>JYMV01046286.1_pt1 | contig 11210 bp, 9 predicted proteins | sample 338911 | NCBI WGS metagenome assembly JYMV01 (sample SAMN03354496, study PRJNA234377) | hydrothermal vent metagenome | biome: Deep sea; feature: Hydrothermal plumes at the Eastern Lau Spreading Center, Western Pacific Ocean; material: Seawater | place: Tonga | collected 2009 | depth 2000 m m
TGCCTGTTCTCCTTGAATGTCAACAACGACACACTTTGCGCCTTCCCTAGCATAACGCAAGGCTACAGCACGTCCTATTCCTCCTCCGCTTTTTGTGATGATTGCCACCTTATTTTCAAGCTTCATAGTTTTCTTCATCTCATTTAACTGAACCGAATGTTAGTCCACGAACGAGCTGTTTCTGACTAAACCTGCCAAGTACAATCACCGGTGCAATAGCCAGGGTAGAAGCTGCCGAAAGTTTTGCCCAAAATAAACCTTCAGGACTGGAATAAGAAGCAATGAACGCTGTTAAAGGAGCCGAATCGGTAGCATCAAGAAACAAGGTCCAGAATGATTCATTCCATGCGAGAATGACGTTCAGCAAGACTGTGGATACGATACCCGGAATGGATAATGGCAACAGAATCCTTATGATTTCATCCCAGAGTCTTGCACCATCGATACGGGCGGCCTCCAAGATATTTTTGTGGATTTCGGTGAAATAGGTGTAGAGCATCCATATGATGATTGGTAGATTCATCAACATCAGAACTATCGTCAATCCAAATAGTGTGTCCAGCAGTCCGGCATCACAAAAAATCAGGTAGATAGGGAGCAGTACACCGACAGCAGGCATCATCTTTGTCGAAAGCAATCACAGCATGATAGATTTGGTATGAGGACCTGGAAGGAAGGCCATGGGCCCATGCAGCAGGAACACCAATCAGAATACCTAGAAATGTGCTGCCAAAGGAAAGAACTGTTGAGTTTGCTGCATATTTCAGATAGTTGCTTCTTTCCTGGACAATACCGAAATTTTCTAAAGTTGGTTCAAATATGAAACTTGGTGAAAATTCAACAGCGTCCAGCTCGGTTTTGAAACTGGTGAGAATCATCCATAAAATTGGGGAAAATAGAATTATTGCAATCACCCATGCTAAAATTCCTACGCTTACACTTCTTCGTCTTGCAGCCTTCGCCATCGGTGGCGACAGCATTCACTGGGTGAATCAGATTTTGGGTAAATCTAATCAGGAATCTGAAGAAATTGACAGGATTCTCTCCAATGTCCCTCCAGGAAGTGAAGGGCTTTTTTATCTTCACTACCATAGCGGGGAACGCCTGAACGGAACTTACCATTCTAGAGCACAGTTCTTTGGTCTTAGCTTAATCCACACTAGGGAATTTATATACCGAGCAGTAGCAGAGAGCTTAGCGATGGCTGGTGAACGCAATCTGCAAAAGCTTCAGCAGGCCGGAGCAGAGCTCAAAGAGCTTATCGTTTCTGGCGGTGGAGCCATGGTGCAATGCCTCGAACTGGAAAAAAAACTTATGGAGCAGCATAATCTTCGGTACTGCAGGGTCTGTCCCGCACCAGGAATAAAATTCAGTCAGGTCCTGCCCGGATTGGCAACACTTGGTGCATCTGTATTGGAAGAATTCATCCGCAAGAGCGAACCAACTACGATTGCATAGGTACAGGACGAACGATAAGGGCCTGTGTAAGAGAACTGAAATCCCAAGACATGCCGCAACACCGGATAGCCTCTTTGGTTGGTAATCTAAAACATAATGGCTCTGCAAGTGCCTTTGACTCCGTGATGGCAATGGCTGATAAAATAAACGCAGAGCGCTTCTACCTTCCCGGACCGGTGTTCACAAATTCTAGGGAGGAACTACGAAAACTCCTTAAGCAGCCAATCTACAGAAATATACTAAAAATATCCGAGACAGCTGATGTTGCATTCGTTGCCATTGCCGGAATTGATCTAGATGCACCGACTTTAGTTGACTGTTTCATAACAGAAGTTGAAGCAAGAGAATTACTCAAGCAGGGTGCAGTTGGTGAAATACTATGTAATTTCTTCAACGTGGAGGGTAAACTGATTGACCATGAACTCAACGATCGTAATACCAGTGTCAAACTCAAAAACCAAACATATTTTTCATACAATCTCCATCTCAGGTGGAAGCACCAAACACCAATCATTGAGTGCCCGCACTCCATGGGGGGTGGCTCAGCGCCCTCGTCACAGATGAGCACACCGCAAACGCTTTGATATCCGACTGATTTTTTTAAGAGACATGATTTTGAGCATTGATGATTCCCCCAAAATTTTTCAGTGAATCTCTCTTGCTTTGCCTTTAACGCACGGAAATGTAGCTATGCGAAATGTCTTTCTAAAACAGCAAATTCTTTGGCAGTCATGACCTCAACTGCTTACCTGATCTTTTTTTTCTCTGTATTCACCTACTACTCTTCCTCGACTCCCGTCGGCAACAAAACCCATCTTAAGCGTGGTTTAATTTTCATGGTACATTCTGTCATGTGTTAATAATTTTATGATAACAATAATTCTTTATTGTTATGGTAGTTAAACCCCCACTTATTCTAGATTATTTTACACAAAATTTTAGTCTCTTAATTTCTGTTGGTCTTAGTGAATATATTTCTACCAAAAATGTTAACCTTTTAATTTACTGATTTTAAATAACTTTTAAAATTTATTAATTTTTTACTTGACATGTATATTTTTTTAGATAAGAATTACGCTTGTAAAAATGCAAATGCATCATTTTTGATCATCTGTAGGGCCTCTTTTCATAAAGAGGAATTTTGTTCAACATAAAAAAAGAGGAAATATGAATAAAATAAAAGCTATAGCTATTTTAATCTTTTTTATTTGTTCTTCGTCTTCCTTGTTTGCAGCCAAGGAAGCACCAATGCTAGCTAAATTGGTTAAATCAGGTAAGTTACCGCCCCTCGAACAAAGATTACCAGAAAACCCACTAGTCGAAAAACCTGTCAGTGAAATAGGCAAATATGGGGGTAAATTGGTTCTTGGGACTGCTTTCTTTCTAGACGATGAGAGATACCCTGCCCGTCTTGATAGAAATGGATTTTTTCAATTTACGTATCCATTCCCCTCCGATGGCCCCATTAATCCAAACCTAGCAGAATCTTGGAAGTGGAATGATGCGGGAACGGAATTAACAATAAATCTAAGAAAAGGGATCAAATGGTCAGATGGTGTTCCATTTACTGTAGATGATGTTGTCTTTTTCATGGAAGATATAGTCGATAACAAAGATGTGGCCTATATTTGGTTCTATGAAGGCAGCTTCTATGAGGCCAGCGGAAATTTCCCATCAATTACCAAAATTGATGACTTTACACTGAAAATCAAATATGAAAGCAAAGCTTTTCTGTTTGAAAAAAAATACTCAAATGTTGTCTGGGCTGCACTCCCAAAACATCATTTCTCGCAGTGGCATCCGAAGTACAACTCCAGCTCAAGCTATGAGATTTTGAACGAAAAATTAAAAATTCTTGGCACCAATTCTGAAGGTGGCAGAGTTACTCTAAATGCCTGGGCAGTTGATGAATATGTTCCTGATGGGAAACTTCATATGACTAGAAATCCATATTATTGGAAGGTTGACCCAGATGGGAATCAGCTCCCTTATTTCGATGAGTTTGAAATTTTAATCGCAGGTGACCGGCCTTCCGTTGGATTAGGCAATATGCTCGGAGAATATGATCATGACCATATGTGGACAGGTTTCCCACACTATTCAATGTGGCTAGAAGAACAGGGAAAACCAGGAAGAGATTATTCAATTGGTTTCTCAAACGCTTCAGGAATGAAGATTAATTTTAACTTCGATGCTGAGGATCCAGAAGCTAGGACTATCAATAGAAACGTACACTTTCGGCGTGCACTTTCATTAGCTATAGACCGAAAAAGCATTTCACGAGCGTTGGCCTTTGATCTTATGACACCCATCGGAGCTTCATGGGCAATGGATTCTCCCTACTTTGATGAAGGATCTGCATACCTTTACTCCGAGTATGATCCAAAAAGAGCCAGGAAGATTCTTGATGATGCCCACATTGTGGATAGAGATGGTGATGGAATCAGGGAACTACCCAGCGGTGAGAAACTGGAAATGATTTGGGATATGTATGCTCATGATCTATATACCCCGATGTCGGAAATGATTGTTGCCACGGTTGGAGAAGTAGGAATAAAATTAATTCTTAATGAAGCTCATCAGACTCTTTTCCGAAAAAATAAGGATGCAGGCAATTATGAAATGTCCACTCATGATTTTACGGATTACAATGAACCTCTTCTTGCAATAGAGCAATGGATCCCCACAAAGCCGGGTTCTCCTGACTTCCATAAGGATGCCTATCAAAAAGGACCATTTTCCCCAGAATATGATGAATTTTGTAAATTGCTGAGAAAAGCCAGTACATCAAGTATTGAAGAGGGAATAGAGCTTGGAAAAATAGCGGGTAAAATCATGGCTGAGAATGTATTTATGATACATGTAGGCGTCCGCAAGCGTCCCTTTATTAATTCAAATAGGCTTGGAAACATGGTGTTGGAATCTACAAGAGTTCAAGAATATGGTAACTTTGATCCTCCATTTCGGTATATGCAGGTCTACGAGAAATATCCACCAAAAAGGCCAAATTAAAGATATTTCTTAAATTGTCCAGGAAGAGGTAAAGTCAATTTATCCTATTGCCCCTTCCTGGATTTAGTCCCCCTACTCTACATCCATCCAAGGTTTCAAGGTTTTCATTCTGGATAGGTTACTTCTAAAGACGCAATAAACCGTAATGGGCCTATTCAGCTATATATTTAAAAGAACCTTATTTTCCATCCCGGTAATCATAGTTATATCCATCTTATGTTTTGGTATCATTCAGTTACCTCCTGGTGATTATGCTGATGCGTATGCTGCTGTAGCTGCATCTACAGGAGGGGGTAGCGTTTCTAAAGAATATTTAGAGAAAATCAGAGAGCGTTATGGACTAGACCAACCTTTTTGGATTCAATACTGGAGATGGGTTAAAGGCTTTCCAGAAGGAGATTTCGGTATTGCGATGTCATTGCAAGGTACACCAGTCGCTGATCTTTTAAAAGAAAGACTTCCTATGACGCTCTTTCTCAATTTTAGCGCACTAATATTTGCATTGATGATAGCTCTACCAATAGGTATATATTCAGCTACACATCAGTACAGTTTGCTGGACTACTTATTAACCTTTATTGCATTTATAGGAATAGCTATCCCAGGATTTATACTCGCGGTATTTATTATTGGCATATCCATATTCTGGTTTGATTCCTCATACATCGGTCGTCTATATTCCAATGAATTTATTGGGAAGGCCTGGAATATGGATAAAATTATCGACTTTTTAAAGCATATTCCTGTGCCAATCATTGCCATTGGCGTTGCGCAAACCTCTAACACTATGCGTATTATGAGGGGAAATATGTTGGATGTTCTTCAACAACCCTTCATACAAACTGCAAGAGCCAAGGGACTTTCAGAGCCTGTGGTAAACTGGAAACATGCAGCAAGAATAGCAATCAATCCAATTATCAGTAGGATTGGAGTCTATCTTCCTGAGATTATTGCCACTGAAATGCTAGTTTCTATCGTTTTGAATTTAAACACCATTGGGCCCTTGTTTTACGATTCGCTAATTTCACAGGATATGTATTTGGCTGGTACCATCTTATTGGTTATTTCAATTATCCTGGTCATCGGTAATTTGATTGCCGATGTTGCCCTTGCCCTGACAGATCCTCGTATTAGATTTGAGTTAATGTAAGAAATTTCATTGCAGTGTTCTTTAAAAGAAAAAAATCTCAAGAGAATGAAGAATATATAGCTCTGTCTGAAGGGCAGCTCATGTGGCGGCAGTTTTTAAAGCACAGAGTTGCGGTTATAGCATCAATCATTCTGATTTTCTTATACTCCGTCGTTATTTTTGCAAATTTTTTTGCACCTTATGGAATGCTAACGAGCCATAATTTTCATTTATATGCACCCCCGCAAATTACAAAAATCAACTTTTTTGATAAAGAAGGAAACTTTCACATACGACCATTTATATATCGACAGGTCGCTGCAAGAGACCCAAAAACCCTAAGGTTTGTATATGAAGATGATCTAAAGCAAAAAGATTTTATCCATTTTTTTGTCCATGGTGAAGAATATACCATGTTAGGATTCATCAAAAGTGATATTCACCTTTTTGGTGTTGGAGAAGGAAAATTATTTTTACTGGGAACCGATATCATCGGGCGGGATTTGTTAACAAGGATCATCTTTGGCGGGAGAGTTTCGCTGTCAATTGGGATGATCGGAGTCATTATTTTGGTGATTATTGGGACAATTGTGGGAACAATTTCCGGATACTTTGGTGGGTGGATCGACAATATTCTTCAAAGGATCATCGAGATCATTAGAATCATTCCGCAAGTAGCTCTCTGGATGGCACTAGCAGCGATAATCCCTAAGGAATGGCCTTCTACATATGTCTATTTAGGAATCGTCATTATATTTGGAATGATCAGTTGGGCCGGCCTGGCAAGAGAGCTCAGAGGAAAAGTGCTGGCCATTCGACGATCAGATTTTATTTATGCTGCGGAAATAACTGGCGCCAGCACGAGCAGAATTATTGTAAAACATATCATACCAAATGTCTTAAGTCATATCATCGTTATTGCCACTTTAAGTATCCCAATCATGATCATAGGTGAAGCCGCACTAAGTTTTTTAGGTCTGGGGATAAAACCACCCATGACAAGCTGGGGCCTTCTCTTAACCAAGCTTAGAGAAGTGCAGACATTGAAGCATTATCCATGGCTGATCAGTCCTGCAGGATTTATTGTTGTCTCAGTGCTTTGTTTCAATTTTATCGGAGATGCTTTAAGAGATGTGAATGATCCTCATTCCAGATAAATTTCTGCTGGTTAAAGTTTTAATGCTCAACCCAAGATTCTAATTCTCAAAGGATGCCTCAATTGAAAGAAAATAATGTATTAGTAGATGTCAGAGACTTAGCGGTTTATTTCCATATTGAGCAAGGTATTGTTAAAGCTGTTGACGGAGTTAATTTTAAAATAGAAAAAGGAAAATCTCTTGGAGTTGTTGGTGAAAGTGGGTGTGGAAAAACCATAACTGCTTTGTCTTTGTTGCTACTGCATCCACAACCAGAAGGTCAGATTGAAAAAGGAAATATTTTTTTCTACCCTGATGGCGAGAATAGAATTGATATAGCGAAACTGGGAATTCATAGCAAACAAATACGCAAAACAAGAGGTAATGATATTGCTATGATATTTCAGGAACCTATGATGTCCCTGAATCCCGTGCACAGTATAGGTCAGCAAATCATGGAGTCGATACGGTTACATCAAAAAGTGAATAAAAGAAGAGCAAAAGAAATTGCGGTTGAAGCCCTCAGACGTGTGAGAATATCAGCTCCTGAGCAGAGAATGAACGAGTATCCTTTTCAATTAAGTGGAGGGATGAGACAGAGGGTCATGATCGCGATAGCACTTTCATGTAATCCCAAGCTGCTGATTGCAGATGAACCTACGACAGCACTGGATGTTACCATAGAGGCTGAAATACTGAATTTAATAAAGGACCTTCAAAGAGAGCTGGGAATGGCACTGATGATGATTACCCATGACCTCGGTGTTATCGGAGAAGTGACGGATGATGTCGTCGTCATGTATGTTGGTAAAATTGTGGAAAAAGCAAGCACCAGGAAGCTGTTTGAAGAACCTCTTCATCCTTATACGAAAGCGTTATTTAAATCCCGACCTGAAATTAGAACGGAAGGAAGACTCTCTTCAATTAAAGGGTCTGTCCCCAATCCCTACCTGCTGCCGGAAGGATGCAGCTTTGAACCAAGATGCGAAGTTGCGATGGATATCTGCAAAAAGAAAGCCCCGGAGCTTTTTAATCTGGATGGGCATTATGTGAGTTGCTGGAAATATAATGAGAAGGAGGCGTTATAGAGACACGTAATGAAAATATTTTGGTGGTCAAAGGTCTTAAAAAGTATTTTCCCAACCGCAAAGGTTTTTTTAATAAGATTGTGAATTATAATAAGGCCGTTAATGGCGTGGACTTTTTTATAAAAAAGGGAGAATCCGTTGGCTTAGTCGGAGAAAGTGGTTCTGGAAAGACGACTCTTGGTCGATGTATTGTAAGGCTTTATGAACCGACTGAAGGTAGCATTGAATTCAATATAAATGGTCAGATGATCGATCTGACTAAAGTATCGAAGAAGGAAATGAAAAGCATCAGAAAACATTTCCAAATGCTGTTTCAGGATGTGTATTCATCGCTGGATTCAAAAATGAAAGTTGCGGATATCGTGACTGAACCGATGGCAATACATAACGTTGGCAGTAAAAAAGAGAGAATAGACCGCGCAAAAGAGTTGATGGAAAAAGTCGGGTTATCGGCAGATGATATACGTAAATATCCTCATCAATTTAGTGGCGGTCAGAGACAGCGTATTGGAATTACCAGAGCACTCAGCATCAGCCCCGATTTCATAATCTGTGACGAGCCTGTTTCGGCTTTAGATGTATCCGTTCAAGCTCAAATATTGAATCTGCTTTTGGATCTTCAGGATGAGTTTCAATTGTCTTACCTGTTTATTGCCCACGATTTAGGTGTCGTGAAATATATTAGCGATAGAATAATCGTTATGTATTTAGGAAAGATAGTTGAAATAGCTTCTTCGCAAGATATTTATGAAAACCCCAGGCATCCTTATACAGAAGCATTATTGGCCGCTATATCAAAATATAAGGCAGGCAGTTCAAGAGATATTCTGCTTAAAGGTAACATCCCAGACCCTTCAAATCCGCCTTCAGGTTGTGTTTTACAACCACGTTGCACTTATGTGAAAGATATATGTAAAGAAGTCATTCCTAAGCTAGAACCAATAACAGAAAAACCAAATGCTTTCGTAGCCTGTCACCTTCATAAAGAATTAAATCTAAATTGCTATTCCTAGGCATCCCAGAAGACTTGATACCTCCTACTCAGCTATAAAATAAAATAATAGATCAGCAGAAACCATCTTTACAATTTGGAAATGGATGAATCGACTTCATTAAGATCCTATGATCAGCACATCCACAATATCATTGTGGTATAATTTCTGTCCTTAAAAAGGTATGATCAAAACTTGGCTTGACAATTAAATTATATAAAGTAACTTAGAAAAAATTATTATTATTTTAAATAAAGCTTTTACCACAAAAATTATATAATTTTTCTTAATTAGAATGTTAAGAATCGATTTAACGAATAAAGAAAAGATAAAATGCATAACCGACTTGTAGCTGGTGTTGACTGTTCAACTCAATCAACCAAAGTTATGGTTGTTGATGTCGACAAGGGTGGAATAAAGGCAAGTGGTCGGGTTGAACATGATGTTTTTCGCTCTGGTCCAGCAAGCGAAACAGATCCTGAGAACTGGTGGAGTGCTTTGGCCGGTGCACTTTCCCAAACCGGTTGCTCTGAGCGGATTGAAGCAATCTCAATAGCCGCGCAACAACTTGGTATAGTAACCCTTGATAAAGCACATAGGCCTCTGAGGCGAGCAATCCTGTGGGACGATACAAGATCAGCTAATATGGCTGAGCAACTGATAGAAGCATTGGGTGGTCCGGTCAATGTAACAGAACTAATTGGCACCCAGCCTTGCAGGGTTTTCGGTGTGTTCGTGGGCATGGTTGCGAAGCGCAGAACCCAATATTGCTGAAAAGACTGCTTTCATACGTCTTCCACATGATTATTTGACCGAAAGACTGACCGGTAATGGTATCACAGACAGGGGCGATGCATCGGGGACCGGTTGGTGGTCCAGCCGCAAAAACAAATATGTACAAGAGGTATTAGATCATCCCCTCGTGGGGCTGAAGCCATCAATGCTTCCCCAGGTCCTTCAGCCTAACGAGATAGCTGGTAAACTCAATAACGATGCTGCGGACTGGACAGGGCTTCGAGTCGGTATTCCTGTTGCATGTGGAACAGGAGATAATGCGGCCGCCGCACTCGGTCTTGCAGTCAAACCCGGAATACCTGTTATCAGTCTAGGAACCTCAGGCACCGCCTATACGCTCTCTCTCAAGGCACCAGCGGATGTATCGGGCCAGGTCTTCGCACACGCATCAGCTAGCGGAGAGCATTTGCCATTGACCTGTACCTTGAATGCAACGCTTGCGGTGGACAATATTGCTGGGATGCTTAGTCTTGATCGCGTTGCTGTGGCAGATCAGACAAGAGTTGTTGTTATGCCTTATCTGAGTGGAGAAAGATTACCGAATTATCCCGACGCTCGGGGCAGTGTAGTGGGTATAGATCACACTACGACACCTGGTGAGATATTGCTTGCAGCCTATGAAGGTGTTGCATATTCTTTGGTACAGTCAATCGAAGTTTTGCACGCTCATTCTTCTGGCATTGATTCGGATGCTCCGATCATTCTGGTGGGGGGTGGTGCCAAAGGAAAAGTCTGGCAGAAAACTATCTCACGCCTTTCAGGACGCGAACTGGTAATCCCAAAATCTACCGAACTTGTTGCGTATGGTGCTGCGGCACAGGCAGCCGGAATATTAAACAATGAAGCTGCAGTGGATGTCGCCGCTCGATGGAATGTGTCCGATGGGCCGAGACTTGCTGCCTCTGCTGTCGATAGTGAAGCGATCGAGCGCAACCAATGCATACGCGAAGCTGCACATGAGCTAAACTCACGTGAATTTTTCATCATTCCACAAAGCAGGACATGAAAGAGTTTCTGAACAATATTCGTGAATTGACCGAATTAGAAAGCCCCTCAGGGCGTGAAGGTGCCGTCGCCAAGGTCATTCGCAAAAACTGGCAACAATACGGAGAAATTTGCGAAGACGGCCTAGGTAATCTAAGCATTACAATTGGTAGAGGAGAGCCACATATTGCATTTGTAGCCCATATGGACGAAGTCGGTTTTGTGATCAGGAAAATTGGTGACGATGGCTTCATCAGCCTCAATAAACTCGGCGGAATTCCAGAAAGAGTGCTTGCAGGACAGAAGCTTTTGGTTATCGGCCGTAAAGGACTAGTGTCAGGAGTATTTACCACTTGGCCGCATCACCTCACACCTGAAAGCGAAAAATACAAGGTTCGGCCAATCGGCGAATGTTGGTTAGATGTGGGTGCGCGTAACAGCCAAGAGGTCGAAAGACTCGGGCTTAGGGTCGGTGATTTCGGGGTTTATGCCCGCAGTTGGCACGTTGAGGGCGACTCTATATTTGCAAACTCCCTTGATAACAGAGCAGGTCTGGCATCCATTACACAAATGCTTCAACGTATTGCTGGGAAGACTAACTGCAGGCTATCCGCAA
>JYMV01047169.1_pt1 | contig 11207 bp, 9 predicted proteins | sample 338911 | NCBI WGS metagenome assembly JYMV01 (sample SAMN03354496, study PRJNA234377) | hydrothermal vent metagenome | biome: Deep sea; feature: Hydrothermal plumes at the Eastern Lau Spreading Center, Western Pacific Ocean; material: Seawater | place: Tonga | collected 2009 | depth 2000 m m
TGGGAAAACCTGTAATATGATTTACAAAAAATCGATATCCTTGGTCGGTCGGAATTCTCCCCGCCGACCTATGAGGTTGATGCAAATACCCCATCTCTTCAAGATCGGACATCACGTTTCGGATTGTTGCGGGACTTAGTTTGTTGAAGTGACTTTTAGCCAGTGAGCGGGATCCAACCGGCTCGGCTTTTTCGATGTGATCCTGAACAAGTTCTAATAGTATTGATTGGCTTCTTTCATCGAGTGCGGGAACCATAGATCTGTTTGTTTAGTTAAGTGAGCGAAGTTTTATTAGAGAAACTATCAAGAGGATATTCGGTTGTCAATAATCTTGAAAATTCTTAATTATTACGGTTTTTAATTATAGGTAAATTATTTTATATACACTTTTTAAAGTTGTGAATCCTTTTAAAAGGACATTATTCAACAATCTGGGTTCCTATTCCTTCCTCAGTAAATAACTCTAAGAGGAGTGCGTGTTTGATGCGCCCATCAATTATGTGAGTTTTTGGGACACCTGATTTTAAGGAATCAAGGCAGCATGTTACTTTGGGTAGCATCCCATCACGGATGACTCCTGACTTGACTAGCTTATTAGCTTCTTTCCGAGTGAGTTCTGGTATAAGGGTGCCGTTTTTTCCCTGAACTCCTTCGGTGTCTGTCATCAGCACAAGCTTTTCAGCTTGCAGTGCAGATGCGATAGTAGCTGCAACGAAGTCTGCGTTGATGTTAAGCGTTTCCCCATTTTCTCCCTTGCCTATTGGAGCAATAACGGGTATGAACTCATGTTGATCTAGCACTTCCAGTATCCTAGGATTTATTTTGGTTATTTCACCGACCAGTCCCATGTCGATAATTTCTGGTCGGTCTGTTTCTGGAGAGTGTTTGATTCGTTTAAGTTTCTTGGCATGAATTAGATCGCCATCTTTTCCTGAAATCCCTACAGCATTCCCACCGTGTCGGTTGATTAGTGAAACTATTTCTTTGTTAACTTTTCCACCGAGCACCATTTCAACTACGTCGATCATGTCCTTATTAGTAACTCGTTGCCCATCGATGAACTGAGATGGAATGCCTAGGGCCTCTAAAGTTTTTCCTATTTGAGGCCCGCCTCCATGTACAATCACGGGGTTAATACCAGTATATTTCATCATGACAATATCCTGAGCGAAGCCTTCCTTTAGTTGATCGGAGGACATTGCGCTGCCGCCGTACTTAATTACGACGGTTTTCCCGTAAAAATTCTTGATGAAGGGAAGAGCCTCAAGAAGAGTCTCTGCTTTTTGAATGCGTTTTTTCATTAGGTGGTGTTAAAGAATGTAACGACTCAGATCTTCGTCTTGAATTATGCTGTCCAATTTTTCCCGGACTTTTTCTCTGTCAAGTATTATTGTTTGCCCAGACAAATCTGGCGCGTCGAAAGATATGTCTTCCAGAAGTTTTTCAATGACTGTCTGGAGTCGCCTGGCGCCAATATTTTCTGTTCGTGTGTTAACAGTTGCTGACATTTTAGCAATCTCACTAACGGCTTCATCAGTGAATTCAAGCTTTATATCTTCGGTTTTAAGAAGAGCTATGTATTGCTTGATTAGAGCATTATCAGGTTCTGTAAGAATGCGAACAAAATCTTGTTCCGTAAGTGAATCCAGTTCGACACGAATGGGGAATCGTCCTTGGAATTCTGGTATAAGGTCGGAAGGTTTGGACGAATGGAACGCCCCTGCTGAAATAAACAGGATATGGTCAGTTTTGACGATGCCGTATCGAGTATTAATAGAGGATCCTTCTACGATGGGTAATAAATCTCGCTGTACCCCTTCACGTGATACATCAGGTCCTTGAGCACCCTGGCGCCCGGCAATTTTGTCTATCTCATCAATAAAAATGATACCGCTTTTTTCCGTCCGCTCGAGCGCTTCCTGAGTAGCTTTGTCGTGATCAATTAGCTTGTCTGCTTCTTGACGGCAGAGCACTTTATAAGCTTCGGGAGCTTTCATTTTTTTTGTCTTGGTTTTTTTAGGCATTATAGAGCCCAGCATATCTTTTATGTTACTTCCCATATCTTCCATACCACCACCGAAAACTTCGACCATAGGTCCGGCATTTTCTTGTGTCTCAACTTCGACCATACGCTCATCAAAGCGTCCTTCTTTTAGATAGGCCGTAAATTTTTCACGAGTATTGTTGTAGTGTTGTTTCCCTAAGGTGTCTGTATTTGGGTCATCTTTTGGGCTTTTTTGTCCCGCTGGCGGAGGTAGAAGGAGATCGATTAATTTCTCTTCAGCTAGGGCTCGAGCTTTTTCGCGAACCTCTTTCTCCATTTCTTCTTTCACCATGTTTTTACTAAGTTCCACTAAGTCACGAACCATGGATTCGACATCACGCCCTACATAACCCACCTCGGTATACTTTGATGCTTCAACCTTTATGAATGGTGAATTAGTTAGTTTGGCCAGACGTCTGGCTATTTCTGTTTTTCCAACACCGGTGGGGCCGATCATTAGTATATTTTTAGGGGCTACTTCGTCGCGAATATCTTCAGGCAATTGTTGACTTCGCCATCGGTTTCTCAAGGCAATCGCTACCGCTCTTTTAGCTTTATTTTGTCCTACGATGAATTTGTCAAGTTCTCCTACTATTTCCTTTGGTGTTAAAGATGCAACAAACGCATCGTGCGAAATTTGTTCTTTAAGAGATGTGTTAGTGAATGTATCCATAATCTATAATTCTTCTATAGTAAGATTTGAGTTTGTGTAAACGCAGACCGACTGGGCGATATCCATAGACTCTTCAACAATTTCTCGAGCATTGAGTTGAGAGTGTTTGAGCAAGGCTTTTGCAGCTGATTGAGCAAACATACCCCCAGAACCGATAGCAAGTATGCCATCATCGGCTTCGATAACATCTCCGTTCCCAGAAATAAGAAACGAATGGTCCTTGTCGGCTACTATTAGCATGGCTTCAAGGCGACGCAGTAACTTATCAGTGCGCCAGTCTTTGGCTAACTCTACAGCCGAACGGGGTAGATTTCCTTGGAACTTTTCCAACTTTTCTTCGAAGCGAGCGAACAAGGAGAATGCATCTGCCGTGGCACCAGCAAATCCGCCAATAACCTTATCACTATACATACGTCGAACTTTATTTGCGGAGTGTTTCATAATGGTATTGCCGACACTGACCTGGCCGTCTCCTCCCATAACAACACGCCCGTTATGCCTTACAGCGATGATAGTTGTACCACGCATTATCGATTCCTAATTATAGTATGAGGAGTTATTTTACTTAGGCTTCTTACTTTATAACAACTGTTGGTGAATGACCAGAAGTTCTTGGTTTCATTCGTGCTCTCGGATGCGCTTTATCATAAGTTTCTATCAGGCGGTCAACCGTAAGGTGGGTGTATTTCTGAGTGGTCGATAGGCTGGAATGCCCGAGCATTTCTTGGATTGCCCGTAAGTCTGCACCTGCTTCTAGCATGTGAGTCGCAAAAGTGTGGCGCAATGAGTGCGGGGAAATATTTTTTGGAAAATTATTAACCTGGATATACTGGCTCATTATTTTCCGTACACCTCTAGTCGAAATAGTTTGGCCACGTTGGTTTAAAAACAATCCGGGTGGATATGAAGTCGGGTTCTTGTTTTTTATATGTTCGGCTCTGAACTTTAAATAGCATTTAATAATTTCGGTGGTTTTTTTGCCGAGAGGCAATAACCTTTCTTTTTTCCCTTTGCCTAATACCTTTACAGTTCGTTGTTCTATTTTTAAATCCTCTAGTGATAATCTAACCAATTCGCTTATACGAATTCCCGTATCATAAAACATTTCAAAAATAGCTTTATCTCGAACCCCTGCAAACGAGTTAGCTTTGGGGAGTTCTAACAAGCGAAAAACCTCATCAACCGATAGATAAGACGGAAGTCTGTTTGTTTTTTTTGGCACGGGAATGGTCTTTATAATATTTGTCTTAATATGACCTTCACGACATAGAAATTTAAAAAAGGAGCTCAAGGTGGATAGCTTTCGCCCCATTGATGCTCCAGAGTGGGCCTTTTCGTAGAGCCTGCCCATAAAAGATCGAATTGCCAGTCGATCGATCTGTTCGATTTGGACCTGGGAATTGGTGCAGGCATGCCCAGTTTCTTTTAGAAATATTTCAAATTGGATGAGATCATTGAGGTAGGCGGAGATTGTGTGGGGAGACGCGTCCTTTTCTCCAATCAGATACTCCTCAAATTTATCGACTAGTCTTCGCATGTATAACTCCTTTAATATCAATTTATAAGCTAGTGTACGTAAAGTCAAGTTGGATCGAGTCTCGCTCTGCTGTGAGAGATTAAGAACTTCCGTTTTCACGTTTAAGAGGTTATGGTTTATATTTGATTATCGAATAAATTTTTTTAGGGTAGTGAAATATGAATAGTGACGAGCAGATGCGACAGGCTCAGGCAAATTTTAAAACTATTACTGATATTAAGCATAAACTTGAAATCTTGGAAGAGCATGTCGAGTCACGTAAAGAAGCGCTTGAAGAAGAAATAGAGGAAAGCCTAAATGAGGCAATTCGAAATGCACGTGACTGCTTGGAGAGGATACAGGAGAATATAGAACCTAAACTGGAAAAAATAATTCGGGAAAGGTTGGATATCTTAAAAATAAAAATGGACCGGTTTACGGAAGAGGGGCTCGGTGCGCTTCATAAGGAAATCGACAAACAAACACCTATTCTCACCCAAAAGATATTAGAGGAGGTTGATGGATTAGTCGCGTCTAAACTGATTGCGGCCCGCGATGAACTTTCTCATTCGGTAGGCCAAAAAATACAGGCTGAGGTAAAGAAAACTTTGTCTAATGATAAAATAGAAATGGAAAAAAAATATGTCAAACTGTCCAGAGCATGTTTTATCGCTCTGGGGTTTTCTTTAACAGCGTTAGGGGTAATCCTGCTAGACAATTTATGAACGTGTAATATGTTTTATGTGACCAACCAAAATAAGAAAAATAGTAGGAGGCAAGAGAGAACGACCTGTAATCCAAACGAAAACCCTGGTCCAGTGAACAAAATAAGAACGGTGCAAGAGCATAGAATTATAAATGCTATGGCCTTACGGGTACTATCCTTTATTATCGGTTTTACTACGGAATTGTGTGAAGAAGGTTCTTGTGGGTTATTTTTGCCAGCGGGTTTTTTCATTGGACTGTTAGACGAATAAATTATGCATCTCATTAACAATTAAAATATCCTCTACTTCAGAAAAAATGTCTTGAGTTGTCATCGAAGAGCTTCCTTCAGGGGAGTCGGTTACTTCGACAGGCAAGTTTTCTTTGAAAGCTAGCCTTGGGAAAGAACTTAGGTAATCTTGAATGCTTTTATGAGAGAAGGATCTTTTGATTTCGTTGACAAACTGGTTAAGAATTTTTTCCAGGTGGTCAACCTGTTCGAATATTCCTCTGTAGTTCTCGTTAATCGTGAGTGTATAGCTCAGTTGAAGATTTTTGTTTTGCTTTAGAGCATGGTTCTCTTTATTTCTTGAGAGGTTGTCCGGATATAGGAACTTAAGCTTGTTGCGCTCAGTTTTTAATAGGTAATAGACTAGGCTAAGTTTTTCACCAATTAGAAATGTCAACCCACCTCGTGTCCCCTGTTGCTTAGAAATGGTTAGTGCTTCCTCGCAAAAATTTCTAATTTCTTCCGAAGTCATGCTAGCGTCCTTAAAATAAACAGGGAGCCTAAATACAACAAGGCACAAAAAATCAAATGTCTTTGGATCTGTACTCTATTATTCTTATATTTTTCAGGAAGTAAACACTATTTTGACGACTCTTGGTTTGCAAGACGATATTCTTTTAAAAGTAATTATTTAAGTTTCTATTATGGTTAGGGGAAGGAATTAGGGAAGTAAAACTGAGCAAATTTGAATGCGAGTTTTCTTGTAAATGAGTGGATAAAAGATTCATCCCCCCGAATAGGGCGAATATGAACGAAATGCATTCCTGCTAAACGCGCTCCTCCATCAGTAAGGAAATTATCGCCAATCATGCATACGACACTTGGATCATCTAAGCCAAGAAAATCTGTCATGGCCTTTTCAAAGCCACGTTTATCTGGTTTTGGTAGAACATTAGTTACCACGTTAATACCTTTGAACTGATGAAACCTATCTTCAAATGCGTTGGTATAAATTGCTACCTTGAGTCCATGGTCAACCATTTTATTAATGTGGGCAACAACTTCACTGGAAAACTTACGTGCGTGATGCGGTCCTAGCGTTCCGTCGGCATCAATTAATATGCCTTTTATGCCATCTACTTTTAGTTGGTCGATAGGTACTTCTACAAAACGATCAACAGCCATATAGGTTTTAAGAAGATTGGGGCGAAAGGGCATAGATAGGAAGTATAGTGTTTTAGTTAGGGTCAGGCCATCTCGCGTAACTTGTTTGTTTCCCTTGGTGGTTTCTGGCATTAGGTCAGCCATATGAGGTTTTATTTCCAAGCTAGGGCGCAAAGGCTGATTATTACCAGGGAATACTGTAAAATCAAACAAATTTGGTTCTTATTAAAATCACCTGAAGTGAGAGATTTAATCGTATCTAAATAGGCTGGCAATTTGGATTATAAAACAGAAGGATTTTATGTGGAGAGTCGTATGCTGTTACTAAATTCTTGTAAAAATGATTGTTTAATGGAAATTTGCGTTTTGTCGATAAGAGATAGAGTGTTTAGCTCAAAATTAGCGAATGATCCTAGCTATCTTCGGAGTGATTTTATAACTGTTCAAAGAAACGCGTGAAAAAGAAAACTTTATGACTAAAAAGCGACAGAGACACTTGTTGGTTATAGGAGGAGGAGTATTTCAGGTTCCTGCTATTAAGGTTGCCAAATCGATGGGGCTTAAAGTTGTTGTGACTGATTACAATGGCGATGCAGAAGGAATGCTGATGGCAGATTATCCGATCGAAGTTAGTACTCGTAATATTAATCTAACGGTTAATGCAGCGAAACAATTTCACGCGTCCTGTCCACTTGATGGCGTGATGACGGTTGGTACAGATGCATCACAAACGGTAGCGGCGGTTGCTAACGCGTTAAATTTACCGGGGATCCCCTTCGAGGTTGCTGAACGCTCAACAGACAAAATAAAGATGCGTCGACGGCTGCGTGGAATGGGTATTGCGGTCCCACACTTTAGACCTGTTTGGACCATAGACGACCTTAATGCTGCGATTAAGGACATGCCCTTACCCTTGGTTATCAAGCCTTGTGACAATATGGGCGCACGCGGAGTTAAAATGATTAGTGGACCTCATGAAGCCCCCTCAGCTTTCCACGAAGCCAAAGAAGCTTCAATTAGTGGAAAACTGATCGTTGAAGAGTTCATGGAGGGCCCGGAACTTAGTCTAGATGCTTTGATTTTTGATGGTCGTATTCAAGTGACCGGTATTGCTGATCGAATTATCGATCACGCACCATACTTTGTGGAGGTTGGTCATACACTTCCTTCCAATCAACTTCAAGAAAAGCAGGATCAGGCTGTTAAGTTGTTTTGTTCTGCCATTAAAGCGCTGGGGATTGATATTGGCGCGGCGAAAGGGGATATCAAACTCACTGCAGATGGACCCAAAATTATCGAGATCGCTGCTAGACTGAGCGGAGGTTGGATGTCAACTTTTACTTACCCTTTAGCAACAGGTGTCAATTTAATGAAAGCCGCCATTGAGGTGGTGCTCGGTGACACACCAACTGACCTTGAACAAAAGCATGAACTGATATCAGTCGAGCGAGCAATTATTCCTAGGGCAGGAAAAATTTTATCTATTAATGGGGTGGATGACGCTCGAAAGATCAAGGGAGTCAAAGAAATTATTTTTCTGAAGGAAGCAGGTGACTTTGCTGAAGAACTTCGGAGTAATTTGGGTAAGACGGGATATGTCATCACCACCGCTAAAACTCGCGAAGAGGCGATTCGAATTAATGATTTAGCTCGGCAGACCATTCAAATAAAAGTTGGAGAGCCAGGCGAGCTTACTTGGGAAGTTATACGTAATAACGCACGAAAGAAATTTTATATTGCCTGTAAAGCCTGCGCTGTTTGTGATGGAGTTGAGTGTGCTGGTAAGGTGCCCGGAATTGGTGGAATAGGGTCGGGTTCTTCTTTTACCGAGAATCTCCATGCTCTTGCAAGATATAAGGTTAATCTGCGCACCATTCACAACGTTAAAGATCCTGATTTGTCGATAGATCTATTTGGACAAAGGCTGTCAATTCCCATCCTTGCAGCTCCTATCACGGGAATGGAAACCAACCTTGCAGGTGGGATGGATGAAAAAGAATACGCAGCGGCCGTAGTCAATGGGTGTATTAGCGTGGGAACTGTTGGTATGGTTGGTGATGGCGCTAGTCCAAACAAATACCTAATTGGTCTTGAGGTAATTAAGAAATTAGGAGGACTGGGTATTCCTGTTTTTAAACCCCGTGCCTTCAATATAGACATCATCAAAAGATTCAAAGCCGCCGAAGATGCTGGAGCTATTGCTGTAGGTATCGATATTGATGCGGTATCATTCAAGACCATGACAATGAAAAATCAGGCTGTTGGTCCTAAATCGATTGAAGAACTACTTGAATTAAAGTCTCACCTTTCAGTTCCCTTTATTCTCAAAGGTATCATGAATACGAAGACGGCTCTTGCCGCCATAGAAGCTGGGGCCGATGCAATAGTTGTTTCAAACCACGGCGGTAGAGTAATGGATACGATGCCTGGGACTGCGGAAGTATTGCCTGAAATAGCAAATGCTGTCGCAGGACGGGTAAAGATTCTTGTAGACGGTGGTATCAGAGAGGGAATAGATATTCTCAAAATGTTAGCACTTGGTGCTGATGCCGTTATGATTGGAAGGCCCATTTGCATAGCTGCCTTTGGGGCTGCTCAAGAAGGCGTGGAGTTTTATCTAGATCAAAAACGAAGCGAATTAAAAAAAGCAATGATTCTTACCGGGTGCCCTGACATCAATCATATAGATCCCTCTGTTATTGTGCGTGATTCAAAAGGCCAAGTATGTTAGTTCCCATTCAGAACTAAATAGACCCTTCCCTGGAAATTAGCCTGAAGCCATCTTCATTGATATTGACAAAAATCCGAATTTATTTACAATACAGCCTCTTAACCTTGGATTATATGCTTGATCGTTGCACTAGTTGTGCTTTCCCGTGCTTATACGTTTACTAGTTTAATTACATGAAATTAAGTTAGTTTTAGATCTTATGAGGTTGTTCTAAAAATTAGGTAATAAATATTTAACATTCGCTAATGTAGGAGATTAAAAATGCAAATCACCGGCATGCTCTGGGGCAGGAAGTTGCTGGATCTAGTTGAGTATCCTCATTCTGAGGTTCGAGGTCCAGAACTAAGTGTCGATGACATTAAGGACATGGTTAAAAAACACGGCGAAGTTTTCATTAAGCCCGTGTTTAAGGGAGGCGTTGGTAAAAAAGGAAAATCTGGACTTATCGGACGCGCAAAGAATTTTACCGAGGCTCTAAAGGAGAAGGAGCGACTCTATTTTGCTGAGCATAGAATAGGAAATATAGTCGCTAAATCAGATGGTGTTACATACGAAGCAGCGGTTCCGGCAGATCACGAAGTTTATTTTTCAATTTCAGATAGCACGGTTTATCGAGCTCCGATCATGACGCTAACGCATCATGGTGGAGTTGACATCGAAGAACTTCCAGAGGATAAAATTGCGGTTGTCCCATTTGATCCACTGACTGGACTCAAAGCATTTCACGTATCCAATGCTCTAGTTGAATTGGGTGCTCCGTCTGCGATCATAAGTTCTCTAGTACAGAACCTTCCAAAATTGTGGGATCTCTATAACAACTATGGAATGATTATGTTGGAACTAAATCCCATACGAATGATGCCCGGGAAAGGTGGTCGTTATACTCCCGTCGCTTGCGATTTTAAATGTGCATTCGACCAGGACGATCCAGCTTGGAAACGATTGGAACTTCCGTCACATGTTTTTGCAGAAGATAACTCAGAGTTCGAGCAAGAGATCAATCAACTGCGGACTTATCAAGGGCAGAGTGACGTATTTGTGATCAACGATCAGGGAAGTATCACGGCACCTACTTTTGGTGGCGGAGCAAATGCCATGGTTACTGAATTACTTGGTGAAGCGGCGACTATTTCCTCTGACTTTGGAGGGAACCCTCCCTACGAGAAGATGAATGCAATTTCAAACATCACTTTTAAACATTGGTTAGAGCAATCAAATGTTTTATTCATAATTGGTGGCAAAGCTAATAATACAGATATTTATGAAACTCTTCGGGCCATAGGTGATGGACTTAGGTCCTATTTTCAAAAAAACGGACCCAAACCTTTGTTTGTTGTGGTCGGGCGAGGTGGCCCTAACCTGATAAGAGGGATGGCTTATTTACGTGACATTTTAGAATCATTAGGAATCCCTTACCGATTTTTTGGACACGATAGCGCAATGTCTGAGGTGATCAACTATGCCATGGCAATCGATAAATGGATGATGGATGGCGGCAAAAAAGAAATTGCGACCAAAATGAATATTAAATAATTCAATTAATATATATTAAAAAGTAGAATCGGAGGATATGAAAAATGCATAAGCAAGGTGTGGGACAGTTCCCCTACTACGTTGGTATTAATTCGCTAAGTGAGCTGGCTACCAAGGATGACCGAGTGGTGGTTCTTAATATATTGGGAAAGGAAAGTTCTGGCGTTACCCCGGTTAGCAACGACTATTCAGGTGGGAATATTGTGTTTGGCACGGGACCAGGTAAGTCCGGGAAATTTCTCACTACTAAGAATGGTAAAATTCCAGTTTATAATTCCATTAAAGAGGGGATGGCTGCTGGGCACAGGTTTAATACGGTAGTTATATACTTACCTCCCGCAGGTGTGAAAGATGGGATCGCTGAAGCAGTAAGGGATAACCCGGATCTTAAAAAAGCTATTATCCTTACAGAAAAAGTTGCAGTTAAAGATTCGCGTATCATGCGAGCGATTTGCCAGACGAATGGTGTGGATCTTTTTGGCGGAAACTGTTTGGGCCTTGCTGATTCATGGAATCATGTTCGTCTTGGTGGAGCCTTGGGTGGTAATGCTCCTGAAGAATCGTTAATCAAAGGTTCTATCGCACTTTTTTCTAACTCTGGAAATTTCACTA
>JYMV01031924.1_pt1 | contig 11204 bp, 6 predicted proteins | sample 338911 | NCBI WGS metagenome assembly JYMV01 (sample SAMN03354496, study PRJNA234377) | hydrothermal vent metagenome | biome: Deep sea; feature: Hydrothermal plumes at the Eastern Lau Spreading Center, Western Pacific Ocean; material: Seawater | place: Tonga | collected 2009 | depth 2000 m m
GCGGCGAGCCCGTTGACCATTCCGGCCGACCAGGCAGCGCAGTTTGGCCGCGCGGTGAAATAGGATTTAAATCACCAACTAAACCAACAAAAGGGTCTGAATTTCTCTGCGCTGTTATCCCTTGAACGCGTGCAAACGGTGCATGCCCCGAAGAAAAAGGTATAGGCGATGAACAGGAGCACGCCCGTGAAAGCTGTCACAGAAAACATATCGTATGCGCTGCTGACGCTAGCTCTTCTTGCTGGGAGTACCTATTCCGCGCCAGCCGTAGAATCGGCCAAAGGTTGGGACCTGTTGCCCGAGATTCTGAAACGTATCGTTCCCCCCTCATTCCCTGATCGTGATTTCAGCGTCACAGATTATGGTGCCGTGGGAGACGGAGTTACCGATTGCAACCCGGCTTTTCAAAAGGCGATCGCCGCCTGTACCCAGGCTGGCGGTGGCCGGGTCATTGTCCCGAAAGGCGTGTTTCTAACCAACGGGCCTATTCACCTGGACAATAACGTCAACCTGCACGTGACTAAAAACGCCACGATCATGTTCGGCACAAACTTTGACGACTATCTTCCCCACGTCCGTGTGCGGTGGGAAGGCACCGAGTGTTACAACTATTCGCCGTTGGTTTACGCTTACAAAAAAACCAATATCGCCATCACGGGCTCAGGCAAGCTCAACGGGCAGGCGGAATCCTCTTGGGGCTTGTGGCCATTAAAGCTCAAGCCTCGAACGACGACGAACGAGGAACTACGCAAACTGAACCACGACAATGTCGCCGTGGAAGACATAAGGATCTACGGAAAACCAACGATGATTGAACCCTTCGAGTGCACCAATGTTCTGATAGAAGGCGTGACGTTGAACGATTATCCGTTCTGGTGTGTGCACCCGACATTTTGCACAAATGTTACCGTCAGAAAACTGAAGATTGTCAGCCATAACTCGAACAATGACGGAATTAATCCTGATTCCTGCACGGACGTCCTGATCGAAGACTGTTACCTGGACCAAAGCGACGACTGCCTGGCCATCAAGGCCGGCCGGGACAATAGCGCTTGGCGATCCGGTAGACCTTGCCAGAATATTGTTATCCGCAATATGCCGTCGAACTTCGACGGCGTCGCAATCGGCAGCGAGTGTTCCGGCGGTGTTAGGAACGTTTTCGTGTATGACTGCGACTACGAAGACGGGAACATCCTGTACTGCAAGTCCAATCTCGACCGGGGCGGGTTCATAAAGGATATCTATATAAAGAACCTCAATGTGGGTAAAGCCCGGATTCTGAGATTGAGAAACAACTATCACGGCTACCGAGGCGGCAACTTCCCGACAGAGTTTCGCAACATCAACATCGAGAATGTGAATATTGGTGAAGGGTCCGACGAGACCATTTCCGTTGCGGGAGTCGAAAAGGCGCTGGTTTACGACGTCTTTCTGAAAAACATCGTCGTTGACACAGTCAATCCGCCGGTTTTGCACCTCCGACAGGTTGAAAACATCGTGCTTACGAATGTATCCATAGCCGGCAAGGTTCAACCCACACATCCCCCACTTCTTCCTCCTCTAAAGAAAGAACTCGAAGGCACGGCATCTATAGCCCCCAGACGTAGCGGTCTGTGGAGTAATCCTTCCAACTGGGAGACTGGACGCGACGGGGCGCGTCTGGATTGGGCTGCTGACGATGCTGACCGACTGCCAGACGCAAAGATGGATGAGCGGATATTGATCGGAAAAAGCAGGGTGGTGAAGAGCGGTGTTAGGTTGACGCTCGATCGCGATATCGAGGGCGAGTTCGAGCTTCGGGTTTATGAGCAATCGTCCTTTATCATTCCTGAGGGTCTAACGTTAAAGATCAAGGGACCGCTTATTGTTGACCGGGTCAACAGCGTTGCGCGGCAGCTCGGCGGGGTTGTTGAAATCGATCGCAATCTAGATATTGATGCCGCAATCGGGGGCCGCTATGTAATCACTGGCGGATCAATTCAGGTTGGCAAATTGAGCCTGAATGAGGGGGCGTTCATCGTCAACGACTATCAGGGTAAGATTGAGTCGATAAACGTCAGGGGCGAGTACCGAACGGGAGATGGTGAAGGTAACACGGTAACGAAGTTTGTCGCCCACAAGGGTGGGGTGATGCCTATACAGTGCCAAGACCTGAATCTCGACTCGTATATGGGCGAGTATCTCGTCGTCGATATTTCAGCTTATGACGCTGCTACAAATGGTGACTTGGTGCTGTTCTCCTACAGGGGCGTTCGAAATGGCAAATTCGACGGTGGCCCGGAAAATCCGATCTCTCAAGTCACCGTTATTGGCGCCAAAGCGGACCTGGTCTACGACGATATCGGTAAACAGATAAAGCTAACTAACATCAGGTATTAACATCGCTCGCCGACGATCATAAGACCTTAGGCTGAAGGGCAGGGCGAAACTCCAATCGCCGGGCGCAGCATGCAATTACTTTAATAACAACTGTCTCTCAGGGCGGGCCGCCATGTCCTGAATTGCATGGAGAAGAATGATTATAAAATCTTACATCTTGGCCGCTGTCACTAAGCTGCTCGTTCTGATGGTATCTTTGGTGGCGAACACTCCGGTTGCTGGCGAGCCCGCCGGACTTGTGGGTTGGTGGGGGTTTGATGACGGCACCGGTAGGGATCTCTCAGGCAATGGCAATCACGCCGTGCTTGGAGACGCTCGCATCTATTCACTTGGCAAGGGCAGGTCATGCATTGAACTCATGCCAGACTCCAAACCAATACGAATTCCGGTATCCCATAACTCGCCCCTTGCAATATCTCGTGGAACGATATGTTTCTGGATGAACACGGTCTCAAGTAGACGGAACATTTTGAGTTACGACAATGACGCTGTTCAGCTTAACATTTATCGGGGCGACTTTCAGGTGCGATTTGAAGGCCAAGATGACTTCAGGTATTGGGACCTGGTCCTGGATTACGATTGGCCTAAATACGATATGCGTGAGTTCGCCTTTTATGGGCATCCAGCAGCTGCGGTTCGTGATTCGCAATGGCACCTTTTCGCTGTGGCCTACGACGACAGAGGAAAAAGAATCATCGGGTGGCGGGATGGTGAGTTAATATCGGTCGTCGATCTGTCGATGGTGAACATGGAACCCCTTAAGAGCGAGGGGTTGTCAGAGATATTCACCGGAGAAGAATTTATCGGATACCTGGACGACATCCGCATCTACGATACCGTGCTTACTGATTCGGATATACGCGAAATATACAATGGGACCCAGTCAACCTATGCGGGCCGGAGGGACGCGATCCCTACAGATAAAAAAGCAAAAACATACAAATACCAGGACAAAGATCGCACCCTTTACCGGGCATGGTTACAGTACAATCCCCCCCTTGAGCCACTAGGCGAGAATCTACTGAAACACATAGTCATCGAAGGCTCGAATTCAACTGTTGAGACGGCGGCTACGGAGTTGAGCAATGCCGCAGAGTCCATGTTCGGCTTCATACCCTCAACTCAGACAATACCCTCTAGTGGTTCTAGAGTTGTCCTGGGAACAACCAAAACATCGAGTTGGATCCGTAAGCACGCCGACGAACTGGATCTGCACGACGTCAAGGAAGACGGGTTCATTATTAAGGCCGTGAAAGACGGAGGTGGAACAGTGTTGGTTATTGCTGGAAAGGTTCCGGCAGGGGTTGTTTTTGGCACTTTCGACCTGATTCGTCGCATCCAGTTGGGGCAAGATCCGCGTGAACTCGATGTGCTTGAGAATCCACAGATCCCAATCAGAATGGTCGATCATTGGTCCTACTTCCGTGGATTGCCGGGCGACAAGTGGCGTGGTGGCGGCAGAGATAACTCGATTTATAGTTGGGAAGAGTTGAGGACGGGCGATACGAAACTCATTCGAGATTGGGTTCGCATGATGGCATCTGCGGGCTGGAACGCCATCTGCCCGGGCGAGGTGAACTGGCACTACCGCGACAATTTCCTGGAGCATCTTGATGAGGTGGAAATCCTCGCCGGTATATTGCGGGATTACGGCATGAAACTCTATTGGAGCCCGAGCTACCTGCTGGCACTCGAGCAAGAAACAGCAGACCAACTCTATGCAAGAGTTCCGGATTTCGGCGGGTACATGATGAAGATGGGATCTGAAAAGCAGAATGGCGATCCCCGGCCGCCGATGATTAACCGCATTGCTGACACCCTCTTACCTTATGGCGGCACTACACTGGTGCGAGGTTTTGTATATGGTAATTATCGCTATACCCGCGAGCCCTATCGCAACCTGATACCTCACGATCTTTTCGCAAACGAAGACGGCAACTTTCGCCACAACGTGGTCATTATACCCAAGGGAAGCCCACTCGATTGGGATTTCTCAGCGCCCATTCCGGCGCTCGACGGCGCGATACAGAAGAACCTATCCGGCAGTGAACAAGTCATTGACAAGGGGTTCCCCAGTTCCTGGGTCGAGAAATGGAAGTGGTGGATGGAACAGGACCATTACCACAATGGCCCTGGCAGTCTTAACAAATTTGACGTGGATTGCATTATGGGTGTCTCGATGATTGAGCCGGCTCCCGCGTGGACGAAATCTCCACTGAATATGGTAAACTACTACGGTTTGGGCCGTCTCGCATGGAACCCTGATCGAACCGTCGATGAGATATATAACGAGTGGATTATCCAGACTTTCGGCGACGATCCGGAAGTGATCGACACGATCAAGACGATCCTTTTTCTGTCCGATGATGTGACCCGAAAATCATACAACTACCGCGGGTACCGCGGCATCTGGCTTGATGCAGACGATGATAGGACTTTCACCCAGGTCAAGACCTCACACATGGTTAATCGTGAAGGTATTGGCCCTAAGAGCGTTAAACTGGCGAAACGCACGTTGGCCCAGTACTCGCCCGGCCTACGCGAAGTCTACGGCGACCCAATGAGAGGTGAGGAGTTTCTCTCATCGTTTCATTTCATGCCTCACGATCACCGCCTTTCCATCGGCCGCACGTTGATCCAGGATTTTTATGAAAACATGACTGAGGCAGTGCAGATAGCCGAGAGACTGCTTGAAATGTGGACGCGTATCGAAGGCAAGGTAGATGAACTCCGCTTCCGATACACATTCAAAATCCTTGAAGATTTTATCGAAGACACTGAAGACGAACGTAATGACACTTGGAACAACTTCGGCAAAATGACAGGAACCGACGGCTCCGAAGTCACCAGGGCACTAACGGCGGAGAATCTGGCGAAAGCAAACGTCTACAATGTACGGCATTACGGCGCCAAAGGCGATGGATTAACCAACGATGCACCGGCTATCAACAAAGCCATTGAAGCATGCAACGCCAACGGCGGCGGCACAGTGTTCCTACCCTCGGGCATGTATACCTCCGGTTCGATCTATCTCAAAAGCAATGTCACGATTGCCCTCGACAAGGGAGCTGTCCTCAAGGCGATGCCAGGCATCAGGGACCCGAGGGAACTCAACCCGAACGACATTGGTTTAATGAACCCAGCGTATTATCATTGGGAAGCCTCGTTGATTTGGGGTAAGAACCTTGAGAATGTTAAAATATTAGGGCCCGGGACACTGGATGGCTCCGCGCTCACAAGAAGCAGCAAAGTGCGGGAGGGAACTGGCAACAAAGGTGTCGCCTTCGAGCAATGTAAGAACGTCGAGATTCGTAATTTAAATATTCGTAAAGGCGGTCACTGCGCAATCCATGCTACCGGCTGCGAAGATATGCTTATCGACAACGTGACCATTAAGACCGATCGAGACGGACTCAACCTGTCGCAGTGCAGCAACGTCGAGGTCGTGAACTGTCATATCAACGCTGTGCGGTATAAAGACGGCTACCCGGCCGGCGGCGGCGATGCGATAAAACTTAATAGCGACCTCTCACTCGGCACAGCACGGCTAAGCAAAAACATAAACGTAAGAAACTGTTTTATCAGCAGCGGCCACAATGCGCTGCAGCTCGGTTCGGAGACAATAGTGCCTTTTAGGAATATCCGGTTCGAAAATATCCGTATCCTGCGCGCCGGTAAAGCGGGTATAAGCATAACCGCCAACGATGGCAGCGCCATCGACGATGTTCATTACAAAAATATAACGATGGAGAAGACGTTTGCGCCGATCTTTATTAAAGTCTCAGATGTCGCACGCGTAACGAAAGGAACTTACAAACGGGGTTCAATCCGGAACATCACCTTCGAGAATATAACCGCAACCGACTGCTACTCCTATTTCAAGGGCCGGGAAATGGGGTCCGTCGTGTGGGGCAAACCGGAAACCCCGATCGAAAGTATCGAATTCAAGAAAATCTCTATCACGGCAAAAGGTGGTCATCCCGTTACCGACGGGGACATAAATCCAGTTGAAAACGACGAGCGGTTTCCTGAGCATCTGGATGTCCTTCCCGCGTATGCATGGTACTTGCGCCATGTTAAAGACATTAGTTTCACAGACTGTGAATTTCGATTCGAGAAGTCCGACGGCCGCCCGGCTTTTGTAATCGATGACACTGAAAAAGTCGTTCTGAAGAACACAACTCTCCCGATTGGTTCAAAGTGTAGCTCCCGAATAAACGTTCGCAACCAGGCCAAAGATCTTGCCATCCTCAATTGCATTGGCATGTCTGATGTGAAGGAAACCGTCAGTAACAGGAATTATTAATCGCCTCACTAGCGAAGCAAGCCCTTCTCATCGTGCCGCTCCACATAGCGAAGCCTGCCTTCCACGTCATGGTGCCGGAAAATCAGGTTCGGTTTGCCGTCGACACGCTCGACGATAACGGAAAGGAATCCCCCAATCACGTTGAGGTAACGGTGGTATTCCTCGATAAACCCAAGGCTCCAACCGCCCGCATGCTTGTCGGTGGTTGAACCGCAACTGTACTCTCGCACACCCGTCTCCGGATGCACCGACACATACTGCCAATGCCGGTCGCCACAGACCAAAAAAAGCTCCGGTACCTCTTCCTGGATCCATTTCCGAATACGGTTCCCCTCGTACGCGAAAGTCTCATTGGCGTGATTGTCGCCCTTGTTGCTCCGGTCCGGACCCACCAAGGGCGTTGGGCTGATCAATATCTTGAAGGCGGCATCTGAAGATTTCACCGAGTCCTGAAGCCACTTGATCTGTTCCTCGCCCCAGATGGTTTTTCCAGGCCCGTCCGGAATGTTATTAGGACTGCGGTAGTTACGGCCCTCCATCATCCAGACCTGGAGATTCTTGCCCCATCGCCGCGTGCGATAGGGCGTATCGCCGGAAGGAACCTGCTCCTCGAACACTTTGATGCCCTGTTCAAAAGAAAAACCCTTGAGCCCCTTCCCAGGGTAGCAGTCGTTTTTCCCGATGTCATGGTCGTCCTTCATCATGTATGCAGGCACGACGCGGTAGAATTCCTTCTGCGGCTCTAGACCATGAATCCGAGACCATTGATGCCGCGCTCGATCGACGGCGCCTTCAGGCGCCCCGTTTTCGATCCAATTGCCGTTCATATAGACAATGTCGCCGGTATGCACAAAAAAATCAGGCTTCATCTCCGCCATTACTGAAAAAATCTGATGCCCATCTTCGCGATCTCGGTTCTGGTATTTTTGGCCTGTTACCACGGTAAACATGACCCGCGCAGGATCATCGGCCTCGGGCGGGGTAGCAAAGCGACCCTCGACTAAAGCTCCCCGCGAAGATTGCGCGCTAGCGCGGCTTTCAACCTTGAAGGCGTATTCGGTCTTGGGCTTAAGCCCTGTAAGTTTGAACTGATGCGTATAATCGCGGTCATTGTCGACGGACACCCAATCGCTCACAACAGCTCCACTTGGATTGGTTTTCTCGCTATAACTAAGCCTCACTTCCCCCGGCAGGCCAGTCACCGCGCCGTGCATCTCCTCCAAATTTACCCCTTCGAAAAACTTCTGAGGTTCATCGTCGGTCTCACCAAAGAGATCATTGGAATTTAATACGTAGCCCGCCTTCCTCCGTTCTGAAGTTTTAGTCAACCGCGTCCATACAATCGCCGATGTTTGGTCCACCTCACCGACCTTAACCCCGGAAGCCTGGTAAGGCGGACCCCCATTGGCGAACGCGGCATTCCCTAGTCCCATGATGATCGCCACGGCGATCGACATCGAATTGGGGACAGAAACGGCTTTCATCATGCACAGATACCGTTTTGCAGCGGGTTGGCTCGAATCCACAGCACGGCTGAGATTGTTGTGATTAGGTGTTTGCTCCATCGGTCTAATAGCGCCAAACGATAGCGAACCATCGCAGGCGTCACAATGCTTTAAAACGGTTTGACGACGACGTTAGAGACAGGTATCGGAAGGATTGACCGTTACTCGACCAGCTTGACGCGATAGAAGCGTATAGGTTGTTCTTCGGTTGTTTTGTCCACGTAAATCTGTGGGGATGCTTCGATTGTAACGGTATCCAACACCTGCCACTCCTTCAGGTCGGAACTATAAAGCACCTCGAATTTGAGGCCGACCTTGCCATCGATTACCAACTGATCCTTGCCGTAATCCAAGAAAGGCATAAGCGTTAATTCTTCACCCGTATTGCCTCCGTGCTTGCGGAGAAGATCGGCAATTTCACCATCGGCCCAATCTAGCGGTGTGTCGCCAAATTCATCCTTCGCGTTCACATCCACACCGTTGACAAGAAGTAGTTCAACGATTTTCTTGTGACCCCAATCTACCGCCATATGCAAAGGAGTCTGTCCCTCATAAATTGCATTATTAAAATCAAACCCATCAGAAATGGCCTTATTGACTGCTTCGAGGTCTCCGTCTTCAATGGCACGAAAAATTTCTTCCAATTCTTCAGCCGTCTTGCCGCCGTGTTTGCGGAGGATTGCTCGTCCATTCTGCTCTGGGACCCCCCGCTCACTCAACTGAAAACGACTTTTTCAGCATCGACTATTTAATCAAAGTATTGATGCTTCCGAGATAATTGGATTGCGTTCTTACGTGCCCCCCGAGACTCAACGAAATGAGAAATCATCTCTTTCCTTCGCTCTGCGACAACTGAGCTGCAGCCTGTTTAGTTCACTCGCAGGCTAACAGTGACATGGCAATAGCTTCTGCAACTTTGATCCCGTCAATTCCGGCGGAGAGGATGCCGCCGGCATAGCCGGCGCCTTCGCCAGCAGGATACAGGCCGATGGTATTGAGGCTTTGGTAGGCCTTGCCGCGTTTGATACAGATCGGCGAGGAGGTACGGGTTTCAACCCCAGTCAGCAATGCATCGGCCATGGCGAACCCCTTGATCTGTTTGTCGAATACCGGAATCGCCTCGCGAATGGCTGCCACCGCAAAAGCGGGTAGTGCCAACGAGAGGTCCGTTAACTTGATACCCGGTTGGTAGGAAGGCAGTGCGCTGGCAAGCTCGGTGGAGGACTGGTCGTTGAGAAAGTCACCCACCAATTGCGCCGGAGCACTGTAATCTGCGCCCCCTAATTCAAAGGCCAGCTGCTCCAGCTTGCGCTGCAAATCAACACCGGCCAGGACATGCTCGGGATAATCCTCCTGCGGGGTAATACCCACCACGATCGCCGAGTTGGCGTTGCGTTCATTGCGCGAGTACTGCGACATGCCATTGGTGACCACACCGCCTGCCTCAGAGGATGCCGCCACCACCGTGCCCCCCGGACACATGCAGAAACTGTAAACGCTGCGTCCGTTCTTGCAGTGGTGCACTAACTTGTAATCGGCGGCGCCGAGAATCGGGTTGCCGGCGTACTTGCCAAAGCGGGCGCGATCAATTACCGATTGAGGATGCTCAATACGAAAGCCGATGGAGAAGGGCTTGGCTTCCATGTACACGCCACTTTCAAACAACATCTGAAAGGTGTCGCGGGCGCTGTGACCGATCGCCAGCACAATGTGGCGACTGTGCAGGGTCTCACCACTAGCCAGGGTGATAGCGCTGACCCGTTGGCGACTGTGATCGCCGTCGTTGCCATCCACCGGAAGCGGTTCGCACAGCAGAGCTTCCACTCTTTGGCCAAAGCGAATCTCACCACCGAGCCGGGTTATTTCGGCTCGCATGTTTTCCACGATCTTGACCAGTTTAAAGGTGCCTATATGCGGTTTGCTCAGCATCAGAATCTCGGCGGAAGCACCGGCTTTAACAAATTCGGTCAGCACTTTGCGTCCCAGGTAGCGCTTGTCTTTTATTTGGCTGTAGAGCTTGCCATCGGAAAACGTACCGGCGCCGCCCTCGCCAAACTGGACATTGGATTCGGTATTTAACTCGCGTTTACGCCAAAATTTCCAGGTGTCCTGGGTGCGCTGGCGCACCTCAAGGCCGCGCTCCAGCACAATCGGCCGCAGGCCCATTTGCGCCAACAGCAGGGCGGCGAGGATACCGCAGGGCCCAAAGCCAATCACCAGCGGGCGCTGTTGCTCACTGTTGGGAAAGTCGGCGTCGGCCAGACCGACGAATTGATAGCTGGTGTCGGGGCTGGTCCGACAAAACGACTGCCTGACAAACTTCTCCAGCAGCTGCGTCTCCAGTTCGGCGGCCAGCTGCACGTCCAGATGATAAATCAGCAGAATGTTGTCCTGCTGGCGAGCGTCATAACTGCGTTTGACGACAGAGAAACCCTGCAGTTGTTCGGCGGATATCTCGAGTTTGTCGGTAATCGCGGCGGCGAGATCAGCCTCAGTATGCTCTAGCGGCAGTTTGATTTCGGTAAGTCGGAGCATGGTCTAAAGGAATTGTAATTTCACTTCTTTGGAACCTTGCTTCTCTGCAATGTCTACAGGATTGTCTCCGTTTGCTCCAATTCTAGCATCAACATTGGCGCCCTTTTTTAACAAATAAGCTACCATCTCCAGCTACCTTAAAGTAGTCGTTCGTTGTAATACAGTTCTTCCACCGTACATCCTTACGTTGATATCCAGACCTGATTCAAGACAAGTGAAAACCCTCCGTGTAGATCCATCGGCCACCGCCTTCCAGAGATTGTTTAAAGTCTTCTTTTTCATCCCTATTTAACTTTCAATTCTACACCTGTTTTGCCGCCGTGTTTGCGGAGGAGGTCACTCAACCACCCTCACGCGGTAGAACCATTTCTGGGGATCGTGGTCCCTCTCTTCATCAAACCGAACCGAGGTGCCTGTCCTGGTGTAGGTCTTAATCACTTCCCAGTTCAGCAGATCAAATGAATCCTGAACCTCGTAGA
>JYMV01040144.1_pt1 | contig 11200 bp, 9 predicted proteins | sample 338911 | NCBI WGS metagenome assembly JYMV01 (sample SAMN03354496, study PRJNA234377) | hydrothermal vent metagenome | biome: Deep sea; feature: Hydrothermal plumes at the Eastern Lau Spreading Center, Western Pacific Ocean; material: Seawater | place: Tonga | collected 2009 | depth 2000 m m
TAGCATGTCGTGAAAACCCACCAGAGGAATGTTGCCGGCCATTAACACACCAATTCTCTTTGGGTCGCTTCCTTTAATTGCCGCATGGCTATAAGACTTCAGCCACCGACTCATCTTTTCTTCTTCCAGGTAGCCGGCAATACAGCCTATAGCGTGAATTACATTTTCTCTGGTGGGTTTTCACGACATGCTATGCGTGTTAATATCTGGACACAACTTTGTGGGCAAGGCTTCATCAAAAGATGCTTCTCTTATTAATGCTATTGCTGATTTAATATTCGAAATAGAACCGGAATTTCAGAGTAGTGTAGAATTCGAACAAAATTCATTTTCATCAATTGATGCAATCATTGCCACGGGAAGTGATAACGCAGCTACCTATATTCAATATTACTTCGACAAGTATCCCAACCTAATTCGCAAAAACAGGAACTCTGTCGCCATTCTATCAGGAGACGAGTCAAAGCATGAGATCGAATTGCTCGGTGAAGATATCTTTAGATACTTTGGATTGGGCTGCAGAAATGTCTCTAAAATTTATGTGCCTGTGAATTACGACTTTGATAAATTATTCAATGGGCTATTCAAGTATTCCGGTGTAATTGAGAATAACAAGTATGCGAACAACTATGACTACAACAAAGCCATCCTCTTGTTAGACAAGGCTCAGCTGCTGGATAATGGATTCCTCTTATTGAAAGAGGATGAGCAAATTGCATCTCCGGTAGGTACCTTACATTATGAGTACTACGATTCTGTATCAGACGTACAAAAAAAGCTGGATCAGTGGGATGCCAACAACGTTCAATGCCTTGTTTCAAATGACCATGCATTTCCAGAAGCACTGACTTTTGGTTCTACTCAGAACCCTCAACTGTGGGAATATGCTGACGGCGTCGATACAATGGAGTTTTTATATACGCTATCCAATTAGTATTGGGTAAATTGTCAAGCAACAGTGACAGTCTTGGCCCTTTCTTGTTACTACCGTATTTTGATATTGAGAAAATTCATGTTATTTTTCGTGTGGTAAAAAACAATCAATATTCAAAGAAATGGGGAAGTTTTCAGTAGTACTGGCCGTTCTCTGCCTAACGTTTTTACCCCTATTCACCAATGCCCAGGTATTCTTTTACGAAGATTTTGAAAACGGCTGTGCATCAGATTGTTCAGCGAACGGATACAACGGATCCAATGGTTCATGGGTTCAAGTAAGTACAGGAACAAATGGAAGTGATAACAACCCATGGTATGTAAGCTGCGCAGAAAATGGAAATCCGGCAGGAAGTTGTGGATCGGGGTGTGGCAGCGACGAATCACTCCACATCGGTTCTAATGCAAGTATATTCGGAGATGTCGGAGCTGCATACTTGAATGGTGGTTCTGGATTTTTCTTTCCAGAAACTAATTTGAGAATAGAATCACCAACTATTGATTGTTCGGGGAGAGCAAATATTTCAGTGTGCTTTGATTACATGGAAAGAGGAAGCGGAACACTGGATGACGCAACATTTTGGTATAATGATGGAAGCACCTGGACTCAAATTGATCCGCTGGCAAAGACAGCTTTGGGATGTTCTCCTCAGGGAACATGGACTGCTTTCACTATGTTGTTGCCCAGTTCTGCAGATAACAACGCCAACGTAAAACTAGGATTTAATTGGACCAACAATGATGATAATGCCGGAGATGATCCAACAATAGCAATAGATGATATTATTTTATCAACGCTACCTGCACAGGACACTGTTATAGGAGATACCATTGTTTGTGTAAATGACCTGGGTATTCCCTATTACATACCATTTAATACGGGTTCAACATACTTTTGGTCTGTTCAAAGTGGGGGTGGTGTCATTGTTGCAGGGCAGGGAACTGATAGTATTTTAATTGACTGGGGAGGCATACCAGGCTCATATAAACTTGACGTTACTGAAACTAACTGCAGCGGGACGGTAAGCCACATCGGATTTATTGTAACAGTTATCGCATGTAGTTCTGCCCCCATTGCCAGCTTCACCGTTAGTGACACCACCGTATGTGCAGGGCAATGCATTGACTTTTTTGATGCCAGCACCAATTGCAGCGCCTGCAACTGGAACTGGCAATTTCCCGGAAGCATTACAGGAAGTGCAATTGGAGCTGGCCCTCACAATATATGCTATAATACTCCAGGCATTTATGATGTGAATCTCATAGTTACCGATGGAAATACAAGTATTTCAGACGATACTGTCAGCATTGGACTTATCCAAGTTTATCCTGATGTATCATTTGATGCTGAATCTGATACATCTATGTGCGAGGGTGACAGTGTTGACCTGAACATCAACAACCTCATAGGTGGCTTACCGGTAGACTCTTTTGTGATGACTTTTACCAGCCAATTTACTTACACCACTACCCCTACGGTAAATGGTGGAATTTATTACCTGGTTGTTTCTGGCACCTATTGGGGAGCTACAGGTGAATTGAGGGATGGTGCATTTAAATTTGAAAATCTCGGCGCCCCCATTACCCCTATACCTTCCAGCGTGTGGAAGTTAGATGGTTCCGCGCCCGGCCAACCATGTCCTACTGCCTATGATCCTAATCACCAGTACTATTTCTATTTTACAGGAACGGGGTCTGGGATTACCTTTACTTTTGATGACACCAATTATAGTGATAACGGAGGCAGCTTGAATTTTAAAATTTATTATTTGGCAGCTACATCCTTAGGCATATCCTGGTCAACTGGAGACAATGAACCCTGTATTACTGTTGCCCCCGCACAAACAACAACCTATACAGTTACTGTTAGAAATAATACCGGTGATTGCAGCGATAGTAATTTTGTCACAGTAACCGTCGTACCACCTATTTCTATAAGTGCCGGGCCAGACACATCATTTTGCAGTAAAATTGGGGTATTTTCCTTAGCCAATGCAACTATCGGTTCTGGTGGCATGGTAACCAATTGGCAATCTACCGGCGACGGGACATTCGACAATCCAATGACCTTGAACCCTAATTATACCCTGGGATCGTTGGATAGTTTAACTGGTACAGTAGATCTAATTATAGAAGGGGTAGATAGTTTGGGCTTATGCCCATCTGTATTTGACACAATGACACTTACATTATCTGGCGCACCACCTACCATTGACTCCACTACTACAATTGATGCATCTGGCTGTGGGATGGCAGATGGCTCCACCACTGTATTTGTAAGTAGTGGCACTCCACCCTTTACCTATTTGTGGAGCGATGGGCAGACGACTTCAAATGCAACAGGATTAGCAGCTGGAAATTACTTGGTAACCATAACAGGAGGAACGGGGTGTACCGTTACCAGCGACACCATTACCATTTCTGCTCCAGGGACCATTCCCCCGCCAGTTGCAGGAGCTGATGCCACTTACTGTGCTGGAGACTCCATAGCAGACCTTACAGCTGCACCGGGGTCTGGTGGCAGCATTACCTGGTATTCCGATCTTGCACTGACAAATGTTATTGGTACGGGAAATACGCTAACTCCAGATACGGTAATAGGAACAACAATCTACTATGTAACGGAAACGACTGGATGCGAAGGTCTCCCCGATACGGTAACCATCACAATAGTAGCATTACCGGCGGCGCCAGCGGCGGGATCGGACAGTACGTACTGTGAAGGTGATCCAATGGCGGATTTAACGGCTACACCGGGGTCGGGCGGAACGATAACATGGTATGCTGATGCTGGATTAACAACAGTGTTGGGTACCGGACCAACACTTTCACCTGGCGTCTCGGCAGGAACTACTGTCTATTACGCGACTGAATCGGTGGGTTCCTGTGAAGGTCCCGCGGATTCTGTTGTGATAACGATTGACGTTTGCCCCAGCCCCACTGCCAATTTCAGCGCAAGCAGCATAGCCATCTGTGAAGCAGGCTGCATAAACTTCACCGATTTAAGCAGCAGCAATACCACAGCGTGGTCGTGGTCATTCCCTGGTGCCATGCCCAGCACGGATACCGCTCAAAATCCAATAAATATTTGTTATGCCACTGCCGGCACCTATATGGTAACACTGACCGCTTCTAATTCCAATGGAGCTGATACGGCTACCACGACTATAGTAGTAGTGAGTGGACCAACAGTAACGGCGAGCAAGGACACGATAATATTGTTAGGTGAAACTGATACCTTGACGGCTACGGGCGCTGACACTTACATGTGGAGCACAGGAGAAACCGGTAGTATTATCTCGGTAACACCTCAAACTACTACTACTTACATAGTAACCGGAACTGACTCATTGGGTTGCACCGGAGTTGACTCGGTTACTGTTACAGTACAATTTGAAAATGCCGTATTCATTCCCAATGTTTTTTCGCCTAATAGCGGGAATCTGGATAACAAGCAGCTATATGTATTTGGAACTGGAATAACGCTATTGGATTTGGAGATTTATGACCGTTGGGGCGAGAGGGTTTTCAAGACTACCGAAACTTTGCAAAGACTAAGATTTGACGGACAGTGCTGTACCTATGGTGTTGGCTGGGATGGCACCTATAAAAATCAGGGCAAGGCCGTAAATTCAGCCGTTTTTGCCTATATATTGAAAGTAGCTTTTCAAGACGGAACGGAGGTTGTAAAAGAAGGAAACATAACCCTTATCAAGTAAAATGAGAAAAAGAATTTCGTTTATTTGGCTTTTAGGAATAGCTAGTTCTCTGTTATATGCACAGGACATACACTTTTCACAGTTTTACCAAACTCCACTGCTAATAAATCCAGCTAACACTGCAGTTTTCAATGGAGACTTAAGAGCTTCTCTGATCTACCGCAACCAATGGGCTAATTTATCGCCATTCACTACGTATGGGATGTCATTCGACATGGGATTTCTTAAGAAAAAGATGAAGGATAAATATCTAGGTGCCGGACTGGTAGTGTTTCGCGATATTGCCGGCGCCTCTAAGCTGAGCACCACAATAGTTAATTTATCTATTTCCAGTGTGGTTACAATAAATGATCACAATGATATTTCTGCAGGAATACAGGGAGGTTTTGCACAAAAGAGCATAGCGGGGTCAAATTTTGAATGGGGTAGCCAATATGATGGAAGTGGTTATAATTCAGCTGTCAATTCTAATGAAGCCAGTACATATGATGATTACATATACGGGGATTTTTCAGCGGGAGTTAAGTGGGTGTATTCAAAAAGCTCATCTGCCAAGGTTGTAAGCAGTGAGCGGTTCAACGTCACCCTGGGATTTGCGGTGCTGCATATAAACGCGCCTAAGCAAGAATTTGATTTAGAAAAGTTGCATAGGGAGTTTATTACAAATGCCGGTATGCATCTTGGACTTAAGGGCAGTAGCTTCTCTCTGATTCCTTCAATAATATATATGCAACAGGGCCCCTTAAAAGAAATTAACGGCGGTATGCTCATCAGGTATGCCATCAAGGAAGAAACCAAATACACAGGATTATTAAAAGAAACGGCATTTTTCTTTGGAGCTTACTACAGATTTGGAGATGCTGTTGTACCCACGATCCTGTTTGAAATTGCTAACTATGCGATAGGATTGAGTTACGATATAAATGTTTCCGGATTAAAAGAAGCCAGCAATGGGCAGGGAGGTTTCGAGATATCCCTGAGATATATCAATCCCAATCCATTTAAATACGGGGCCGGATCCAAGTACAGAAGAAGAAGTTTGTATTAATTGTTGCCGATTCATTACATTAATTAAAAGAAGTGTTCTGAACAGTTGTGCAAAATCCATTATAATACTATTGATCTTTCCATAATGTAAAGCAATTAGCATACTGAAGAAAAATAACCAATTAAATATACCAGGAAAAAGTATGCACCTACTTTAACTTTATATATAGTAGCTAACTTAATAATGACAATATGAAAAGATCACTATTATTAATAACCATACTTACCGTTTTCGGATTTAGCAGCAATGCACAGAGCAGCAAATGCGCAACTATGGATAACTGGGAACGCTTAAAAGCAAAAGATGCGAATACAGAAATAAGAAGGCAACAACTTGAAATATTGACTCAGGAATGGATCGGCAACAATGCAGGGACGCAAAAGAAAGCGGTTGTTACAATCCCAGTGGTGGTTCATGTGCTCTATAATGCCTCAGCGGAAAATGTTTCGGATGCTCAGATTAATTCACAGATCACTGTGCTGAATGAAGACTTCAGATTGATGAATGCAGACTCACTATTGCCTACACATCCTTATTGGACAAATGCTGCCGACTGCGAGATTCAATTTTGCTTAGCAACGCAAGACCCAACTGGAAACGCAACAAGTGGTATTACAAGAACTTATACAGATTCTATTTCATTTGTTGGAATAGGTAATGAAAAACTAAGTCAATATGGCGGGGTAGATAACTGGGACCCTACGAAGTATTTAAATTTATGGGTTTGCAATATGGATGCATCTGGCGGCACTTTAGGATATGCTGCATTTCCATCAGATTTATCATCAGAGCCCGAAATGGATGGTGTTGTAATTGATTACAAATATTTTGGGACATTGGGTACTACTGTTTCGCCCAACGATTTGGGAAGAACTGGAACCCACGAAGTTGGACATTGGTTAAATCTGAACCATATATGGGGCGATGATTGCGGACCTAATTGTTCAGTCGCCGGTAGCTCATGCTCAGGTTCTGACAATGTCGGCGATACGCCAAATCAAGAGTGCTGCAATTTTGGTTGTCCCTCATTTCCATTGGTTACTTGTAGCAATGGACCTAATGGAGACATGTATATGAACTACATGGATTATGTTGATGATGCGTGTATGGTTATGTTCACCTCCGGGCAAAAAGACAGAATGAATGCTGCACTATCTCTTGAGAGGTCTGGCATACTCACTTCAGTTGGTTGCACAGCGGTTGGTCTAGACGACCTGGGCAACCCGATTTCAGATATTCGGATATATCCAAATCCATCGAATGGAAATTTCTATATTGAAGTGAAAGTGAATAAGGTTATTGATATAAGAATTCAAGTAACCAATATTTTGGGAGAGATTGTTTTAGAAGGGCATAATAAAAACATATCGTCAACGAATAAATTCCAAATTGACCTGATTGATGAAGCAAATGGCATCTATTTTGTAACTGTTGAAACTGGAGATTATAAAGTCAACAGAAAACTCATTGTTAATGAATAAAATTCTACAGCGTTCAACATATGGGTTCGTACTACTGGCATTCTTAGTTACGGTTGCTTGTAACAGCACTAAAAAAGCATCAAAGGAGGTTACCGCAACAGAGGATGTTAAATCCGAATCTGGAGATAATTATAGATTAATTGTGTCATTCTTTAGTCCAGGGAACGGCATAGATCATAAAGTAAAGAAGAAGTTTGTCGAGTTTCTGAGCGCAAGTTATCCGGAAGTCAAATATGAAAGTAATCGATGGGGGAAGGAAGGAGAGGTAACGCTTTGTTTTATGCTCAGTGAACTCGAGGAAAAAGACCAAGATAGTTTTATAAAAGAGTCAAAAGAGGTATTGGCTAGTTCTAGCAGGGTCCACGTTTATGAAAATGCGCCTTGTGGAAATAAATGAGGCCAAGTAAGAGATGTGTGGTCAACACCTTAGCTCAAGATCTCTTCCTTTTCAGTAGTTAGGGAGTATATTCGTAAGCTCCGAGGTCAGGGAATCCGGTTCTGGGGTTTTCCTCTATATCATCCAAAACAGTAGTGGCAACTCCTGCATCACGAGCGGGCGAATTAGAAGAAATATGAAAGTTGAATTCTGAAGAAAGAATATAGATTGGATCTTCGTTCCGAATAATGAAAGTGTAATCAGTATCCGAAGTGCTCTTTTTGGTTCGCAACAAGCAGTTATTGAACTGATAATTAAATGCTGCAATGTGGTCATCATCATAAACCAGCTCATCCTCCAGGGATCCGTCTATAATGCAGTTCGTAAAAGTTGCATCTACATCCGCAGAAAAATGGCCCTGGGAAGATTCAGCAAAATTTCCAATTTCCAAAATGGCATCACTGTGATCAACAACACTATTGGTATAGTTGGCCATGGTAACGTGATTAAAGTTGTAAACACCGCCAAATGCCAGATGAGCATTGTGCTGCCCGCAATTGTATAGTAATGTATTTTCAACATTGATGAATGACAGGAATCCAAAAATGCCGGTGTATAACATATTGTGTATTACCGATCTTCTTATCAAAGCATCGGGTGCATTGGCAAAGGTAAAAGTGTTTAGATCCGAGCTGCTGCTCGATCCCAGTGATACGCCATAGAACGCATTTTTAATATTGGCGTGATCGATAAAGTTGTTGGAGCTGCCCCTTAATAGAAAAATCCCCAGCCACTGTCCGGCTACCTCTTCGTAAAACACTTCGGTTCTATCACCCTGAAAAATGACATGCTCATTGTTGCTGCCATTTACGATCAATGTACCATACACATATATTGCTGAGTTGGTGTGTGAGTACACATTTACCCCAGGCTCAATTGTTAATGTACAACCAGAATCCACTAGTATGGAATTATATATTACGTAAGGCTTATCGTTTACCCAGGTCATGTCGCAAATAATTGAGCTGTTAAAAAAATGTGCGTCCTGCCCCCAAACTACCAGATCAACATCCTGGATATTTCCATTCGTTTCAAATACGATTGAGTCCTTTACAATAAAGGGTAAAACCCCAGCTGTGGGATTAATTGTAACCTCAATGAATATATAGATGCTGTCTTTCCCGGGTATTTCTATTTCCGTGAAGGAACTTCCAGACAATCCATCCACATTAATCCGAAACTGAGAACCGGAACCACCAGCAATTCTAATAGAAGATATCAGAATAGTTTGACTGTTACGATTGAACACCTTTAGCTGATGTGTTGTAGACCCAATGGTCGTAAAAACTGTATCAAAAACAACCGTATCTAAGGAGAATTCCAGTTTTGCAGAAGAATCCGTAATTAACTGATCCTTTTTGCAGCTTGATATCAATATGATAGCAAGAGTAAGGCAAACAATATATTTTGATAATCCACACATAGTGTAACGCTCGCTTTTAACGCTAGTTTATCATTTATATTTAGTTTCCTAATTAAAAATTGTTTCGTACATTTGCACCCCTAAAATTAAGCATTAGAAAATTTAGAATAGCGCAGATGATAAGTCAATATGAGTTGGTATTTATTATGACCCCGGTTTTATCTGAAGACCAGATGGCAGAAACTGTTAAAAAGTACGCCAAATTGGTTAAAGATGCGAAGGGAGAAATTATATTTGAGGATAGCTGGGGGCTTAAGAAACTAGCGTATCCAATTCAGAAAAAATCTACGGGTTACTATCACACGATGGAGTTCAAGGTTGTTGGAGAAGAAATCGCTAAGATGGAGCTACTCTTAAAGAGAGACGAAAAGATATTGAGATTTCTTACAGTAAAACTGGATAAGCACGCAATTGCTTACAACATTAAAAAGAGAGAAAAAGCTAAGGATACTGCAAAGGGGGGCAACGAAGAAACAGAAGAAGCAGTAGAAGAGAAAACAGAAGAAAAAACAGAAGAAAAATCCACAATAACGGATAACAAAGAGAAAGTAGAAGGGAAGAAAGAACCTATAACAGCTGAAAATTAATAATCGAAAGCAAATTAAATGGCCAATCAATCAGAAATAAGGTATCTAACACCGATCTCAGTAGAGGTACGAAAAGACAAATACTGCCGCTTTCTAAAAACCGGAATCAAATACATCGATTATAAAGATCCCAACTATCTCAGGATGTTGATTAACGAACAAGGTAAATTATTGCCGCGAAGACTAACTGGTACATCTTTAAAATACCAGAGAAAAGTCGGACAAGCAGTTAAGAGGGCCAGGCACATCGCTCTACTTCCCTACTCTGTCGATCTATTAAAGTAATTTAACACCCACCCTATTTACATTCATTTAAGCGATGGAAGTTATACTGAAGCAGGACATTGACAATCTCGGATTTAAGGACGAAATTAAAAAGGTAAAATCGGGATATGCGAGAAATTTCTTAATCCCCAAAGGCTTGGCAGTAAACGCATCGGGTTCCAACAGAAAAGTCTGGGAAGAAAATAAGCGACAACAAGCTGTTAAAGAAGAGAAAGTAATCGGCGATTTTCAGAAGACTGTAGATGCACTAAAAGATGTGACCATCAAGGTAGGGGCTAAAGTGAGTGAAAAAGGTAAGATCTTTGGTTCAGTTACCACGCTTCAAATTGCTGAAGCAATTACCAAAGAAGGACACAGCATTGACAGGAAATCCATCTCCATCAAAGAAGATGCTATTAAAGAGCTGGGAAGTTATACTGCCCATGTAAAATTACATGCTGAAGTGGATTTCACCCTCAATTTTGAAGTCGTAAAAGAGTAGTACCTCACTTTTCTTTTTGGTGCGCCTTCTTCCTTACTACAACAATTATCTATTTATTCTCATTCATTCATACCTCAATGCTTCGATAGGATCGAGGTTTGCGGCCTTAATAGCCGGGTAAATACCAGATATCAATCCTACCACCGCACATAACACAATACCACCGGTTATCCAAAACCATGGGATGATAAATCCGCCGCCAACTATCAATGACATAAGGTTTCCGGTTCCAATCCCTAACACGATACCGAACAGCCCCCCTATCTGGCAAATTACAATCGCTTCCGCCAAAAACTGATTCTTTATAATGCTGCTGGTAGCACCGGTGGCCTTCCTGATCCCTATTTCTCGTGTTCGCTCCGTAACGGATACCAACATAATATTCATCAGACCAATTGCTGCTCCCAGCAATGTGATAAATCCAATGACTGTTGCAGCAATCGTTACATATCTGATGTTATCAATCAGTATCTCCGCCAGGTTATCGCTTCTTATAATTTCAAAATTATCCTCTTCACTCAGAGGCACCTTTCTAATCTTCCTAAAAAGGCCAGTGGCTTCTCCAATCGCAGGATCAATATCCTGTTGCCCTTTCGTCAATACACTGATCACATAGGACAGGCTCCTTCTCTTGGTGTGTTTATTTACATTTTTCAGAGGAATTATGCAAAAATTGTCTCCGCCAAACCCCATGCTGGATCCCTTTTCCTTCAGTACGCCAATTACCCTATACTTTCCATTTCCAATTGCAATGGTTTTGTTAAGGGGATCTTCATATTCGGCAAAAAGGGACTGAACATTTTCAGT
>JYMV01016490.1_pt1 | contig 11199 bp, 9 predicted proteins | sample 338911 | NCBI WGS metagenome assembly JYMV01 (sample SAMN03354496, study PRJNA234377) | hydrothermal vent metagenome | biome: Deep sea; feature: Hydrothermal plumes at the Eastern Lau Spreading Center, Western Pacific Ocean; material: Seawater | place: Tonga | collected 2009 | depth 2000 m m
CAATATTGTCATTTTGTTTTAATAAATTATCTAACGCATCTGTTATCTCTAATTCATTCCGCCAAGATGGTTTCAAATTATCTATGACTTCGAAAATTAGTGGTGTTAACAAGTAAATGCCGGTCACTGCTAGATTTGATGTAGATTTTTTTGGTTTTTCTGTGATTTTTATAATCTTTCCATTTTCAACATCTGCAATTCCAAATCTGCTTGGATTATCTACTTCACATAACAAAACCGTGGCATCGTAATTGGATTTGTTAAAATTCTCTACAAAATCTGTAATAGGCTTTTGTATAATATTATCACCTAGAAAAACAAGAAATTTTTCATTATTGACAAATTCCTTGCACAATCTAATTGCGTGTGCAATTCCTCTAGGCTCATCTTGTTCAATATATGTAATATTTACACCAAAGTTTTCTCCATTTCCATAATACTCTCTAACTTTGTTTGCACCTAGACCACCTATTATAATAGCAATATCTGTAATCCCAGCTTCATAAATGGATTCTATACAATATTGTGACATTGCTTTATTGGCAATTGGAAGTAATTGTTTAGGTCCAGCATGTGTTAAAGGTCTTAATCTAGTACCATGACCACCATGTAACACTATACCTTTCATGTTTTTTTCGAATTTTTCCATGGTGTTGGATTAAATATACTCAACGGAGTATCTTTCCAATAATCTTCATGATCTAAATACCATTTTACCGTGTCTTGTATACCTTTTTCAAAACTAACTTTTGGTTTCCATCCTAATTCTTTTGAAATCTTTTCTGAGCTCATACTGTATCTAAAATCATGACCAGGTCTGTCCTCAACAAATTCAATGAGATCTTCTGGTTTATTCATTAACTCTAAAATTTTTTTCACAATTACAAAATTATTAATTTCATTGTTCCCTGAAATATTATATGACTCTCCTGATTTTCCTTTCAGAAATGCTGTTAAAACTCCATCACAATGATCATCAACATAAATCCAATCTCTGATATTTTCTCCTTTTCCATAAATTGGAATTTTTTTATTTTGTTTTGCTAAAATTATTGTTTTAGGTATCAATTTTTCAGCATATTGTCTTGGTCCGTAATTATTTGTACATCTAGTAATTATAACATCTGAATTGTATGTTTTTACATAAGAATTAACCAAGAGTTCGGCAGAGGCTTTTGTTGCAGCATATGGACTGGATGGATTTAATACAGATTTCTCATGGACCATTCCTGATTCAAGACTCCCAAAAACTTCATCTGTAGAAATTTGCACTAAACGTTTTTTTTGCTTTGTAATTATATCTAAAATTGTAAACGTACCACGAATATTAGAAACTAAAAATGAATTTGGATCAGCTATACTTCTGTCAACAAAAGATTCTGCCGCAAAATTTATCACCGCATCACATTTTGAAATAAGTTCTTCCATTAATCGACTGTTTGTAATATTTCCTTTAACAAATTCATAATTTAATGAATCTTTGAGCTCAGAAACGTTCTTTGTATTTGAACCATCTAACCCTGCATCAACATTAATTATGTGATAATCATTTGAATCACGTAATAATTTTAAAATAAAATTACTTCCAATAAAGCCTAGCCCACCAGTAACTAAAATCTTCATAACTAAAACTTTAGGTGCAGATTAATAAAATCTTGTACTGATTTTTCATAAACAGTATCAGTCATAGTTTAGAGGGAAATTTAATCTTCAATATGCGCAAATTTTGGATTTATTCTAAGAAATGAGTCAGTTTATTTTTTAATATGTTCCTAAAACCTCTATTAGATTTGAAAAAGGATATTGTAATTGGATTAGGTGAAATTGGAATCCCACTTTACAAGTTATTGTCTAAATCTTTTATTGTTGAGGGGTATGATATTAATCCCAAATTAATCCCTAAAAATCTTAAAAAAAATGAATTGTTGCCAGTTCGTTTTCTTCATGTTTGTATTCCGTATACAAAAATTTTTAATTCACATATTCTTAAACTAGAAAAAAAATTTCAGCCACATGGAATAGTTATTCATAGTACCATAAAGCCAACTACTACGTATAACATACAAAGAAAATTACAAATTCCCGTGATTTATAGTGCTACTCGAGGGGTGCATAAACAAATGTTAAAAGATTTAAGAAGATATACTAAATTTTTTGCTGTTGAAAAGAATGCACCAAATAAAAAATGGGCATGTACAGAATTTGTGAAACTTTTGAAAAAGTCTGGTGTAAAAACTAAACAAATGTCTTCTCCAATCACATTAGAATTGGGAAAAATAGTGTGTGATACTTCCTATTATGGTTGGTTAATCAATTTTGCACAACTAAGTAAAATTATTGCTGGCAGAGAAAAAGTTGATTATGATGAAATGTGGTCATTTTCAAATGAAATTCATAAATTTTTGGGTAACCGACCAAAAATGTTTCCTGGTTTTATTGGTGGACATTGCGTAATTCCTAATTTAGAATTACTAAATGATAATTCATTAAATCAGATTAAGCAAATCAATAATCTTTTCAAAAAAATATCTAATATTTAGATTCTATAATCTTTTCTTTATAAAATCAATCGAATTTATCGGTGATGGATCTATTTTAGAAATTATTGCGTTGTATATACTCGCATAATCAAGCAAATAAATCAGACAAACTAATTTATTCAAAATGCTTCCTTCTTGTGAAAAAATTTCTTTGTATGGTATACCTTTTTCATGGAAAAGTTCTTTAACAATTTTCCATCTTTCTTTTGTTTTTACATAGTCATCTTTTCCTTGAATCAAAATAGGTAGTATGTTTTTTGGTTTATCCCACGCAACTATTCCATTATGACATGCTTCAATCACATCCTCTGTCATTACGTGCATTTTTGCATTTTCTTGCATTGAATTTTTGAATCTTATTGCAGCAGATTGTAAACCTGATGGATAATACACCATAGGTATATCTTTAATCCATTCCGCAATTTGAAGTGCCTCATTTGTTTTATTCAAATTTTTTGAAGAAATTATTTCTTGTACGTTAAATAATGATTGAATTGATTTGTCTACATCTGTTTTTTTAACAGGAATAAATTGTTCTAAAATATTAAGCGCTGAATATAAGAATCCCACAAATGATGCTCTAGGCGAATGCTCTTCCTTAATTTTGTAATATTTTATCTTTTTATCCATACAGAATTTTTCCATAATTCCTCCCGATGATAATGCTACAAATTCCGCATTAGTTTTTTCCACATTTTTTAAAATTGAATTAGTTTCTAGCGTATTTCCAGAAATACTTGTTGCTACAACTAACGTATTGTCATCCACAGTTTTTGGTAATAGATAGCCTTTAACTACACTTACATGAATGTCTGTTTTTGAAAGAATTGAAGCAAAAAGATCTCCAATGGTACCAGAACCACCCATGCCTGCAAAAACTATATGATCAATATTTTTTATATCAACTTTTGAAAAATTTTTTGAAAAATTTTCTCTAGCAATTTGAGGCCATCTATCATAAACCTCACACATGTTATGTGAATCAATTGATTTTATATCATTTATTTTCAATAACTAGAGAAAGCATATGCTTGATTTATAAAATCTTGGACACAATACAATTTGATACAAACTTTTAATGGTTAAAACCAGATTTTTTCTTTATGGATGGCGATTTATCTATAAATCTTGAAAAACATGAAACTAAAAATAATGTTGATCAACATGTTAATGGAACATTAACTGTGATTTGGCGAGATTGGGATAATATCATCAAGCATGAGCCTAAGATGGTTTATGTAAGCTCAATTAACCCTGGAGAAATAAAAGGTCCACACACTCATAAAAAAAGAAATAGTTATTTTGTTTGTATTCATGGAAAAGTACTTTTTATTATACAAAATAAAGATGGCACTTATACTGAAATTGAATCAAGTCATGAAAAACCTGTCCTAGTTCATGTACCAAACAATGTTGCATCAGCACACATCAATCTAAGTAATGATGTGTCTCATGTTTTAGCATTAGCTGATTTAGCTTGGATACCGAATGATAATGAAATGATAAATACAATTTTTGAAGATTATGATTGGAAAAAATGGAAAAATAATGATAATTGATGAATTCTTCAAAAAATATCTTCCTGTTAGATTCACAAATTAATTTTTCTGAAATAAATTACTCGAATAATAGAGATTCTCAAATCATTACATTCGATTTTGATTCTCATGATGCCTTGGAGAAAAAATCTATACCTCATTTAATTTCAGACACACTTCTTTCAAAAAAAGAGCTTTTAGGTATACGAAATAATGCATTTTTGTTATCTGATTGGTATAAAGAAGAAACCATCGAAAAAAATATTGAATATGAAAATGTTAATCTTGGTTCATTAATTCAAGCCGAATTTATTAATATATTAGTTAATTATTCAAAAAGATTTCTTGAATGTCTTAACATTATAAGAAAATTTGGTGCTAATGAAAATTATCATTGTTCAGGATTAACGTACGAAATAATGAAATATCTTTCAGCTAAAGTTGAAAAGATTAATGATTCTTCTGATGATAGTTTATTTTTTCCATTAGATTTATTAAAAATTAAAATAAAACTTGGGACAAAAAACCACTTTACAGAATTAGAGATTTCTCAAAATTTTTTCAAAAAATTAAAAAAATTCACTGAAAAATCATCAATATTTTTTTCAAATAAAAATACTGATTTTACTCAAAAAAATATTCTTATATCTGAATTTAATACCATTTCATACCAGTCATTATTTTCAAAAATTCCGGAATCTAAACTAAATTTTATTTTTTTTAATAGAAGACAACCTACAGTGTGGAATACAAAAACATTTTCCTTGATTAAAAAATCAGGAGTTATTATTGAAAATGCTGATACTTTGATGAATAGTGAAATGAAAAAAAAGATTAAAAATGATAAAAAAAATATTGAAATAAAAATTAATAACATGTTTAAAAATGCTGATTTTTTTAACTCATTTTTTTCAATAAATGGAAATTCCTTCTGGATTTCATTTTCATCTCATTTTATTACTTATTTCAAAAAACGAGCACTAGAATTCATCAAAGAAATCCAACTTGCAAAAGAACTTTTGAATAAATTCCATTTCTCCTTTATTTTATTACATTCTGAGGTGGGTTCTAATGAAAAAATACTCTTACAATTAGCTAAATTAAAAAAAATTACAATATTTTTGCTTCAACATGGACTCATAAATGATTCTGTTGAAGGTTATGATCATAATGTCTATACTGGCGTAATACCAATTGAATCTGATCATGCAATAGTGTGGGGTAAAGTCTATGAAGATTATTTTAAACAAATAGGAATTCCAGAAGAAAAAATACATGCAATTGGAACGCCAATTTATGATAATCTAAAAACTCTAAATTCTATTGATAGTGGAGAGGATTATGTGTTATTGGCCACTTCTGGTCCAACTAAAGAAGTGGCGGTTGATCTCGCTATTGAAAACATAGAAAAAAATATTGCAACTATAAAGAAGATAGCAGAAACCGTTGTTTCACATAATAAAAAATTAATCGTTAAACTTCATCCGTCTCCGGACGAATATGATCCTTCTAAAATCTTAAGAAAAATAAATCCTGAAATTGAAATTATTAAAACTGGTAATATAGGTGAATTGATTAAAAAATGTAGTTTATTCATAGTGATTGATGTATCTACTTCGATTATAGATGCTCACTTGTTAGGAAAGCCAGTCATATCTGTAGCAGTTTGGAGAACATCTTCAATTGCAGTAAAGGCTGCCAAAACCGGATTACCTACTGTACTTGAAAATAATTCTTGTGCTTTAGCGGATATTTCGTCATTTGAGAAGATTTTTCATAAAATGATTCATGACGATGAATTTAGAAACAAAATAATAAAAAATGCAAATACGTCTATACAAAAACACATGTCTTTTCATTATGATGGGGCAACCACATTACTAACTTTCTTAGAAAAATTTGAAAATAAATTCTAAGAAACTAATTGTTCCGTAAGAAATTGCCAATAAAACCACACAAAATAGTCATTATAGAGTACAATTTCATCATATAGGGCTACACTGAAAACTACTTTTTGTTAGTATTATTTTTAATTAGTATCTAATCACGAGTGTTATGAAAGTAGGAATTATTGGATTAGGCGTGGTTGGATTATCATTTGCATCTGTATTAGGCTCAAAGGGATTTTCTGTGATTGGGATGGACTCGGATGAACAAAAAATAGAAAAAATAAACTCAAAAAAATCATTATTCTTTGAACCAAAACTTGAGTCATTTTTAAAAAATGCATTATCTACGTCACTTGAAATTTCATCAGATGTTCAGAAAGTTGTGAAAAATTGTGATCTCATATTTCTTACAGTCGGAACCCCAAAATCAAAATCTGGTTTCATTGATTTGAGTATGATTAAAAATGCCTCAAAAAACATTGGTATTTCTCTACGACATTCCTCAAAAAAACCAATTATTGTGGTAAAAAGTACAGTGATTCCAGGTACTACTGCTAATGTGATTAAGCCGTTAATTGAAAAGATGTCTAGGAAAAAAGCTGGAAAAGGGTTTGAAATAATAGCAAATCCTGAATTTCTTAGGGAGGGTAATGTAATTAGTGATACACTAAAACCTCATCTTGTTGTTATTGGAGGATCAAACAGCAATTCTGTAAATAGATTAAAAAAATTCTATCGTAAATTGTATGATTCTAAAATAAAATTCATGATAACAAATACTCAAACAGCTGAAATGATAAAATATGCTAACAATTCATTTCTTGCTACAAAGATTAGCTTCATAAATCAGATTTCATCATTATGCCAATCCATTCCTGGCATAAGTATCGATGAAGTTGCCGAAGGTATAGGGGTTGATCCTCGAATTGGCAGATTATTTCTCAATGCAGGACCGGGATATGGTGGTTCGTGTTTGCCAAAAGATCTGGAAACAATAATACAATTTTCTTCAAAAATTGGAGTAAATCCAATACTCCTAAAAGCAGTACAACAAGTAAATGATCTTCAAATTAAACAGATAATTCACTTGTTGGAAAAAAATCTTGGAACTATTAAGAATAAACGTATCACAATCCTCGGTCTATCGTTTAAAGAGAACAGTGATGACGTTAGAGAATCAAGATCAATTGAATTGATAAAAATTCTTTTGAAAAAAAAATCCAAAATAACAGTTCATGATCCTAAAGCGATGAAAAATACAGAAGCTATTTTTAAAAATAAAATTACTTATGCGGATTCACTCTTAAAACCATTAGATAATTGTGATTGTGTTATTATTATGACCCCTTGGAAAATATATACAAAATTAAAAAATAATAGTTTTAAAAACATGAAGAGGAAACTCATTATAGACACTCGTAGAATATTATCGCGAAAAAATTTGAATGCAGAATATTTTGCCCTTGGTATGGGGAATTAATTATGATAAACTTTGAATTATTTTCAATGGTAGTAAACTAAGAAAAAAATTGTCAAAGCTATTACTTTATTCAATTTTTCATGGAAACCTAAACTATTCATCCATTCCTAAAGAATCATTTCATGAAATAATTGATTCCTGTTATTGGCCAATTTTGGATGCCGTCAAAAATTTTAATTTTAAAACCGGAATAGAATTTCCTATGAACACATTAAAGAAAATACATAAAATTGATCCATTATTTATTGAAGAATTAAAGAATTTAATTAAGCAAAAGAAATGTGAGTTTATTTTTTCTGGGAAAGAGCAGATTATATCACCGCTTGTTCCTAAAGAAATTAACGAGAGGAACTTAATTGATGGTTTTAATGAAACTAAGAGAATTTTCTCGGCAAGACCACAGATTGCTTATGTTCATGAACAGATTTTCAGCAACGGTCTAATTCCAATATATCTTAAATCAAAATTCAAAAATATTATGATAATTTATGAAACAGCTTCACAGACTTGGAATTTAAATAAAAAACAGAATTTTTCTCCAATAAAAATAAAATCAAATGAATGGCGGTTAAACGTAATTTGGAATAGCCGTAATGCGTATCAAAATTTTCAAAAATATGTAAGCGGTGAAACTAAAAAACAGACGTACCTTGATTTCATATTAAAAAATAAAAAATCAGAGGATGCATGCTTTCCATTTTATGGTTCTGATATGGAGATTTTTGGTTACAAAAATCCGGTTTTGGGATTAAAAGGTAATGGTGATGAAGTAAAGAGATTTTATGATATTCTTGATGAAATCAAAAAATGCAATGAATTAGATTTTGTTCTACCATCAGATTTGCTGAATATTTTTCCACCATCCAAAACAATCAAAATCTGTTCGGCAAAATATCCAATACTAGGAAAAAAAGAGGAATCAGTTGTTACACGCTAAAAGTAATTCTATTTGTTATCAGGCTTTTAAAAAAATTAAAACATTAGACAGTCTTCGATCCGAATCACTAAATTTGAAAAATAGTTATCTATCAGAGCTCGTTGATTGCTGGGGAAGTGATTATAGAACTCATACTGAAGAAGGAAAATTCCAACATTTTAATAAAAATATTTACGTTCTAAATCATAAACTAGAGAAAAAAATTGAGAAATCATTCTTAAATAAATCCAAGAATTCAAAATCAGATTTAATTATTTTTAATCCTAACACATCTAATTGGAAAAAAATCCCTACAGAAATTAAATTATATTTTAAACCACGATTTATCAGAAGCAATTTCCAGGTTTACTCTAATGGTAAAAAAATCAAATCCCAGTTAGAAGATATCAAATTTTTCAAAAACGGGTACATTAGAAGTACAACATTAGTTTGTAATCCATCAGTTCCAAAAAGATCACAAATTAGTCTCACACTAAAGAAAGTTGATATCAAACCTGAACCTGAAACTAACCTAAGTAATTCAATTAAAACAAAAAGCACTGAAATCTCATTATCCGAAGACGGTGGTACTATCAAAAACATAAAATTCTCTACTTCAACAAATAGATCTCTCATAAACACCGGAAAATACTCCTACCAGACAGCAGGTCAAATTTTTACAATGAATAAGGCCAGTCAAAAATTTAATGATTTGATTAAGACGTCTATTATTTCAGAAACCAAAAATCTACCTATACGTAAAAAAATTTTGTGTAATTTAGAATTACCATTTGGTGATTTAACAAAAATATTTTATGTGTATGAAGACTTGCCACGAATTGATGTAAGATACATCTTTGCTTTCAAAGATTATAACCCAGCAATTTTTAGAATTAACCTCATCAATCTGAATTTAAATAATTTTGATAACACTTCACTTTGTTACTCTACTAATAACGGAGGAAATCTAGAGACATTTTCATTAAACGAACCAGTATTTCATGATAACCCAACAAATTCTAAGATAAGTTCTACGTGCTGCCTTGGTTCCACCAATTGTCTACTTGATGTCGGTGACAAAAGCCATGGTATAACAATTTATTCTAACAACGCTGAATGTTATTCAGTACCAATGATTAATTTTAAAAAATTGGATAAATCACCTCTTCGTCTAATTTACAGTATATGTGAACTGGATGACACAACATTAACTCAATGGAAAGGCAGAAAGGAAATTTCGTTTAGTATTTTTGGCAGAAAAAATAATCTGGTACAAAACAGAGAAATTTGTGAATCTCTATTTCTGGGGCTAATCTATAAATCTAATAATCCTAATATCACTGTAAAAAATTGAATTTCTAATGGAAACAGCATTAATTACAGGCGTTGCAGGATTTATCGGTTCTTCTCTAGCTGAAAAGCTTTTGAAAGACAATTTCAAAGTGATAGGAATAGATAGTTTTACAAATTATTATTCCACACGCATAAAAGAAAAAAATATTGAAAACTGTTTAAAACATCCAAGATACGTTAGATCTTTCTGTATCTATTGAAAAAGCTGAATATTTTTTTCATCTATCTGCCCAACCAGGAGTTCGTGCAAGTTGGGGGAAAGAGTTTACAACATATGTGAAAAATAATATCTCAGTTACACAAAAAATTCTAGAATCATTAAAAAATAGTACTAGATTAAAAAAATTTGTCTTCGCATCATCATCTTCTGTTTATGGAAATCAATCTAGTATAATGAATGAAGACACGTCTTTAACTAGACCAGCTTCACCATATGGCGTTACTAAATTAGCTGCAGAAAATTTAGTGAATCTTTATTTTAAAAATTATGGAGTTCCAACAATTTCATTACGTTATTTTACTGTGTATGGACCAAGACAAAGACCTGATATGGCATTTACTAGATTTTTCCATTCCATAATTAAAGATAATAAACTCATCATTTTTGGAAATGGAGAACAAACCCGTGATTTTACATATGTGGATGATATAGTTGATGCAACTATTAATGCAGCAACTTCGAATTATGTTGGCGAAATTTTGAATTTTGGTGGAGGTTCTGTTTTTTCATTAATACAGATTATTGAATTTATGAAAGAAATAACTGAAAAAGAATTAGAAATTGACTTTAAAACAGAACAAAAAGGTGATGTTAAGCATACTAGTGCTGACATTTCAAAATCTGAAAAATTAATCAATTACAAATCAAATACTGATATTAAATATGGTTTAACTCAACAATATGAATATATCAAAACTAATCTAAATCTTTATGATAATTAATTTGATTTTTTAAAATCCACGTTTGGTGAATCCGTTTGATTTGTAATAATTATTAGACCTCCTTCGTTTAGTTGCCTTAAAAGCTGCATTACTTCTTTTTCTACTTGAGAACGCTGCAGTCCTGTTTGTTGTGCAAAAAGATCTACTAATTCTGTAACCTTTCTCTCTCCATTACATGATTTCCAAAAGTCGATAATTGCTTGGTTTACCATAAATCCCTGGTCATGTTCGTTAACTAGCATCATAGAACCGTCTTCTTGTTTCACCATTTTACCTACTCCTTGTGGTAATGCGGCTTCATAATCAAGTGGTGCCGGTGTGCTTAGTCCACCCATATTTTTCATCATGGACTTTGCTTCGTCAGATATTTTATCCATTGACCAAGGAGGATCCCATACAATATCGACATTAACGTTGTTAACCCCGGCTACCTTTCTGGTGTATCTTTTAACGTCATCTACCATAGTATCATGGAGCGGACAACCTTTTGTTGTCATGGTCATTTTGATATTAACATCATTTTTTTCAGATATGTCAATGC
>JYMV01033014.1_pt1 | contig 11198 bp, 10 predicted proteins | sample 338911 | NCBI WGS metagenome assembly JYMV01 (sample SAMN03354496, study PRJNA234377) | hydrothermal vent metagenome | biome: Deep sea; feature: Hydrothermal plumes at the Eastern Lau Spreading Center, Western Pacific Ocean; material: Seawater | place: Tonga | collected 2009 | depth 2000 m m
GGAATGGATATTCATTTTAAAGTAGCTTTTAAACCGGTGGCTACCTTGATGCAAAAACAAGAAACCATTAATAGCCAAGTTGAAAAAGTAGAAATGGAAGGTAAAGGTCGTCATGATCCTTGCGTCGTTCCTAGAGCTGTACCTATCGTAGAAGCGATGGCAGCATTAGTGATCGCCGATTTTTTATTAATCAACAGAACAACAAAAGCATAAACAACATAGATGAAGAAACTCGCATTACATTGGCAAATATTATTAGGAATGGCGTTAGGGGTAGTTTTTGCCCTCATTATGACCAATTTTTCTTGGGGAGCAGATTTTATTGAAGATTGGATCAAACCTTTTGGTACGATCTTTATTAACGCCCTAAAATTAATTGCAGTTCCGTTAATATTAGCTTCGTTAATTAAAGGAGTTTCCGATTTAAAAGATATTTCGCAACTTTCTAAAATGGGTTTCCGAACCATTGGAACTTATATAATTACAACTGTAATTGCTGTTTCTATTGGACTAGTCGTCGTGAATTTAGTAAAACCGGGTTCTACTATCACAGAAGAAACACGGGCTGAGTTAGTTGAAAGTTACGGTGGTGATGCCGAATTAAAACGCCAAGATGCTGAAAAACAAAAAGAAGCCGGACCTTTACAAGCCTTAGTTGATATTGTGCCGAGTAATATTGTAGGCGCAGCAGGAAGTAACGCTAATATGTTACAAGTGATTTTCTTTGCGATCTTCTTCGGAATCGGACTAATTTTAATCCCGGAAGAACAGGCAGAACCGGTGAAGAAGTTTTTTGATGGTTTTAATGAAGTCATCTTAAAAATGATCGATATCATCATGCTTACCGCTCCATTTGGTGTGTTTGCACTTTTAGCGGCATTAGTTGTGGAAGCACCAAGCGCCGATTTATTTGCCGCTTTGGGAATGTATGCGCTTTGTGTTATTGGCGGATTATTAATAATGATCGGTATTTATACATTACTCGTTTGGGTATTTACCAAAAAAACTCCGGCGTTCTTTATCAACGGTATTTCTCCAGCACAATTGTTAGCTTTTTCTACTAGTTCGAGTGCAGCGACACTTCCGGTTACAATGGAACGAGTAGAAGAGCATTTAGGTGTCGAAAAAGAGGTTTCGAGTTTTGTACTACCGATTGGTGCTACGATCAATATGGACGGTACTAGTCTTTATCAAGCCGTGGCAGCAGTATTTATTGCACAAGCTTTTGGGATGGACTTAGATTTTGGAACACAGTTGGGAATTATTGCTACAGCAACCTTAGCTTCGATCGGTTCTGCAGCAGTTCCCGGAGCAGGAATGGTGATGTTGGTCATTGTATTAGCACAAGCCGGAATTCCGGAAGCGGGATTGGCCTTGATTTTTGCGATCGATCGACCATTAGATATGTGTAGAACTACGGTAAATGTTACGGGAGATGCTTCGGTTTCAATGTTAGTGGCAAAATCTGTAGGGAAACTACGTGAAATTCCATTAGTGAAAAACTGGAACGATAATTATAAAAAATAATTCAATTATCAATTAAACATCACCCTGAACTTGATTCAGGGTGATCTTTTCAATAATTGAGTAAGACATCTCGACTCCGCTCAATGTGACAATTAGAAAAATTTTAATCCCAAATTACTCTAAAAATTTAGCTTTAAGTTCTGGTGTAGGGATACGGCAATGATCTTCTTTCCCGAACCACTGGTAACGATGTTTAGCAATAAAGTCGTATACCATATTTCTAAAGCCTTCCGGTAGGAATAGAAAATAACTTAATAATTTGTAACCACCCGATAAATGCTTAGCAATTTGTAAGGCTGCTGTCGATTTAATGTAATAAGCAGTTCCGGGATCGATCAAGATCATCGAATCGATTTCAGAAGTATCGATCCCACGTTCTTGGGTAAGTTGCTGCCCAATTTCACTTTGCAAAGAAGCATAGCGAAATACATCTTTTTTATCGTGATCAATAATAATATTGATGGCGTTATTGCACAGATTGCAAACACCATCGAATAATATTATTTTTTTATGTTTTGGGAGTTCCTGCATTATTTTTTAGCGCGTTGCACCAATTCTAATTTACTTAAATCGGCCTCCGTGGTGAACATTCCGTAATTGATGATCGCTTTTCCTTTTTCAATTTTATCGATCGTTCCTACCGAGCGACTATCTTCTAAACGTACGCGGTCATTCACTTTAAAAGAGACGATTTTCTTTTCTTCAGCTTTCTTTTCTTCTTCAACTTGTTTTTTCTTCTCTTCTTGCTTCTTTACACGAATCACCTGAATTTTCTTTTCAGCTTCTTGCTTTATTTTTTGCTCTTGCTTTTTCTTGGCTTCTTTTTTCTTTTTCGATTCTTTTTTACGCTTCGAATTTTCAATTGCTACCAATTTTAAAAACTCGCCAATTAAAGCTTTTTTATTATTGTTGTTGAAGAATTTCTCACTCAAATCATCTATTTTCTGACCTAAGTAAATCATTCGTTGGTTACTGTCGTATAACTCTTGAAAACCTTCCAATTTTTGCTGAACTTTCGCATTAATTTCATCTAAACGTCGTTGTTCTTCCGCAGCTTTTTCTTCTTTTTCTTTTAAGCTCGAAGTAGTTTTAGATAGCTTAGAACGTTCTTGTTGTAATTTGGCAATACTTTTATCGAATCTAATTTTACCACGTTCTACTTTCTTTTTAGAGCGGTTAATTAAGCTATACGGGATTCCGTTTTTCTGAGCGACTTCAAAGGTGAAAGAGCTTCCGGCTTCTCCTAAATGTAGTTTGTAAACCGGCTCTAAAGTTTTAGAATCAAACAACATATTAGCATTCGATATCGCTTCGGTTTCCTGCGCCATTTTCTTCAAATTAGCGTAATGCGTTGTGATAATTCCGTAACTGTTTTTCTCGTAAAAAACTTCTAAAAAGGTTTCAGCTAATGCACCACCCAATTCGGGATCACTTCCGGTACCAAATTCATCGATTAGAAAGAGGGTTTTGTCGTCACATTTCCGAAGAAAATATTTCATATTCTTTAAACGGTACGAGTAGGTACTTAAATGATTTTCAATACTTTGATTATCACCGATATCGGTCAAGACTTTCGTAAAAAAGCACATTCTGCTATATTCGTGAACAGGAACTAACATTCCGCTTTGCAACATCGCTTGCAAAAGACCAACGGTTTTTAGGGTAATACTTTTTCCGCCGGCATTCGGACCTGAAATTACAATAATCCTATTATCAGGCATCAACGAAATATCTTGCGGATGCGTTGTTTTGTTAGAATTTTTATTGGTTAAATAGAGGAGTGGGTGATAAGCTTCTTTTAATTCTAACTCCCTAGATTTTGTAATTTTAGGTAAAACTGCGTTTAATTTTTTAGCATAGGTCACTTTTGCAGCAATCACATCGATCTCGCTTAGTAATTCTTGGTATTGAATTAATAACGGGCGAGCCGGTCGAATATATTCGGTAAGTTCTTTTAGAATACGTTTTACTTCTTGCTTTTCTTCATATTGAAGATTGTTTAATTCTCGGGCGTGTTGCAAAGTGGCTTCCGGCTGAATGTAAACAATACTTCCGGTTTTAGAGCTTCCTAAAATAGAACCTTTTACCTTGCGGCGATGCATAGCCGTTACGGCCAATACCCGAATATTTTCAACAACGGTTTCTTTAATTTCATCTAAATATCCGGCGCTATGATACCTGGAAAGCGCACTGGAAAAACTCGAATTTATTTGTCCGCGTACTAAATTAATCGCTCTTCGCGTTTTTTGAAGTAGCGGCGAAGCATCATCTTTAATTTCCCCAAAATGATTAATGATCTCATCGATCTTCTCTACCAGATGTTTGGTAAATTCAACTTCATCGGTAGTTTGGTAAAGACTCGGGTAAATCTCTTTATACTTTCTAAAATATAAGATCTGCGCATTTACAGTATTAGAAATGGATTGGATTTTACGAATGCCCGAAACTTCTAAAATACTTTCTTCTATATTTAGAAATTTAATTTCGTTATCGATCGCATCAAAACCGTGATTAGGAATTCGGGTTTCCTGAAGGTCTGAAGATTTATATTCGTTGGTTTGATGTAAAGAAAATAAAATTTCTGAGGCTTTCTGAAAAGGCTGAATTTGTAAGCATTTTTCACGGCCAAGATCGGTGACACAAAATTCACTTATTTGTTGGCAAACCGTCGGAAATTCTAAGTCTTTTAAAGTCTTTTCTGTTATTTTTATCATAGCAATTTTCTACATTCGTAGCGACGCAAATTTAAAGAATATTTTATGAAGGTAAACATAGATGAAAGCTGGAAAAAGCATTTAAATAAAGAATTTGACAAAGCTTATTTTAAAGACTTGGTCGAGTTTGTAAAAAATGAATACCAAAACCATACGTGTTACCCAAAAGGCAAAGATATTTTTGCAGCTTTTGATCATTGTAAATTTGATGAATTAAAAGTGGTGATTATAGGTCAAGATCCTTACCACGGAATAGATCAAGCAAATGGTTTATGTTTTTCTGTAAAAGATCATATCGCTATGCCACCTTCATTAATTAATATTTTCAAAGAAATTGAGCAAGATCTTGGAAAGCCTTTTCCTAAAACCGGAAATTTAGAGCGTTGGGCAAAACAAGGTGTGTTATTACTGAATGCTACCCTAACGGTTAGAGCGCATGAAGCTGCGAGTCATCAAGGTAAAGGTTGGGAGCAGTTTACCGATCAGGTAATTTCTACGATTTCAGCAGAAAAAGAAAATGTTGTATTTCTACTTTGGGGAGGTTTTGCAAAGAAAAAAGCAAATCTCATAGATAAAAATAAACATCATATTTTAACTTCCGGGCATCCTTCACCTTTAAGTGCAAATAGAGGGTATTGGTTTGGAAATAAACATTTTAGCAAAACCAATGAGTTTTTAACTTCTAAGCGTCTTGCATCTGTGGAGTGGTAGAGGTCTTAATTTTTCTAACTTCTTCTTCGTAATTTACTTTTCTATGTTTAGGTGCGCTTGCATCTTCAACTTTATTTCTACTAAAAAGGAATAGTAAAATATTGACGATGAGCAGTACAGCTAAAATAATTAGAAATGTAAGCATACGTTAGTTTTGATTGGTTTCTACATAGTAGATACAAATATAACGTAAAGGTTGCGTAAATTATTTTAAGAAATATTAAGATTTTACCACAAAATCTTGATAAGGCAGTTTTTTCTCGATAAGTTTTAAGTCAAACAACTGATTTTGAGTTTCTTCTATCGTTTCTTTTTTTACCTGTTTTTGTCCCCATTCTGTTTTTTCTAGCCAAAGAGAAATATCTTTTTCTTTTTGCTGATAACGTTCGGCTAAAATTTCAGACAAGTTTTCTATTTCTTTAAAATCTTCAGTAATAGCATTTAAAATGCTTAGCAGTTTTTTAATTTCTTCAGCATTGTTTTGATAATAATTTTCTGTTGAAGCAATTACAAAACAAGGCCAAGGACTCGGGCAATCGCCGACTCTTCTAAAAGTGCCATCATCTACCAAAGGTTTGGTAGTAAAATGCTCCCACATAAAATATTGTGCATCGTCGTTAGGTAAAGCTTCAATGGCACCGGAAAGATCGTTAATTACTTCAAAATCCAATTCTTCTGTATTCCAACCTTGATTTTTTGCATTTATATAAGCTAATAAATGCGAACCTGAGCCATAACGACTAATAGCTGCTTTGGTATTTTCTAGATCTGAAATTTTTTGATAAGAAGAGTTTGCCGCAACGTGAATGCCCCAAATTAGCGGACTAGAAATATAGTTTTGTAAGATCTTAAAATTACTTCCTTCAATAATTTCTTTTACAATACCTTCAGTAAGCATAATGGCGATATCGATCTCATTATTTTTTAAAGCTTCGCTCAATTCTCCTGTACCGCCATAAAAATCTATCCATTCAACATCTAAATTTTCTTTGTTGAATAATTTTTCTTCTATTGCAATATGCCAAGGATAATTAAAATGTTCTGGTACGCCACCAACTCTGATCTTCGTCATTAAGAATGTTTTTTCTGTAAATACTTGTAAATTTCATATTGAGAACGAATAGGTTTTTTCTTATCGTGTTTTACATATTCATTCTTCTGTGTGTAGTCTTGGACTCTCGCTTTTACATTATCGTTTAATTGAATTTGTAAAATTTCTTTTAATTCTTGTTTTATATCTTCATCAAAAATAGGAGCGAGCACCTCTATTCTTCGATTTAAGTTACGGTTCATCCAATCGGCACTTCCAATAAATACACGTTCGTCACCACCGTTATGAAACACATAAATTCTTCCGTGTTCTAAAAAACGATCGATAATACTGGTGATATAAATGTGTTCACTTAAGTTTTTAACTCCTGCAATTAAGGAGGTAAAACCACGAACTAATAACCTAATATTTACTCCGCTTTTGTTAGCTCTATACAAAAGGTCGATCATTTCTTCATCTTCAAGGCTATTCATTTTTGCAGTGATCTTAGCCTTTCGACCTGCTTCGGCTTCATCTATTTCATGAAGAATCATTTGCGTGAATTCTCTTCTGGTATCAAAAGGAGAAACCAATAAGTTCTTAGCTCTCGGTATAATTAATTCTCCTTCTAAAACTTTAAAAACTCGATCTAATTCTTTGGTAATTTTTTTATGCGCTGTAAATAATGCGTGATCACAATAAATCTTGCTTGTTTCTGCATTAAAATTACCCGTACCTATATAAGCATATTTTACACTTTCTCCTTTTTCGATCCTATCGATCAAGAAAATTTTAGAATGTACTTTTATTTTAGGGTAACTATAGATTACATTAGCACCTTTTTCTTCAAATTTACGGCCCCAAGTAATATTATTTTCTTCATCGAAGCGTGCTTTTGCTTCAATAAATACAGTAACTTCTTTTCCTTTTTCTAAAGCTTTTAAAAGAGAACTGGTAAGCGCAGACTCATCTGCCACGCGATATAAAGATATTTTTATTGAAACTACATCGTCATCTTCTGCTGCTTGTTCTACAAAATTTTCTACATAAGAAAAAGACATATAAGGAAAATGAAGTAATTGATCTTTTTCTCGAATAAGCTTAAAATAGTCTTTTTCTGCTTCAAAATATTTATGCGGAATAGGGGTGAGGTCCTTATATTTTAATGTTGAATTATGAGTTGGATCGGGAAAGGAGAAAAAATCACTAAAATTATGATATTTCCCGCCCGGCATCATATCAATTTTACCTAAGCCTAAATGTTTTCTTAGTTTTTTCTGAAGTTCTTTAGGCATTTCGGCATCATACAACAAACGCGTAGGTTGCCCGTCGGTTCGTTGTTCGAGCGACTCATAGATCTTTTCAGCTAAAACTCCGTTAAATTGATCGTCAATGTATAACTCTGCATCACGAGACATTTTAACTTGATAAATGCCTTCTACTTTTCGCTTCGGATATACCTCATGAATTTCTGTACGAACAATATCGTCTAAAAAACTAATAAAATGTTCTTTGCCTTTATTTTTTAACTCTATAAATCGACCAACTTCCTCTACAGGTAGATTTACAACTCCAGCTTCTTCACAATTCTCAAAGGCAACAAATAAGTAAACCGTATTGTTTTCTAAAAATAACTGATTTTTTTTGTTGAAATCTACCAGTTGCGGTTTTAAATGTTCTTTGATCTGAGAATTATAAATTTCTTTAGCCTGAGCTATTTGGTCTTTAGAAAAGTCTTCGTGTTGAATAAGATGAATATGATTTTCTGCTAATTCAATTAAAATTTCATTTTTAAAAATCTCACCGAATTTTGCTTGCTGAATCTTTACCTCCTTAATAATTTGTTTTACCTTTTTGTTAGGTCGTAAAGCCAGCTTTTTACGCAAACTTTTCTTGATCTTTTTTATTTGGCGCAGCTGTGAAACGCGAACACGATAATATTCATCTAAATTGGAAGAAAAAATAGCTAAAAACTTTAAACGTTCTAAAACAGGAACATTTTTGTCTGCAGCTTCTTGAAGTACACGTTCATTAAAATTAAGCCAATCTAAATCTCTGTGTTGAAACCTTTGCTCTTGCGTTTCTGCCATCAAATATTTTTTTGATAAAACTACAAATTAGCTGTCTTTAGCGTTTTTAAAGTTCTGTTAAATAAAAATACTAAAACTCGACAATTTTATCTAAAGTAAAAGTGATGAGACGGTTTACAACTTCTTCGGGATCTTTACTGAACTCTCCTGTAATTCTGTTGGCTAAAATAGCATTTAGAGAGATAGCACGATGTCTTAAAAGTCTCGACATCCCATAAATACCGCTGGTTTCCATCTCTAAATTGGTGATCTTCTGCTTTTCGAATTTAAAATTAGATAACTTCTGCATAAAATTCTCATCCTGCAATTCTGCACGTAAAACGCGACCTTGTGGCGCATAAAAACCTACGTTTGTTGCAGTGATCCCTTTTTGTATTTCTTTAAAAGAAGAGAAATACTTCAATAATTTTTTAGAAGCTTTAATTACATAAGGTCTTGCTTTAAAACTGGCTAAGGCTAATTGCTGAAATACTGCTGATGCCATTTGTGTATCTTGAATGGTTTCACTCTTGTAAAAATGAAGTAAACTATCGAAACCAATGGCTGTTTCTGTTGCGATGAACGAATTGATCGGAATGTCTTTCTGTATCGCTCCAGAAGTACCAATTCTTATAAAATTAAGTTTTTTTAAATCTTTTTTTACTTCTCTGGTTTCAAGGTCGATATTGGCAAGAGCATCTAATTCATTAAACACAATATCGATATTATCGGTACCAATTCCTGTTGAAATTACGGTAATGCGTTTTCCTTTATAGATTCCGGTTTGGGTATGAAATTCTCGCTTATTTACCTTTACTCCGATCTCATCAAAATGTTGAGTAACTTTATCTACGCGCTCCGGGTCGCCAACGGTTATAATGGTATCGGCAATTTGATGGGGAAGTAGATGAAGATGGTAAATACTACCGTCTTCGTTCAGAATTAATTCAGATTCCTTAATAGGCATTCTTTATAATTTTAGTAGATGATGTGATTCGTGGTCGTAAAGAAAATCGTATTTTCTTGCGCCGCCAAAATAGAGATCATCTTGTAGTTCTTGGTAAAAGTTTTGAGATTTGTTCAGTGCCATTTTCCCTTCTTCTGTAAGAGAATATTTTTGATTATCTAAGTAGATAAAAGATTTTAAATTATCTATAATACGAAGCATTTGCGTATCGCCATAACCATAATAACCTTGATATTCTAAGGCATAACCCAATAACTGATTTTGACTAGTGATATTATGAGAAGTAATTAATTTTAATAGATTGGCTTCTAATGAATTTAAACCTGATTGAATATTAGGAAAACGCTCAATATGCGCACGTAAACAGCTTGACAAATATTCAAAATTCGAATTTTTCTTGATCTCAGGTTTTAAGCGTAAAGGATTATTGCCGCAGTAAAGTTTCCAGACTAATTCTGCGAGTTCAAGATCATCTTCATTCAGTAAAATTTTATGGTTGAAGTGATTAAGCAGTTCTTTTTGTGTGAGTTGCGATAACCCTTGCAGTTTTTTTTCGCCTTTAAGTCTTTTGCTGCAAACTAAATAGATGGGTTTTTCTATTTTTTGCTGAAATAAATAAGAAATTGCCGCTACCATATTAATGTGGCAAAATAAATCGAACTCAAACCAAAGAATAATCTCATCATAATCTTTGGCTTGAGCTAGTTTTTTTAATTGAGAGACAAATTTTGCTTCATAATCTTCTGGTGGGATTTGGTAGAATTTTTCTAAAAATACTTGTCGCGCTTGTATAAATTCTGCGCTTCCAATTTCTTGAATGGTTTGCCCTTCACAAAGCATTTCTCGCCAAACTACTACTTCACCCGGAAGATCGAGTTTACTCATTTTCTCGGTAAGGCTATCGCCATTGGTAATATGAAGCATTTTATTCTGCATAAATTATCCGCCAACGCGTTTTACTTGAAAACCTTTATCTTGAAGCATCTCCATAATTTGCGGACGATAATCTCCTTGAATTATAATTTTTTCCTGCTTAAAGCTACCACCAACTCCTAAGGTGGTTTTTATTTCTTTTGCTAATTTTTTAAAATCTTCATCGGCGCCGGTGTAACCTTCAATAATTGTGATAGGTTTCCCTTTACGCTTTTCGTACTTACAAATTAACGGATCGTCCTGTAGCCAAAGATCGTCTTGAGTATTATCTTCTTGCGGAGTTTCTTCTGGCTCGTGATCAGGAAAAAGATTTTTAAGCTGGTCTTGTAAATCCATTAGATTACTTGTCTTCTTTAATTAATCCAATTTCGACTAAACGTTGATGTAAAAATTCTCCGGCTGTAATATCTTCATATTGTTTTGGATGATTTTCATCAATACATTCGTCTAAACAATCTAAACGCATATCACTTCTTGGATGCATGAAAAATGGAATAGAATAACGAGGCTCACTCCATTGCTCTTTTGGCGGATTTACCACTCGGTGAATAGTTGAACGCAATTTATTATTGGTGTGACGTTCTAACATATCGCCCACATTAATAACTAATTCGTCTTCAGAAGGTTTAGCATCGATCCATTCACCATCTTTTCTTAATACTTGAAGACCACCGGTTGATGCTCCCATTAATAGTGTAATTAAGTTGATATCTCCGTGAGCTCCTGCTCTAACTGCTCCTTTTGGCTCTTCGGTTATCGGTGGGTAATGTATAGGTCTTAAGATGCTATTTCCGTTACTAGCCCAATGATCAAAATAATGTTCTTCTAAACCAATATATATTGCTAAAGCACGAAGTACATAAATACCGGTTTTTTCAAGCATTCTATAGGCTTCCATCCCGGTATGATTAAAGTCTTTTAACTCTTCAACCTTAACATTTTCAGGATAATCTTCGATTAGATTGGCATCTTCATCGGGTTCTTGCCCAAAGTGCCAAAATTCTTTAAGATCACCTTCTTTTTTACCTTTTGCGTGTTCTTTACCAAAAGAAATATAACCACGTTGGCCGCCAAGCCCTTCAATTTCATATTTCTGTTTTACATCTACAGGAAGATCGAAAAATGATTTTACTTCTTTATAAAGTTCATCTACTAAATTATCACTCAAAAAATGGTTTTTTAAAGACACAAACCCGATCTCTTCATAGGCTTTACCAATTTCATTTACAAATTTCTCTTTTCGCTTA
>JYMV01045146.1_pt1 | contig 11198 bp, 10 predicted proteins | sample 338911 | NCBI WGS metagenome assembly JYMV01 (sample SAMN03354496, study PRJNA234377) | hydrothermal vent metagenome | biome: Deep sea; feature: Hydrothermal plumes at the Eastern Lau Spreading Center, Western Pacific Ocean; material: Seawater | place: Tonga | collected 2009 | depth 2000 m m
TGAATTTTTCCGATTTTCGGTTTCTTCCCGAATAACGGTTCGATTTGCCTGCAGTGCCCCCCTGAGCAGATCGTCTCGCCGCTGGCTCGAAGCCTGGCTCAGAGAATCATTTCCGGCGGCAGTGAGCTCGAACCGATCAGGGTCGAGGACCGCGCCGAGAAATCGCTCCTCATCGATCTGCAAGAGCGACTCCCCTCGATGGGGAAGATGGAATACCCCCTCGAGTTGGTGACCGATCTGTTGATCCAGGTGCTCTCCAGGCAGGAAAGAAACTTCGAGGACAACGTCGGGGCCAGCGACGACGAGGCGATTCGTCGCTCACTCGAGATCAAGAAATTGAAGTTAGAAATCGACCAGAAACGCAGGGATGTGACGATCCCGGAGCTTGAAGAAATACTTGACCGGTTCCAGGAACCAGCCGCTCTCCGCGAAGAGTAGCGTGCTGGGAAAGGATTCCGAAAGGAAGGAATCAGGATGGTCTTGAAGAAAGCCTCGAAAGGTACTGGGGGCACTGCAGGCAAATCGAACCGTTATTCGGGAAGAAACCGAAAATCGGAAAAATTCAAGGGAGACGAGTCTGTTTCCATCGAGCTTGAAGAGGCCGATGAGGAAGAGACCTCTGATGACGAAGCCGAGGAGGATGAAGATTCCGAGACCGCGGAGGAGCAGGCGCCGGTCGACCCGGACGAGCCGGCTCCTCTCGAAGAGATTCCTCGAATCTCGTCGCGATCGAGTGATAGGCCCAGGAAGAAGGAAAAACTCACGATGAGGGAGGGACTCCGGCGGCTGGTCGATCATGGCCGACGGGAGGGCTCGGTCACCTACGAGCGATTCAACGCCTTCTTCCCGGAGAAGTGCAACACTCCCGAGCGAATCGACAAGGTCTACGACACCCTCGAGAAATACGACATCGAGGTGTGTGACGATCCGGTGCAGATCGATGAACTCAACGATGACCGCATCGGTGAGAAGATCGATGACCCTGTCAGGATGTACCTCACCCAAATGGGGGAGATTCCCCTGCTCACGAGAGCGGAAGAACTTCTCCTCGCAAAGACGATAGAAACCGCCCGCGAGCGCTACCGAACTTCAATATACAGCTCGGGGCTGTGCCAGAACGTGCTGATTCGTCTCTGCCAGGAAGTGCTCTGCGGCGATCAATCGATCGACAAGGTGATCAAGTTGACACCTTCTTCCGGAGAGCCGAGCCGCGAGGACATGACCCAGAGGATGAGTCAGAACCTGGCGACGATCGAACGTCTGTTCCATGAGAACATCACCGATTTTGACAAACTCTACTCTGTGAAATTGACCGAGAAGTACAAGGAGCGCCTGAGGGAGCGAATCGTTGCCAGAGCGGGCAAGATGGGAATTCTTCTCGCCGAACTGGTCTTCCGCCGGGAGATCCTCGACAGCCTTCGTGACGGCCTGCGAACTCAGCGTGCGCGTGCACGGGCTGCCCTCGGCAGGATCAAGAAACGCCGGTCACAGAAGAGCCGCAAGAAGGTCGATCAGGAAGCCCTCTTCACCGAGATCGAACAGCAGGTCGAGATCGAGAAGGAAGCGCTGGAATCCGCGGATTTCCTGGTCGAGCGGGTGTTCAACATGAACAAGTGGTTCGCCCGGTACGAGCAAGCGAAACGAAAGCTATCGGCTGGGAACCTGCGCCTTGTCGTTTCGATCGCCAAACGTTACCGCAACCGCGGTCTCTCTTTCCTTGACCTGATCCAGGAAGGGAACACCGGGTTGATGAAGGCTGTGGAGAAATACGAGTACCGTCGTGGTTACAAGTTTTCGACCTACGCCACCTGGTGGATCCGCCAGGCGATCACCCGTTCCATTGCAGATCAGGCTCGAACCATTCGAATCCCGGTCCACATGATCGAGACGATGAGCAAGGTTCGCAACGCAACCAAGAAGTTGATGCAGATGCTCGGTTACGAGCCGAGCATCAAGGAGATCTCCAAGGAACTCGAAATTCCCGAGGAAGAGACTCGCAAGGTGCTGAAGATCTCCAAGCATCCTATCTCCCTCGATCGCCCCATCGGCGACAGCGACGATGGTTTCTTCGGGGACTTCATCGAGGATGTCACGGCCGAGTCACCGATCAACACGGCAACTCACGAGATGCTCAAGGAGCGCCTGCGGGATGTGCTCAAGACCCTGACCTACAGGGAGCGGGAAATCATCAAACTTCGCTATGGGCTCGAGGATGGCTACACGTACACCCTCGAAGAGGTCGGCAAGATCTTCAAGGTCACCCGTGAACGGGTCAGACAGATCGAGGCAAAGGCGGTCAAGAAGTTGCAGCATCCGATCCGGGCTCGTCACCTGGAAGGGTTCCTGGACGTCTAGGCGCAAATACTGCAGGTTTCCGGGCCCGGCATACCCCAGGGGTGCCGGGCCCGTTTCACATCTACTGTGCGCCGGCTGGAGAGGAATCGATGGTTTTCTCCATCGACCACAGAGTCCTCTGCGCTGGTAGCCTCGGCGGCCCTGGGATACGATGATTGTCGGATTGAATGGAGGTCTTGCCGTGGCAACCAGCTTGAGTGCCCTGCTCGAGGTCCAGAGAATCGAGGGGCGTATCGGCCTCCTCGATCAGGAGATCGGCAAGCGTCCGCAGATGGTTGGAAGCAAGTCCAGCGAGGTCGAGTCGCTCAAGGTGAAGCGCGTCGAGATCGATGGGATGCTGAAGACCGGCCAGATCCTCCATGACAAGCTGGAACTCGACTTCCGCAGCTTCGAAGAGAAGATCGCCGAGAGCACCCAACGGCTCAACAACGCCCAGACCAACAAGGAATACAAGGCGCTCCAGCATCAGATCGACGGCTACAAGGGGGAGGCGAGCGAAATCGAGGACAATCTGCTTCTGGTCCTCGGCCGCATCGAGGAGATCACCGCCGAGGGTTTGCAGGTCGATGAGAAGATTGTCGAGTGCAAGGAGGAAGCGGATCGGGCGGCAGAAACTGCCGACAGTGAGACGGAATCGATGGAGAGAGAGCGCGGCGAACTGGTCGAGATTCTCGAAGCAGCCCGCAAGAGAGTCGATCCAGAGCACCTGGAGATCTACGACACCCTCAGTGCCAGGTATTCCGACCAGAGCGTCGTTTCGGCAGAGGACCAAATCTGCGGGGGGTGCCACCTCTCCGTCAACCCGCAAGTGATCAGTGCTCTTGGCAGATCAGAAGAGCTGGTCACCTGCCCGAACTGCTCACGGATTCTTCATGGCTGAAGAGCAGGAGCATGTCACGATCGCGCAGAAGATTCGCCAGATTCCGCTGATCCTCAGGGTCTGCGCGGGGATCCTCGCCTTCCTCTTCATCCTGATCCTGCTGGTGTTTCAGCTCTCCAGTGCCATCCGAACCTCGAGTGAGCGTGAGCTGGCGAGTTTGAAGGAGGCGATCGGAGTCAGCAGCGCTCGAGAACTCTTCAACAACTACGCAAAGGAGCGCGTCGAGAAGGGTGGAGGGCCGGGGCTCCCCCCGGATGCTCTGGCGAGTTTTGATTTCGCCGTCTTCGAGGAGGACATCTCCTCGACCGAGGAGGAGCAGCGCCACGAGGTGAGTGTAGCTCAGGAGCAAGTGGTCGACTCTCTTGCCCGGTTTCTTACCGAGACGGCGAGCGAGGAACCGTTCCTGCACAAGGAAGAGATCTCCTTCTGGACAGAAATCACACCTTTCGCTCTGACACGAACTGCGGTCAAGGCCTTCGCCGCCTCTTCGAACCGGGCCCTCGAGGATGGACGTCTCGAGGCCGCAACCAGCAGGATCATCGACGCCATCGAATTGCTCGAGAGAGTCTCAGATCAGCCGATCGTCCTCTCACAGATGATCCGGTTGGCCACCCTGGAGTTGGCCCTCGATGCCATCGAGAAGGGGTTCGGCGATTTCGAGGAGGAGCAACTAGTCCGCTTGCGTGATCGCCTCGATTCGATCGAACTCGACCGCGACTTCGAAGGAATGGTCAGAGGTGAGGTGTTGATGACAGCCGATATACTCTTCGGAGAATCGGTGGAAGTCCAGCATGCGCCCATACCCGTGGCTTATACCGGCGCTTTCTCCATCGATCTGAGGGAATTTTCAATTCGGATGTTCCCGGTAGCCCGCGCCCCCTTGGAGGTGGATTGGGAAAATTGGGAGGCCAGTTTAGCCGAGATTCCCTGGTGGGCGCCGATGTCCCGGATGATTGTGGTCAACTGGGGAGGGATCCACAGGAAGTACCAGGAGATGAAACTCCGCCTCCAGTTGCTGGATGAAGCTCTGCGCTGCCTGATCGCCGTCGCCAGAGGTGAAGAAGCCGGGGCTGGCAACGGCTATCGCCTCTTCAAGGATGAGATGGGCACCTGGCTCGAGGCGATAGAAGGGGAGACCATCATTGCGCCGTTGCTCATCGAGAAAGTGACGCCCCCGACCCCACAAGTCGAAGGATCGACCGGGCGCTCTGATGACTCCGGAGAACTCGATGGCTGAGGGCAAGGAACTCTCCTCTCTGATCGGGAAGTTCCGCCGGCTTCCCCTCCCCTTCAAGGTCACCCTGGTGATCCTCGGATTCCTGTTCATCGCCACCCTGATCATCACCCAGTCCTACCGCCAGATCCGGGTCAACAATCAGCGTCAACTGGCCGCGTTCAAGGCGGCGATCGGCGCCGATTCCGCCATGGAACTCTACAACAGGTACGCCCTGGAGCATGTTGAGCGTGGCACCGGACCCGGGCTTCCTCCCGATTTCCTGGATGAGATGGAATTCACAATCATCGAGTCTCATGGGGAGCTCGATGAGTACCTCCTCCCCTTCGGAGATGAGGGAAAACGGGGGACTCTCGAGGGAGCCGAACTGCTCGAGGCGATCGCCGATCAGGAGGAGCAACTCGATGCCCTCCTTCGACTCCTCACCAGTACCGCCAGCGACGCGCCGTTCCTGGCTTCTGAAGGAGCGACGGAAGGGCAGCTGATGCCCGACGATAATCAGGTACTGACGGCGACGGTGGCTATTTCCGAATCAGCCCTTCGCGCCCTCGAGGCTGGGCGCTTCGGTGATGCCGCCAGCAGAATAACGGTCGCCTTCGATCTGATCGAGAGGCTGACGGACACGATGTCAAAGGACTCTCAGGGGACTCGTCGAACGGTACTGGGCGTGTTGCTCGATACCATCGAGGATGGTCTTGGTCCCTTCGAGGAGGAGCACTTGCTTCACCTCCGCGAGGTCATCGATGGCATCGATGTGACTTCGACGATCGAGGGTGGGATCCAGACCGATGTGCTGTGGGTCAGCGAACGGTTTTCCGACGTTTCGATGTACAGACACATTACCCCTATGCCCTTCGATCTCGATCCTGATACTGCCTTCGCATTGCTTGCACCCTTTGACATGCGTCTGTACGGTTCTCTCGCCTACCCCATCGCCGTCGCTCCCCTCGAGCATGACTGGGATTCACAGGGGATTCCTCTTGATCGCGACCGCTGGTGGGCGCCAGCCACCAAACTCAATGGTCCCATCTGGTGGGATAGTGTTTTCCGGCGAAGCAGTTGCCTGTGCATCCGCCTCGAGACTCTGTCCGAGGCGTTGCGCTACTTCATCTGCTCGGGCAGAGGTGAAGAGTATCAAGCCGCGGACGGTTTCCGCCTCTACAGGGATGAACAGGGCTCCTGGCTCGAGAGGGTCTCCATCGAGGAACTCGATCGTTGGATCGACGGCGGCGGCTGGGAGCGGGAAGAACTCGTCAGACCGGTGCTCATCGAGGGTGCCCCTGGCGGCCCCGGAGCCGAGGGCGAATAACAACAAGAAAAAAAGGGTGAGCGGGCTGTAAGCCGGGTCCTGTTCACCGGCTCGAGAGCCGGCGCGCGATCATTCCTCTGGGAGACCTGTCGCCAGATCCCTCGAACGACCTACCCGGACCTATCCCCAGCGGCTGCCGGGTGCGGGGCGGACCACCCCTTCGCCCTTATTTGGTCTTCCTCCGGGTGGGGTTTACCATGCCGGAGATGTCACCATCCCCGCGGTGAGCTCTTACCTCACCATTTCACCCTTACCCTGCGCCGAGGCGCACGGCGGTATCTTTTCTGTGGCACTTTCCCTGGGATCACTCCCGGTGGGCGTTACCCACCACCCTGTCCTGCGGAGCCCGGACTTTCCTCGGCACGACCGAAGCCGTGACGCGATCGCGACACCCGCTCACCCAACCCGGGATGCTAGCGGATCGTGGCTGCAAGAGAAAGGTCAGTGGCGAGGAGAAGGTTGCCACTTCACAGGAATATGGCGGTCAGGATCACAATGACGGCGGTGAAGACGACGATGCCGCCGAGGACGGTGATCGAGTAACTGATCATCTCGCCCCTGAAGGAGCGCTTGTGGGGCCCCGAGGCGACGAGGTGGACGACTCCGACCGCAAGGCTCAGGGTGATGAAGAGCAGAATATGGACCGTCATGAAGATCCCTCCCCGGCGGAATCAGCCGATCCCCAGCGCTGGCGGTTGAGCCTGCGATCGGTGAGATCGAGGATGGTCAGCAAATTGAGAAGACCGGCGATGCAGCAGAAGACCACTCCGGTGTCGTTCAGGGGCGGCACAGACTGGTACTTCTTGATGCTGACGGACCCAGGCAGGATTTGCTCGGAGGCAAAATCGATCTTCGCCAGGGGAAGGGTGAACCCACCGACACCGACCTGAGCCCAGAAGGCATAGGGATGGAGAGTGCGGGAGACCGCTTCCATGTCGCTGAGGACGAGCCCTCCGATGAAGAGGCCGCCGATCACAATCAGCAGGATCAGTCCCTCCCGGCGCAACCCGGCACGCAGGTACCCCGCACCCGGAACCAGCCAGGTGAGCACGGGGTCGAGAAGGGGCCTGATCGGCGGGGGAGTCCTGGGATCGTTGCTCAAGAGAGGTTCCTTTACATCGCAAACTGCTCGCCGAGGTAGTACCGGCGTGCATTCGGGTCCTGGAGGATCTGTTCCTTGTTGCCTCGAGCGATGATTCGGCCATCGTAGATGATGAAGGAATTGTCACAGACACTGAGAGTCTCTCGAACGTTGTGGTCTGTCAGGAGGATGGCGATGCCCTTCTCCTTGAGGAAGCAAATCACGTTCTGCAGGTCGGCGACGGCGATCGGGTCGACTCCCGAGAAGGGTTCATCAAGAAGGATCAGTTTGGGGTCGCAGATCAGCGACCTGGCGACCTCGAGACGGCGCTTCTCGCCGCCGGAGAGGACGCTCGCCTTGCTGCTGAGGACCCGCTCGAGGCCGAACTCTTCGACCAGTTCGTCGAGTTTCTGCAGCCTTTCCGGTTCGGAGAGGGGGCGGGTTTCGAGAATCGCCTGGAGGTTCTGACGGACGGTGAGCCCGCGGAACACGGAAGTTTCCTGGGGGAGGTACCCGATCCCCCTGCGCGCTCTCTGGTACATCGGCAGGGTGGAGATCTCCTCACCCTCGAGGAAAACCTGTCCCTTCTCGGGGCTGATCATCCCCATCGTCATCCGGAAGGTGGTGGTCTTCCCGGCTCCGTTCTTGCCGAGGAGGCCGACGATTTGTCCTTTACCGACGTCGAAGGAGACCTGGTCAACGACGCGCCGGTTGTTGTAGGACTTGCAGAGGTTCTTCACGGTCAACATCAGCGGATGAACCCCATCTCGAATTGCCCCGGAAGGGCGGGCCAGAAGATGACGAATCCCCGACCCAGCAGGTTCGAGCGCGACAGCGCTCCCCACGCCCGTGAGTCGAGGCTCGAGGGGCTGTTGTCCCCGAGAGCGAAGAATCCATCAACCGGGATCTGATACGGGTTTCCCAGGGCGTGTTTGAGGCTGATTCCGGAACTGGTGTAGTGGATGTCCCTCAGGATCTCGATACGACCCAGATGGCCACCGCAGTGCCGAGCGAGCACCGAGACGGAGGAGGCCTCGACACGGGAGGTTCCAGAATCGCTCTCGGTCACCGGCAGTGGCACATCGGCGATGGTTTCGCCGTCGATCCTCAGCCGCAAGTTGCGGTCGGCGCAGTAGAACTCGACCTCGTGATCCTGACCTGGGCGCAACCGTGCAGTGGGGATTTCGATCAGAACCGTCGGATCGCCCCCTTCTTGCAGGATTTCGATCCGACCTCCGGAGTTCTCCACCGAGATGGTCAATCGGTATCGAGAGGGCTCATTGACGATATCGAGGATCAAGGCGGCGTCACTCTTCCCTGGTTTCGGTTCCTCGGCTCGAACCCGCAGTCTGAGAGCGAGATCCCGGACGACGGTGGTTCCCATGCGAAAGTCGCCGCCGTTGTAGGAGTAGCGGTTGAGGACCGGACGCTGGTAGGTGATCCCGGTCGGATTCTGGGCATCGAGGGCGTTGAATTCCCAGCTTCCGTCACCCGCAGGTATCCAGCCGGGTGCTTCATTCCAGGCAGGGACGACGATTCCTCGCTCCTTGACCCTCGAGTCGTACACCTTCGCCCACAGGATCTCCTGGACATCGGTAGGTTTCCTGCACACCTCTCCATCGATGTGAACGTCGCCATCGACGATCTGGATCGTCTCTCCAGGCATCCCGACGAGTCGCTTGATGTAATTTCTCTCCCGGTTGAAACGGAAGACGATGACATCCCAGCGACCGGGGTCACCAGGATGGTATGCGAACTTGTTGACGAGAATCTTGTGTCCGCCCTGGACCTCATCGGGGCGATAGGCGACGCGAAAGCGGAGGGTGCATTCTCTGCACCAGACATCCGTGGTCGCGAATCTGGAGCGGGACCAGGCCTCGGGGTCTGCCACCACGTGGTCGCGACAGGATGGGCAATAGACCTTCGGCGCTGGCCTGGAACTCCTCGCGGCTTCACGAACGCCAGTGCCGCACTCCGAACAGGGGCCATCGTAAATGAAACCATCACTCCAGTGCCTCGGGGGTACCTTCCCCGAGAAAGGATCGGTCCTGATCCCCACCGAGTTGACTGTCGAGCAATTGGGGCAGGTGCCCTCGAAATGGACACCATGAAGTCCCGGTGCCATCGACCCTGTTGGGATCTCGAAGGATTCGATCGAGTAATGACGGATGATCAGAGCCAGGATTGCGGCGATCAGGACCGCTTCCAGGTTGTCGCGGTAGAATTTCCAGCCCTTCGGGCGTGAATCGACTCCGCTGGCGCTGGCGGCCTTCACTTTCCGTCCTCCTCATCGAGGCGGAGGACAGCCATGAATGCATCTTGAGGAATGCTGACCCTTCCCACCTGCTTCATCCTTCGTTTTCCCTCCTTCTGCTTCTCCAGCAGTTTCCTCTTTCGGGTGATGTCTCCCCCGTAGCACTTTGCAGTGACGTTCTTCATCAGCGCCTTTATCGTCTGGCGAGCGATGACCTTTGCGCCGATGGCGGCCTGCAAGGGTACCTTGAACTGGTGTCGTGGGATCACCTTTTTCAGTTTCCTCAGCAGGGCGCGGCCGCGCCGGTCGGAGACATCCCGGTGGACGATCGTCGAGAGTGCATCCACCGGCTCCTCGTTCACGAGGATGTTCAGGCGGACAAGATCGTCGGCGTTGAATCTGGAGAAGCTGTAGTCGAGGGTTCCGTAGCCCCGGGTGCACGACTTCAACTTGTCGTAAAAATCGACGATGATCTCGGCCAGGGGGGCTTCGTAGGTCATTTGAACTCTTGTCGGTGATAGATATTCCGTCTTCTTCCAGGTCCCTCGTTTCTCCTCCATCAGTTTCATCACGATGCCGATGTATTCCGTCGGGAGGATCAGGTTTGCAACCACCAGCGGCTCACGGACCTCATCGAGAACCATCACTTCCGGAAGGTCGCTGGGAGTAGCGATCAGGGAGACCTTGCCGTCCTTGGTCAGAACCTCGTAGGTCACGGTCGGGGCGGTCTGAACCACTTCGATCCCGGACTCCCTCTCGATGCGTTCCTGGGTGATCTCCATGTGCAGGAGGCCGAGAAAGCCACAGCGAAAGCCGAAGCCGAGAGCTTCGGAGGTCTCCGGCTGATAGGTGAACGATGGGTCGTTGAGCCAGAGCCTCGCCAGTGCAGATCGGAGAGGTTCGTACTCGTCGTTGTCGGTCGGGTAGATTCCGCAGAAGACCATCGGATTGGGGTTCTGGAAGCCTGCGAGGGCTTCAGTGGCTCCACCGAGCCGGGTGGTGACGGTGTCGCCGATCTTGACGTCGTGAATCGTCTTGATGCTGGCGAAGAAGTAACCCACCTCACCGGCGAGAAGCTCTTCCCTTCTTTCCATCCGCGGCTTGAAGACGCCAACTTCGTTCACCTCGTAGCGTCGCTCGCTGGACATCAGGAGGATGTCTTCGCCCTGGCGCAGGACCCCTTCCTTGATGCAGACGTAGATGATGACGCCACGGTAGTCATCGTAGTGGGAGTCGAAGATCAGCGCCTTCAGTGGCTCCTGGCGAACCCCGCTCGGCGGAGGCACGAAGGTGACGATCGCCTCGAGCAACTCGTCGATTCCCACACCCTCCTTGGCGGAGCAGAGGAGGGCCTCGCCCTTTCGAAACCCGAAAGTGGAATGAAGTTCCTCGGCGACCTCGTCAGGTCGAGCGTTGGTGAGATCGATCTTGTTGATCACCGGCAAGATCTCGAGGTTGTGTTCCTTGGCGAGGAAACCGTTGGCCACCGTCTGGGCTTCGACCCCCTGGGCGGCGTCAACCACCAGCAGGGCACCCTCACAGGCGGCGAGGGAGCGAGAAACCTCGTAACCGAAATCGACATGTCCTGGAGTGTCGATCAGGTTGAGTTGGTAGGTTTCTCCATCATCGGCATCGTAGAGCATCTGAACGGCTTTTGCCTTGATGGTGATTCCTCTCTCCTGTTCGAGTTCCATGTCGTCGAGTATCTGGTTCTTGAACTCGCGCTGGGTGATGGTGTTGGTGAGCAAGAGCATCTGGTCGGCGAGTGTCGACTTTCCGTGGTCGATGTGAGCTACGATGGAGAAGTTACGAATCAACTCGATGGGATGGCTCAACGCTGATCCTCCAGCAACTCGAGATCGAGGCGTCCCCGGGCGAGGTCGTCCTGGAGCCTGGCCAGGGCGATTCCTCGGTGGCTGATCGAATCCTTGTGGTCACCGCTCATCTCTGCAAAGGTCAGATTCGAGGAAGCGGGCAAGAAAACGGGGTCGTAGCCGAACCCGCCATCCCCCCTGGGCTCCTCGATGATGAATCCCTCGCACCTGCCCTCGACGGTGTGGACCAGCCGATCCCCATCACAGATCG
>JYMV01018538.1_pt1 | contig 11197 bp, 6 predicted proteins | sample 338911 | NCBI WGS metagenome assembly JYMV01 (sample SAMN03354496, study PRJNA234377) | hydrothermal vent metagenome | biome: Deep sea; feature: Hydrothermal plumes at the Eastern Lau Spreading Center, Western Pacific Ocean; material: Seawater | place: Tonga | collected 2009 | depth 2000 m m
CATCCCCTCCCCAGAAGTCACCCGAGCAGATCGCCAGGGAACTGGAGAAGATCCGTCAGGACGGCTTCCAGACCCGATACGATGGGATCTCCAGGGCGATCAGCAGCAATCCCGATCGGTTCGATGATTGGATCGGTCACCTCGAGGATCTGGTCTACGCCTCGGAGGGAACCAAGGTCGAGATCAAGGCCAAGAATCTGCTGAATCAGCAACTGCAGTATCGCGAGGACGAGGGCAAGAAGAGTCTCGACCTTTTGACCGCCCGGGTCGAGAGTCTCATCGCAGAGGGAGATCCACTGGCAGCAGAACGGATCCTCGAGGAATTCGATCCGGATGGCACCTATGTGAAGACCGCCGCCCACCAGGGTTGGAACGATCTCAGGGAGCAGGTAGCGATTCGCCAGCGTGCAGAGATCGATTTCGATCGCCTCACCCGCAGGGCCCGGGCCTATCGTCGCCAGGAGGAACTGGCTGAAGCGATCGGTCTGCTCGAGTCCTTCTCCGATGAGTACAAGGGAACCAAGGAATACAACGAAGTGGCTGAGACGATTGCAGAGTACCTCGCAGAGTATGAGGTCGCTCGAGCAGCGCAGCAGGAGCAACTTTCGATAGAGTGGACCGACCTCCCCATCGACCAGTATCTGTCGTCATTTCGTGCCTCGACATCCGATCCAGATGCCACTGTCTGGACAGCGGAGGGGGGAGAGGCGATCGGGAACAACACCAGCACTGGACTGGCTCAACTGGAGATCGGGGAGGACAACTGGGAGGAGTATTCTGTCGAGATGGAGATCCAGCTCGTCTCCGGGGACTCCATAAATCTCGGGATCACTGCGGGAATGCGACCGGGTGCTGGGATCAAGAATTACGATGTTCACAGTTTCGATGCCGAGGAGGAAGAGTGGTTACGGATCCGGATCGAACTCAAGGAAGGTCTCATCCGATTGACTGATCTCGATAGCCTGGAACGCCTCGACGATGATACGCGTCCGTACTTTCATGCGGGAGGGATCGCAGTTCTCTTGAAGCCAGAAGACTCGGTCCGCCTTCGCAACATCCGTTACAAGGTCTTTCTACCTGTCCCCGGCGAGGAAGAGCCTCCAGAGGATGAGGAGGAGGACGATACGGAAGGGTAGCCGCACCGCGGTGACCGCCTTTGATGCCAGCCAACTAGGAAACTGGGAGCAGGATGTCGCCAGTCTCGCGGGCATGCTTGTCCATGAGGTGAAGAATCCACTCTCGACCCTGAATATCTCCTCCCAGTTACTCCTCGAGGAACTGGGAGATGCGGAATCTCCACGCCAACAGAGGACACTTCGTCGCCTCGAGATGATGAAATCTGAGATCCAGCGGATCGAACACATCATCTCCTCGTTTCTCCAGTTGACCCGCCCCCAGCAGATGCAGCGAGATTCGGTGGAAGTCTCTCGTCTGGTCGAAGATGTCATTTCACGAAATCGAGAGGCGATCGAACTGGAAGGGGTCAGTATCCTGTTTCAGCCGCAGGAGACTGCTCGGGTCGCCGGAGACGAGGCCTTGCTCCATCAGGCGATCTTGAACCTGATCCTCAACGGGTGTTCGGCGATGCCAGATGGTGGAGAGCTGTTCATCCGCGTACTCGAATCGAACTACCGGGGCGGGGATGCTGTCGTCATCGAGGTGACCGATACCGGCGTGGGGATCTCTCAGGATGCTATACCGAGGATCTTTCGTCCCTATGTTTCGACTACCGAGGGTGGAACCGGGCTCGGTCTTCCCACTACATTGCGGATCATCCGCCTCCATGGGGGTACGATCCTGGTCGAGAGTGAGGAGGGACAGGGGAGCCGATTCTCCGTGGTCCTGCCGACTCAGAGTTCTTCCAGTTGAAGGAGCGTACGATGCAGCGCGAGGGAGCCCCTCGAGATGGGACGCCGGCGAAGATCCTGGTTGTCGATGATCAGTCTGCCCATGCCGAAATACTGGCAGAGGCGCTCATCTCCGTCGGGCATCGCTGCATCGTTGCGACCAGTGCCGACGAGGCGAAGGACCGTCTGCGCAGGGAGTCCGTGGATATCGTGATCACCGACCTCGTACTCGGGGATCGCGATGGGCTCGATCTGATACGCGAGGCGCAATCGATCGATCCCTTCATCGCTGTCGTGGTGGTCACGGGGCATGGCACGGTCGAGACCGCAGTCGAGGCGATGCAGCTGGGAGCAGTAGATTATCTGCGCAAGCCGGTGGATCTGGCCGGACTCAGAATCCGGGTCGAGCGAGCACTCGAGGGCGCAGCACTCCGACGTCGAGCCGATGAACTGGAAAGAACGATCGATGATCGGTTTGGATTTGAAGGGATCATCGGATCCAGTCACGGCATGCATGCCATCGTCCAGAAGATGCAGCAGGTTGCGCCGACCGACGCCTCGATCCTGATCCTGGGAGAGAGCGGTACAGGCAAGGAACTGTTCGCCAAGGCAATTCACGCCAATAGTCGGCGCAAGGGAAATGTCTTCGTTCCACTCAACTGCGCAGCGCTTGGCGAAGGTGTACTGGAGAGCGAGCTCTTTGGCCACGAACGCGGTGCTTTCACGGGTGCAACATCGCTTCGAAAAGGGCGATTCGAACATGCGGACATGGGCACGCTGTTCCTCGACGAAGTCGGAGATATTCCGGCCTCGGTGCAGGTCAAACTTCTCAGAGTACTCGAGGAGGGTGAAGTGGTTCGGATGGGATCCAATGATCCTGTGCCTACCGATGTGAGACTGATCTGTGCCACTCATCGGAACTTACGCGAGCGGATAGAGCAGGAGATGTTTCGCGAGGATCTGTTCTATCGTATCAACGTGGTCACCATCGAGATTCCACCTCTGAGGGATAGGACCGTGGATATTCCGCTGCTGGTCAGTCACTTTCTCGAGGATTATTCCCGCATTCACGACAAATCGATCGAGGGGATCTCGCGCGAGGCACTGCGTGTGCTGACGACATATCGATGGCCAGGTAATGTTCGAGAATTGAAGAATGCCATCGAGAACATGGTGGTCACCTCGCAGGGCACGGTGCTCGAGGTGGTCGATCTGCCGGGGCATATTCACGCGGGGCAACCGAATGCGCCCACTCACGCCGTGGCGGTGGGGACCACCATCCAGGAGATGGAACGCGATCTGATCTGTTCAACTCTCGAGTTCGTACAGGGCAATCGACGCAAGGCGGCGAAGTCACTGGGGATCGGCGAGCGCACCCTCTACCGCAAGATTCAGGAATACGGGCTCCGCCCCTCCGAGGAAGAGGCTGCCAAATAGGCAGTTATTGTCGATTTTCCACATCCGGGGTGTCATCCTGGCAGATTGTTCGCCGGCGCGAGCCGTTGCGGTCCCCGTAGAAACGCCGTTTCCTGCCATAATTGCGATATATTGGGGGTTGTCGCTCCCAATTGGAACGGGGTTTGCGATTTCTCAGGTGGAGCCATGCCGGCTTCCTCGGTCCAGATCAGGGCCGGGCTTGCGAAGGGAGCAGCAGAAATGAGCAAGATCATCGGAATCGACCTCGGGACCACCAACTCGGTGGTGTCGGTGATGGAGGGTGGAGAGCCCACCGTCATCCCGAACCGCGATGGCAATCGAGTGACGCCATCGGTTGTGGCCTTCACCGAGTCGGGAGACCGTCTCGTGGGGCAGACCGCAAAGCGCCAGGCGGTGACAAATCCTGAAAATACAGTTTTCTCCATCAAGCGTTTCATGGGCCGCCGTCACGGCGAACTGGGCAAGAACGAGATGATGATCCCGTACGAGCTCACCGGAGGCGCCGATGACCTTGTGAAGGTCAAATTGATGGGCAAGGAATACACGCCACCAGAACTCTCTGCGTTGATCCTTCAGGATCTCAAAAGCACAGCCGAGGACTACCTCGGTGTCGAGGTCACGGAAGCCGTCATCACGGTACCCGCATACTTCAATGACAGTCAGCGCCAGGCTACCAAGGATGCGGGTCGGATCGCTGGCCTTGACGTGAAACGCATCATCAACGAACCGACTGCGGCATCGCTGGGTTATGGTCTTGAGAAGAAGGGATCCGAAAAGATCGTAATTTACGATCTGGGTGGAGGTACCTTCGATGTGTCTATCCTCGAAGTGGACGACGGGATCTTCAAGGTCCTCTCCACCAATGGCGATACGCAACTCGGTGGTGACGACTTCGACGAGGTCCTGATCCATCACATCGCCGATGAGTTCCAGAAGCAGCAAGGTATCGACCTTCGCAAGGACTTGATGGCCTTGCAGCGCCTGAAGGAAGCGGCGGAGAAGGCGAAGTGCGAACTTTCCAACCGCGCCGAAACTGAACTGAATCTGCCCTTCATCACGGCAGATGCCAGCGGTCCCAAGCACCTCCAGATGTCGATCACTCGTGCCACCTTCGAGGAAAAGGCGAGAGAACTGATCGAAAAGACACAGCGCCCCTGTGAGCAAGCTCTCTCCGACGCAGGTCTGAATCCAAGCCAGGTCGATACGGTGATCCTGGTCGGTGGATCGACGCGGATTCCAGCCATCCAGGAGGTCGTGATCTCCATCTTCGGCAAGGAGCCGAACCGTTCCGTGAATCCCGACGAGGTCGTGGCCATGGGCGCTGCGATCCAGGGTGGCATTCTCGCTGGAGACGAGAAGTTGAGCGACGTGTTGTTGCTCGATGTGTCTCCGCTCTCACTGGGAATCGAAACCCTCGGAGGAGTGACGACGAAACTGATCGACCGAAACACCACGATCCCTCACCAGAAGAAGCAGGTTTTCTCGACGGCAGCGGACAACCAGCCGGCGGTCGACATCCATGTTCTTCAGGGAGAGAGAGAGCTTGCGACCGACAATCGAACCCTCGGCAAGTTTCAACTCGATGGTATTCCTGCGGCAGCTAGAGGTGTTCCGCAGATCGAGGTTTCTTTCGATATCGATGCCAACGGGATCCTGGAGGTATCTGCCAGGGATCTGGGTACCGGTAAGGAACACAGCATCAAGATCCAGTCCTCATCTGGTCTCAGCGAGGAAGAGGTCGAGTCGATGAGGCAGGATGCGGAGCGCTTCGCCGACGAGGATAAAGCGACCAGAGAACTGGTCGAGATCCGGAACGAGGCGGATCAGGCCTGTTACGCCACGGAATCGAGCCTCAAGGACCATTCGGACAAGATGGAGAAGGATGAGGTCGAGAAGATCGAAAAGGCACTCGCTGATCTGAAGGACGCCAAGGGCGCTCCCGATTCCACGCAACAGTCGATCCGGACCGCTCTCGACGCTCTCAACGAGGCATCTCATGATCTGGCTCGCCGGATCTACGAGCAGGCCTCGGCAGGGGGGGGAGACGCTGCCACCGGTCAGCAGGCTGGAGCAGCCACCGAGGCGGACCCGGTGTCTGCTGCAGAAGGTGATGAGCCGGTCGTGGACGCCAACTTCACGGTCAAGGACGACTAGTTCTTCCAAGATGACGACAGATCGATGCCAGGCGGCGCAGGCTCTTCGAGAGCCTGCGCCGTTTTTGTCTTCGAGGAACCGAAGTGGGGCAGGAATCGTCGATACTACAGAGAGTGACCCGTCCCGGCGCCCCTTCGTGACCTTCCGGGAACCCGCCAGTAGTTCAGAAGAAGCCTCCAGCAGGCCGTATCGATAGGCTCAAGGCCAGAATACCGGCCAGAACTTCTTTCCTAAAGAACCGGGTCCAGGAAGCCGAAGAACAGGGGTGGAGGACCAGATGAACCAACACATCAATTTGTTCGAGTTGATCTCGAAGAATCTCGAAACCGATCGTTACAGGGAACTCAACTGGACCGGTAGTTTTCATGACTATCTCCAGATTGCCTATGAGAACCCGGGTGTTCTCCGGACTGCCTTCCAGCGCGTCTACGACATGATCGATCAGGCGGGTAGTGAAGCTTCGTCTCAACTCGCTGGCAGAGACACCGTTCACTGGAAGTTCTTTGACGATCCAGTTTGTGAGGGTAAGAACGCAGTCTTCGGACTCGATCTTCCGCTTCACCAGCTCGTCAGTTTCTTCAAGTCAGCAGCCCAGGGCTACGGCACCGAGAAACGAGTGCTATTGCTCCATGGTCCGGTCGGCTCTGCGAAGAGCACCATCGTTCACCTGTTGAAGCGTGGACTCGAGAGGTACTCGCGCACACCTGAAGGAATCCTGTACTCATTCCAGTGGCAAGATGAGAAGGGTGAATGGGTCGATTCTCCGATGAATGAGGATCCAATTTACCTGATTCCTGAAGAAGCTCGCCTCGAGTTGATCGAGAGCATCCAGGCTACCGGAAAAGCCAAGTACGACATCCAGTTGCATGGCAGCCTGTGCCCATTCAGCCGCTGGTACTACAATCATTACATGCAGAAGTACGATGGGGATTGGCACAAGGTGATCAACCATGTGCGGATTCGTCGCGTAGTCATGAGCGAGGAAGATCGAGTTGGGATTGGAACATTCCAGCCCAAAGATGAGAAGAATCAGGATTCGACCGAACTCACCGGTGATATCAACTACCGTAAAATCGCCGAATATGGCTCGGAATCCGATCCTCGTGCATTCAACTTCGACGGAGAGTTCAATGTCGCCAACCGTGGCATCATCGAGTTCATCGAGGTCCTGAAACTGGATGTTGCCTTCCTGTACGACCTTCTCGGCGCCAGTCAGGAGCAGAGCATCAAGCCGAAGCGCTTCGCGCAGACTTCGATAGACGAGGTGATCATCGGGCATACCAATGAGCCCGAGTACCGCAAGCTCCAGAGCAACGAACTGATGGAAGCATTCCGAGATCGAACCGTGAAGATCGACATTCCATACAACACGACGCTTCAGGACGAAGTGCGCATCTACCGCAAGGATTACTCGCGCGAGAAGATGACCAAGCATATCGCTCCACATACCCTCGAGGTGTGTGCGATGTGGGCAGTCCTGACACGCCTGGAGGAGCCGAAGAACGCTCAGATCACGCTGGCGCAGAAGATGGGGCTCTACGATGGCAAGAATGTGTCAGGGTTCACCGAGGAAAACGTCAAGGAACTGCGCGACGAAGCGGTGCGTGAAGGTCTCGAAGGGATCTCCCCTCGTTACATCCAGGACAAGATCTCCAATGCGCTGGTTTCTGATTACAACTATGTGAACCCATTCATGGTCCTCAATGAGATCGACGAGGGCCTGAAGCACCACAGTCTGATATCGAGTGAAGAGACCAGATCTCGTTACAGAGAGATTCTCTCGGTGGTGAAATCAGAGTACGAAGACATCGTGAAGAACGAGGTTCAGCGGGCCATCAGTGCCGACGAAGAAGCGATCCAGAAGCTCTGCTCCAACTACATCGATAATGTCAAGGCGTACACACAGCGCGAAAAGGTGCGCAATCCCTACACCGGTCAATCGGAAGATCCTGACGAGCGTTTGTTGCGATCGATCGAGGAGAAGATTGAGATCCCGGAGAGCCGCAAAGATGACTTCCGCAGAGAGATCATGAATTACATCGGTGCCCTGGCAGTCGATCAGAAACAGTTTGACTACTCAACAAACGCAAGATTGCAAAAAGCCCTCGAGATGAAGCTATTCGAGGACAAGAAAGACACCATCAAGCTGACCTCGGTCATCTCTGATGTAGTGGATAAGGACTCTCAGGCAAAGATAGATGTGGTGAAGACACGCTTGATAGAACAATTCGGATACAACGAAGACAGTTCCACGGATGTCCTGAACTATGTGGCCAGCATCTTTGCCCGCGGCGACACCAAGGGTATCGAATAGGCTGGGGGGATCCATCGTGCGAAAGATAGATCCAGATACCAATCGGTTCCGGAACATCGTTCGCGGCAAGATCAGGGAAAACCTGAAGCAGTACATCTCTCAGGGAGAGATGCTCGCTCGCCAGGGAAAGAACGTTGTGAGCGTCCCCTTGCCGCAGATCGACATCCCCAACTTCAGGTTCGGTTCCACCGATCAGGATGGAGTCGGACTGGGAGAAGGCGAGGAGGGGCAGCCCATCGGTGGTGAGCAAGCACTCCCGGGGCCAGAGGCGGGAGACCAGCCTGGAGAACACATCCTGGAGGTCGACGTATCCCTCGAGGAACTCGCAGAGATTCTCGGTGAGGAGCTGGAACTGCCCCGGATCGAGCCTCGCGGCACCGAATCGATCGAGGTCGAGAAGGACCGCTACACGGGAATCCACCGCTCGGGCCCAGAGTCTCTTCGCCATTTCCGTCGCACATTCAAGGCCGCATTGAGGCGTCAGATTGCCAGCGGCTCCTACGATGTGAAGAACCCAATGGTCGTTCCAATTCGTGAGGATCGGAGATACCGCACCTGGAATACAAAGAAAGTCCCCCAGTCAAACGCCGTGATCATCTACATGATGGATGTATCTGGATCGATGGGGACTGAGCAGAAGGACATCGTGAGGATCGAATCCTTCTGGCTCGATACCTGGCTCAGAAGCCAGTACGAAAATCTTGAGACGAGATACATCATCCACGATGCCCAGGCAAAACTGGTCGATTCTCACACGTTTTTTCATGTCCGTGAGTCCGGTGGCACGAAGATCTCAAGTGCTTACAACATGGCCAAGGATCTGATCCAGAAGGAGTTCTCTCCTCAGGAGTGGAACATTTACCCGTTCCACTTCTCCGATGGAGACAACTGGGGAGGCGATGACACCGCTCAGTGCCTCAAGTTGCTCGAGGAGTTACGGCCAGGTCAAGAGTGCTTATGGAAGCGGCCAGTTCATCAAGGACCTGAGAGAGGGAGTGGGGCAAAACGACAAGGTGTTGCTGTCCGAGATCAACTCTCGCGAGGAAATCTTACCCTCGATAAAGACGTTTCTCAGAAAGGGATGTTGAGATGCTGCAGAATAGTGCTCTCACACCTGAGATCGAGGAATGGCGCGGCACCATCCGTCAGCATGCTCTCGACTGTGGTCTCGACTTTTTTGAAGTTATCTATGAACTGGTCGATTACGACGAGATGAACATGATTGCAGCCTACGGTGGGTTCCCGGTGCGTTACCCGCACTGGCGCTGGGGGATGCAGTTCGAGGAGTTGCAGAAACAGTACTCGTATGGTCTGGCGAAGATCTACGAACTGGTGATCAACAACGATCCCTGCTATGCGTATCTGATGCGCTGCAACCCGCTGGTAGACCAGAAGCTGGTGATGTCCCATGTCTACGGGCACAGCGACTTCTTCAAGAACAATAGCTGGTTCTCGCACACTAACCGCAAGATGGTGGACACGATCTCCAACCACGCGGTCAGAATCCGCAGGCACATCGACGAACACGGTCAGGATGCCGTCGAGGAGTTCATCGATGTCTGTCTGTCTCTGGAAAACCTGATAGATCCACACCTGCCATACTTCTCCGCCCGAGCAGCCAGTCCCGAAGTGGATCAAGAGGACACGAGCAGTGGAGAACCAGCAACGCGCTTCCTGACGAGGCCCTACATGGAAGTATTCGTCAATCCGCCCGAAGTCCTCGCACGGGAAAAAGAGGAAATCCTCAATCGGGCCGAAGACACCCAGAAGTTTCCAGAACATGAGGAACGAGATGTACTTCGCTTCTTGTTGCATCACGGGCAGCTGAGAAGATGGCAGCGTGATGTGCTCTCGATTATCAGGGAAGAGGCCTATTACTTCATACCTCAGGGGATGACAAAGATCATGAATGAGGGATGGGCCTCATTCTGGCACTCCAGGATGATGACTACAAAGATCCTGGATTCATCGGAAGTGGTTGATTACGCGGATCATCATTCAGGTACTCTGTGCTGTAGCCCAGGGTCAGTGAATCCTTACAAGGTGGGGATCGAGTTATTCCGTGATATCGAACAGCGCTGGGATTCCGGTCGTCATGGCAAGGCATGGGAATCATGCGAGGATTTGCATGGCAAGACCGAGTGGGACTCTGGCAAGCGCCGTGGAATGGAAAAGATATTCGAAGTGCGTAAGAGTCATAATGACATCACGTTCATCGATGAGTTTCTTACCGAGGATTTCTGCGATCAGCACAAACTGTTCAACTACAGATATGATCGTCAGATGGGACAATATGTTCTCGACGGCAGAGACTTCGCAACCATCAAACGCACGTTCCTCGATCAACTCTCCAATTGCGGTAGGCCCCGGATACATGTCGAGGATGGAAATTACTGCAACAGAGGTGAACTGCTGCTTCAGCATGTCTGGTCGGGAACCCCGCTGAAGCTCGACTATGCGCGCAGAACCCTCGAGAACTTGTATCGGGTCTGGGGGCGGCCGGTTCACATCGAGACCCAGGTCGACGGAAAGACCAAGATTCTCGGATACAATGGTTCTCGGCACGATGAGCGAACCAACGCATAATGGCCCCTGGGAGCCTTCAGGGGCGCCTGAGCGACGGTAATCCACCTCAATATCTCGCGCTTCTGTGCGCCTCGACTTGAATCTCGAAGCCATCTCTTCGATGATGCAATGGGTAGGAGGCTGCCAGCGGGGATCGCCTCCTTCCTGCGTCATTGATCCCCTGGCCAGGAGTTCCGATGCGTCCGGCACGGTTCGTCACCGCAGCAAGTCTTTTCGACGGCCATGATGCGTCCATCAACATCATGCGCAGGGTTCTCCAGGACCAGGGAGCAGAGGTCATCCATCTGGGCCACAACCGAAGCGCGGAGGAAATTGTCGACACGGCAATCCAGGAGGACGCCGATGCCATCGCCGTCTCTTCCTACCAGGGAGGCCATAACGAGTTTTTCCGCTACATGCGGGATCTGCTGATCGAAAAAGGTTCGCCGTGGATTCGCATCTTTGGAGGTGGTGGCGGGGTGATCATCGCGGAAGAGATCGCCGCACTCCACGAATACGGGATTGATCGCATCTACTCCCCCGAAGATGGCCGTGAACTGGGGCTCGAAGGAATGATTCGAGACATGCTCAAGAGAGTCGGATCGGTCAACGGGATGGCTGATCGTGGAAATGCTCTACCGCAGCGGATCACGCTCGTTGAACTGGGAGAAGCCGTCGAGTCGAATCAAAACAAGGTGCCCGTTGTTGGACTGACGGGAACTGGAGGCGCAGGGAAGTCCTCGCTCACCGATGAAATCCTCAGGAGGTTGTTGCAGGATTTTCCTGAACGAAGATTCGCCGTGATCACGGTTGATCCAACCAAGCGACGTACAGGAGGTGCACTCCTGGGGGACCGGATCCGCATCAACAGTGCTGACAA
>JYMV01022397.1_pt1 | contig 11197 bp, 7 predicted proteins | sample 338911 | NCBI WGS metagenome assembly JYMV01 (sample SAMN03354496, study PRJNA234377) | hydrothermal vent metagenome | biome: Deep sea; feature: Hydrothermal plumes at the Eastern Lau Spreading Center, Western Pacific Ocean; material: Seawater | place: Tonga | collected 2009 | depth 2000 m m
CGATGACAGCATGTTAGTGCAAATGCCGACGGCGTTACAAATTCCGATGAACATGCCACGGTTCAACTGGTTCTTTAACTCTGAACCAGAACCAAATCTCGACAACCGGCTGATTGACGTATCAAGAGGCAAGGGGCTCGGTGGTTCCTCGTCGATCAATGGTATGATCTATGTGCGTGGCAATGCCTGTGATTTCGACCAATGGGAAGAGTTGGGCGCCAAAGACTGGGCCTATCGAGATTGCCTACCCTACTACAAGAAGGCGGAGAATTGCGCCTACGGGGAGGATGATTATCGAGGAGGCAGTGGTCCGTTGCATACCTGTAACGGCAATGGAATGAAAAACCCCCTCTATCAGGCTTTTATCGATGCTGGTAATGAAGCCGGATATGGAGTAACTGAAGACTACAATGGTTATCGGCAGGAAGGCATGTCGAAGATGGATATGACGGTTAAAGGAGGTATTCGCTGTAGTACGGCCAATGCGTACCTGAAGCCGGTGTTGCATCGCGACAACTTGACTGTCATCACGCATGCTCTGACGAAACGCGTCATTCTTGAAGGCAAAAAAGCAGTTGGCATTGAGTATGAAAACAATAGCACTACGCAACAAGTCAGGGCAAATAGAGAAGTGATTCTGTCGGCAGGGTCCATCGGCTCTCCTCACATTTTGCAGATGACGGGTATTGGTCCGGCGAGCGTGTTGAAGGAAGCCGGCATCGATGTGCTTCATGAATTGCCGGGTGTGGGTGAAAACCTCCACGACCACCTGGAATCTGTTATCCAGTATGAGACAAAGCTTCCAGTATCATTGAACCGGCACATGGGTCCACTAGGGAAATTTCTCATCGGAGCGCGCTGGTATTTCTTCAAGTCCGGGCTCGGAGCAACCAATCATTTTGAATCTACAGGTTTTATTCGCACCCATGCCGGCCTGAAATGGCCAAACGTGCAGTTCCACTTTTTGCCTGCAGTCGTGCGCTATGATGGAAAAGGTAATTCCGGACCTCACGGCTACCAGATCCATTTCGGTATTAACAAATTGCGAAGTCGTGGTTGGGTTCGGGCCAATTCTCGTAACCCTCTGGAGAAACCAACCATCGTCATGAATCATTTTCAGGATCAACGAGATATAGATGACTATCGAATGGCCTTCCGCCTGACAAGAGAAATCGGAATGCAGCCAGCATTCGATGCTTATCGAAAAAGAGAGATCGACCCTGGTGAGAATGTGAAATCAGAGGACGAAATCGATGCCTGGGTTCGTGAGAATGTGGAAACGGCATACCACCCGACGTGTACCTGCAAGATTGGTGCGGATGATGACCCCATGGCTGTTGTCGATCCGAAGTGCAAGGTTATGGGAATTGAAAGCTTGAGAATAGTTGATTCATCGATCTTTCCGACTGTTCCTAATGGCAACACCAACGCAGCATCCATTATGGTGGGCGAGAAGGCCGCGGATATCATCAGAGGGAAAGACCCGTTACCGCCATCAACTGCGAAGGCCTATGTCGCTCCTGACTGGGAAACCAAACAACGAGAAGGCGTTGCTATCAGGCCTTACCTGTAGCGACATTGAGGCTGGCTAATCTATTTTTGGTGTCGTAAGCCTGTATGCATGCTAAAAATCCTACAGCTTCTCAAAGCAGAAAAGGCTGAAGCATTTACGGTGTTAGTGAGGTGCCGGCCGTAACTAACCCAACTTCCTCATAAAATCCTCAGCCTTCAGGTGCGTGTACCGCATCAGGTGTCCGTCATCAAATGATTTGGCATCACTTGTAGGCTGATCTACAGGAGGGTCTGGCTCATTTGGTTTGTCATGTTATGCGGCGACCTTGCGGTGATGCAAGCGCCGGGTTTGGATAGTCTTTCGTTTGATCCTTTCTCTTTGTTCCAAGATGGCCTGTCCCCGTCCGAAGTAGACATCGGCAGGGGTCAGATTATTGATGCTCTCGTGATAGCGGTGGGGGTTGTAGTGATCCACGAAGGCTTCAATGCTGGCCTCAAGATCTCCGGGGAAGAAGTAGTTTTCCAGCAGGATGCGGTGGTGCCATCGTTCAATCTTGCCCTGGGTCTGGGGGTGATAAGGTGCGCCCCTGACATGGCTCATGCCCTTGTCCTCCAGCCCATCAGCCAGATCACCGGAGATGTAGCTGGCACCGTTGTCAGATCACAGCCATCACAGCCAGAGGCTTTCAGGGCAAGTTCCAGTGTCTCACTGACATCCTCAGCCTTCATCGACGTACACAGTTTCCAGGCAATGATATAGCGTGAGTCGTCATCAAGAATCGTGGACAGATACATCCAACCCCAGCCAATCACCTTCAGGTCGCGGGCTTCCCGATGCAGGTCCTTCACTTCATCTGCTGTGGCAGCACGCGAGGTGTCCCCGGCAAGCCGCTTCTTCCCGGCGACACAGTCCTGCGATGCTTTCCTCGCCGCGCAAACCATCCAGCACAATACGGATCTTTTCTTCAGGAGAACGGCGTCTGCGTGTGGCACGACGGATATCCTTGACGATCTTCTCGGACGATTTGCCTCGTAACCGGGTTTTCTGTTTCATCACTAATCACTCCTCAGTGATTACGATGAGCCAGATACAACCCTTTATCAAATCTACTCAGTTTGTCCCAAAAGCACTGACGCCAGACAGTTCTTTCCTTTCGATTGTTGTTCAGGATGCTGGGTTTCAGCCGACCGTGAGGATTCAGTATACCGATTATCTGGCAGAGGCTTATACAGTCCCAGGCCCAAGCTGGTGATAAGATAACGCACCCGGTTGATAAATGGGGTGAATACGTGAGCTGCTGTCTTTTCGGCACAGTACACCTGCAGAACCACTGTGAAGGGGAAAAGCTCGACGTGTGGTCGGAGGAGAACTTAGATGGGAAATGAAAGGAAAAAACACAGGAAAGAAAAGAAAAAGCCTAAAAAACCCAAGGGTCGATCTTGAATCCTTTGATGTAAGCGAAACATCGGTCACTTCAAGTGATGGCAAATGCCATAACTCCAGTAAAGGAGAGGTGCGAGATCTGTCGTTGGGGTGTCCGAAACAGGATCTGGGATGGCTCTCGCCGGGTTGGTAATCAGTTACATCGTTCTGGTTTTGATATTATTGTAGTTCTGATTCTAGGCATTGGTTTGGTCGCGTTGTTTGAGAGCTAGGATAGGCACAGTAAGCGTGAAAACACCGCTCAATGAGAAGGCGAACTCCAGAATATCAATTTCATGCTGAGAAAGGACATCCAAATCACGCTTGCCCTTTTCCTTTTTTTAGATAGTCAGCAGGACTAATCTCTTATAATTCGTTTAGAAGGTGGTTCAGAACCTTGTTCGGAGAGGTGGCAGAGTCCGGTCGAATGTACCGCACTCGAAATGCGGCGTACCGCAAGGTACCGTGGGTTCGAATCCCACCCTCTCCGCCAGTTATTTAAGAACCAAAGGGTTGCGAAATAAGACCAGTGGGCTATTTTTCTGGAGCGGGTGAAACGGAACCTGTGAAAAAGTACCTCGTTAAGTATTCTGTCCATTTTCACTATTACTCTTTTGACGGGGACAAAAAAAGCGACGTCAGATCGGGTGAATACGAGATGGAAGGCACTTCATTGGAAGATGCAGCCAGGAGATTTAAGGACTATTTCTATTCGAAAAAGGAAAGTTACTTTGTGGCGCTACCCAGGTTTGGGTGGAAGCTGACTCATTTGGAAATCGACAAAATTTGGGGGCCACCTGCCGATCTAGAAAATGTTTTTAATGGGATTTGGGCTTATTACGAGAACCTGATAAAGCGGATTGGAGAGGGGCCTTTGGGTGGTATGGACAGAAATCGGATTTAAGAAATCATGTTCGCTTATCTTTCTTTCAAGCTAGCACGAATTCTGGGGGTTCGACCGGTCATCGTGAATCTGGTCCTTCTGCATCTTCTCATTGGAATCGGACTGACCGCGTATGGCGGCATCGATGCTGCTGGCATGGCACAGCCGACCGTCGTAGGAATATTTACTCTGATGTATGTGGTCCTTGTCGCTGGTGTAGTTGGGTTGGGACGATTGGCCAGCAGAGATTTCTTCCGAAAACCTGACGAATGGGAGGAACTTTAATAGGTGACACTAGCTGCCGCTATTCACACTCACCTTACCCAGTACTTTCAGATTATCGAGCGCTGTCACGTCACCCTGTTCAGCAGCGCGTCGAAACCATTTGATGGCCAGATTTTCGTCAGGGTTTACCCCATGGCCATGCATATAAAGCCATCCGAGGGTGTTCTGCGCCGGGGCATATCCTTGTTCAGCGGCACGACGGTACCAGTAGACAGCATTGCGGTAATCTTTATCTATGACCCACCCGTCATGAAAGTAGTCACCCAGGTCGGACTGGGCCCAGGCCTGACCTTCACTGGCCGAAAGTTGAACCGGCTGCAGGGCAAGTGAGAAAAGTCTGATGGCTTTTCCTTCATCACGCTGTACGCCATGGGCTTTAATCAACATGCGGGCAACACGAACCTGAGCCCTAGGGTCCCCCTGGGTCGCCAGAGGGGCGAGAAAGCTGTAGGCCTCACTGTACGCGCCCTCGTAGTACGCTGTAAGCCCGTTCCGAAGATCCAGAAGGTCTTGTTGAGAAGCTAGGTCGTCTGCTTCTGCCTTTTTAGCGTCCGCTTCCGCCTGGAGTCGTTGCTGCTTTTCGGCGAGTTGACGACGTTTCTGAAGCTGTTGCTGCAGTTGCAGTATTGTCTGATTCTGTGGTTCGATAGCCGCGGCAATGCGCAGATTTTGCTCGGCAATACCATATTCACCGGCAGCAAGTTCTCTCCTGGCCTGACGGAGAAAATGCTCACTGATGCTGCTGATACCATTTCGGGCACGTTGATTATTGGGGTTGAGATCGAGCACTGCCCTGTAGAGGGTCAAGGCGTTCTCACCCTGGGGCGCAACGAACCGGTTGTTCTCGAACGCATTCGAGGCCCTGGCGAGCAGTTGTTCAATGCGGCGGCGCCGGTCGCGCGTCTGTTGCTGGCGGTTTGCTTCAGCGATTGCGCGGGATCTTGCTGCCGCAGCTTCCTGTTCAAGCCGTCTTCTTTCGATCCGGTCAAGTTTTTGTTGAACGTCAATTACTGCGTGTGATGCCTGACTGATCATTGCCAGTGACGCGACCTTGTCGCGGGCTGCTCCAAGATCACCGGCATCGATGAGAGCTTCAATGCTGCTGATCGACTCGCCAATCAGATCCTTTATGCCTTGAGTTGCTTCTGGATTATCTGGATCCAGCAGCAACACTTCGGTGAATTCCTGCAAGGCATTACCCGATTGTGGTTCAAATAAACGGCCGGCACGATGGTGTATTCGAGCTGCCTTGAGGTGGGGGTCAGTCAGCGCGGCTATTTCGGTTAGTTCACGAAATTTTTCCGCCCTTGGTAAATCAGCAGAACGAGTGATCACGGCAGTGCCATCATCACTCGGGGTGTTCGAGTTCTGTTGTGATGGGGTTCTACCCGTGCTGGCCGTGTCGGATGTTGTGTTGATTTCTATTTGTGCGGGCGTGGCGCTGGGTGCTTTATTTACGTTTTGCGGACTTAGCCACCAATAGGCAATGATCAGCACCAGAACACCAGCGGCGATCAGGCCCAGTATGTTTCTCTTGTTGGGCGGACCCGAGTTGCGTGGTCTGTCATCCGCATCAACCGGTGTGAAATTAGCACCGGACAGACCCTCACCAGTGCTCCGATGTTCGTGGGCAACAGTTTGGTCGACAGACAGGTCGAAATTTTTCTCAAAAGCTCTGTCTTGCTCCGCTGCTGGGTTGCCTGCGCGACTTGGCGCACGTAACGGTTCAGCGCCCTGCGCCGGAGCGTTGCCTGTTACTGTCAGATCCCGGGGCTGGGTTGACCTGGCAGCAAATACGTTGTGTGGAGATTCCGTACGTTTAGCAGCGTTACGCTTAGAATCTGGCGCTAGATTTGCGGCGGACTTTTTCAGTGCGGCCAGAGCGATTGCTGTTGCGCCACCTGAGGTCCTAACTCTTTCGCCCGGGCTGTTTGTCGCTAAGGTTGCACGAGCAGTTTCGCTTTGTTTTTTGATTCTGCCCTGTCGTCCGGAAAAACTGTCACTACGACTAAGGGGAATGCGCGGTGCTGTAGGCGTTTGCTGTTTTATATTGGACTTTGTTTCCAAAGGGCGATTTGCACTGTGGGCGACCTTTGTATTCTGTTCAAGATCAAGTTCCAGAGGATCAGAAAATGTGTCATCGTCGTCAGCCGATTTTCTGGCATCGGGATCCAGCCAGTCGAATATGACCTTTGTATCCTGGGGTCGTTCGGCAGTTCTGAGGGCAATAAGCCAGTTGATAATCTCCAAAAAGTTAGCAGAGAAATAACCGGCACCCGCCTCTACTGCCGAGACAACCGGATCGGGTACACCGCGATCAATAGCATCCATGCGGGTCGACGATGGGACCGGAGGTGTGCAGGTTGCGCATTCATAGAGTACTGAGCCCATGGCGTAGAAATCTGTCCATGGGCCAATTCGACCTCTGGCCGTGGATAATTCCGGGGCGCGATAATCTGATGGCAATGACTCATCTGCCGGTGGATAATGGAACCGATCCGTATTGAATCCGCAGATTGCCAGTTGGTCGTTGTCAGAAACAAAAATATTCTCAGGCGCAATCTCCAGATGGATCAGTCCTGCTTTATGTGCTGCCTCCAGATAAGTCAGTGCTGAATACAACATTGCCTTTAAGGCATCCTCCGGCAATGGTTTGCCGGCTTTGAGTAAATCTCTCACTGAAGCCAATGGACTGAACTTGATCGCATAGTAGGCACTGTCATTGTCCTCTGAGTAGTGGACGACACGACCTGCGTGGTCAATCTGGCTGAGTACTCTGCCGAGTAACAGAAAATCCTTCAGTCCCTGTTCATAGTCCGCATTGAGTGAAGCGTCCAACAGGAGTAGCGAGAGGCCATCTTTGTCCCGGACAGCGAGTTGTTTCGGAAAGAACTCCTGAACAATGGCGGACCCGTTGTTGGAAGAGTAGGTGTAACCGCTGTCGGTCGAGGCCAACAGGCGGTTAACTTGAAAATTCCCTAATCGAGCACCAGGGGGAAGTGGGGCGGGTGAGAGAGATTCATCCTTACTGGAAGCATCGGGCTCCCGGTCTCGTGCCGGTGGGTGTGGCTTGATCGTCATGTTGCGGTACGGCCGACAGCTGTTTTCAGAGGGAAAGATGACACCGGGCAACGCATCCGTTGTCCGTTGCTAGGCCATTGGCGCCAATCTGCTGCGCTGGCCAATTGCTTGTTTCTTGTTCTCAAGCGGTGACCGATCTCAACAAAAGCCATTATTGTTATAGTGAAAGGCACCTACCGACTTCGACCGATGGAGGTCCTGACACCGTGAGCTGCAACTGCCGCTTGGTTCTGTATGATAACGATATATTCACCGATTGAGAATACTGGTAAGTGGTTTTCTTATGGTTTGTGCGATTAGCCCTGATTTAAAGATGCGCGCACAGTCCCGTGGATCTCTGAATTGATGGAGCCGGGTATGCCCGATAACACTCAGACTCGTATGGTGCACATTCAGCCGCCCATAATCCCGCTAATCAGCGAATTAATTGATCAGAACCCCGGTACGATTTCACTGGGTCAGGGCGTGGTCCACTTTGGACCACCGGCTGATGTACTCGAGGCAGTGAAGGCTTTCTGGAAGGACCCTGTTAACCATCAGTACGGACCGATCGAAGGGAATGAGAGTCTTCGGCTGCAAATTGCAGACAAGCTTCGACTGGAAAATAGATTACAAACGGATGATCTGGCGATTGTTGTCACGGCCGGCAGCAATATGGCCTTTTTCAATGCCATCCTTGCCATAACTGAACCTGGTGATGAGATCATCATTCCAAGCCCGTTCTATTTTAATCAGGAGATGGCGGTTCTCACGGCAGGTTGCCGACCCGTCACCGTGCCAGTTGATCAGTTCTATTTGCCTGATCCAGGGCTGGTCGAAAGTGCTATCAGTCTCAGGACACGGGCTATCGTCACCATATCACCGAACAACCCGACCGGTGTGGTGTATCCGGATTCCTTGCTCGATGAGTTGAACCGGATATGCAGTCGACATGGGATTTATCACATCAGTGACGAGGCCTATGAGTACTTTGTATATGGCTCGAGTCGACATTACTCGCCAGGGTCGGGAACACAGAGCGGTGGCCACACCATTAGTTTGTATTCGTTGAGCAAGGCTTATGGCTTTGCCGGCTGGCGTATCGGGTATATGGCTTTCCCGACACATTTGCTCGAATCACTCAAAAAGATTCAGGATACCAATGTCATTTGCCCGGCTATGATCAGTCAGCATGCGGCGCTAGCTGCACTCATGTCCGGTAGGGATTATTGTCAGCCTTATGTCAAAGAGATGGCTGCGGTCCGGTTGTCAGTTCTGGAGGTGCTGTCATTTCTGGGTGACCGTATTCGAGTGGTTGAGCCGACGGGTGCATTTTATGTGCTTATTGAGGTGCCTAACACTGCACTAAGTGATATGGCCCTGGCCCGCCGATTGATCGAGGAATTCCAGGTGGCGGTTGTCCCAGGCCAAGCATTTGGCATCTCAGATCGCTGTAGTCTGCGGGTCTCTTACGGCGCATTGCGTACCGACGATGTGCTCAACGGTATGGGCAGGCTTGTCGACGGCCTCGGTCAGTTAATTTGATCGGCTTGAGAGTCCGGTCAGTTTGCAGGGAGCCATTAAGTGGTATACGCTTTCCCTGCGAAGGAGAGGTGGCCGAGCGGTTGAAGGCGCACGCCTGGAAAGTGTGTATACGTTAATAGCGTATCGAGGGTTCGAATCCCTCCCTCTCCGCCACGGCGTGGAATCTACGCTTACACAGCTGGCAGACTTTATTACTGACGATCTGAATCTGGATTACAGCTCTAATCAGGCGCAAGCATCAGGGAAGTTGCGCTATGCGAAGTTGAAAGGGTAAAGGTATTAAGCTGTTGAGACATTAACACCTCACTCTGTCTCAAAAGGCTATGTTTACGGCGTAACCTGACGTTCAGATGTTGAGATATTGCTGAGAGAAGACGTCTTTCACGTGCACTCATATGCGTCTCTAAAAGACTACACTTTATTATTTTCACGATCTCTGTATTCTTCTATGTGACCGCGAATGCAAGATAAGCTACCCCCTAATATCATGGCGTGCCTGGTTGCAGTACTCAACTCCTTTAGCAATTCTCAAAACCCACCTACCCGTACGGCCCAGAAGTATGGGGCACACTATCGTTGAAAATGATGGTATTCAATATACCAGATATAAGTATTAGAGTACGTAAACAATGAAAATCCATGAATATCAAGCCAAAGATATTTTGCGGCAGTACGGTGTGGCGCTCCCAAAAGGCCGTGCCTGTTTTAGTGTTGAGGAGGCCGTTGCCGTCGCGGAGCAACTTGGAGGAAGCCAGTGGGTTGTCAAAGCTCAGATCCACGCCGGTGGCCGTGGCAAAGGGGGTGGGGTCAAGTTGGCTGACAGTATTGCCGAGGTTCGTGTCCACGCGGATGCCATTTTGGGCATGACCCTAGTGACTCATCAGACTGGGGCAGAGGGCACCGAGGTGAAACGTTTGCTGGTCGAAGAAGGGGTGCCGATCAAGGATGAACTGTACGTCGGTTTGGTGGTCGATCGTGCTTCGCAAAAGGTGGTGTTCATGGCCAGTTCCGAAGGTGGAACGGAAATAGAAAGTGTGGCTGCCAAGACACCTGAAAAAATTCACAAGGTTGTGGTGGAGCCGAGTACAGGCCTGACCATGGACGAGGCCCAATTCCTAGCCGGCGCTATCGGGATCCCGGATACGTTGCATGCAGAAAGCGGGAAAATATTTCAGGCGCTGTATCAGGCCTTTTGGGACAAGGACGCCTTGCTCGCTGAGATCAATCCTCTAATTGTAACTAAGGATTCGCGCGTCATGGCGTTGGACGCCAAGATTAATTTTGATGAGAACGCTATGTACCGTCATCCAGATCTGCAGGAATTGCGCGACCTGGATGAGGAGGATGAGGATGAGATCGAAGCCTCCAAGTTTGGTCTTAACTATATTTCTCTGGATGGCACCATTGGTTGTCTGGTAAATGGCGCCGGCCTGGCGATGGCCACTATGGATATCATCAAGCTGTACGGCGCATCGCCGGCAAATTTCCTTGATGTAGGTGGTGGCGCCACAGCCGAACAGGTTACCGAGGCGTTCAAGATTATGCTCAAGAATGAATGCCTTAAGGCTATTCTGGTGAATATTTTTGGCGGCATCATGCGTTGCGATGTCATTGCTGAGGGTCTGGTGAATGCGGCCAAGGAAGTAGACCTATCGGTGCCGTTGGTGGTACGTCTGGAAGGTACCAACGTGGAAAAGGGCAGAGAAATTCTGGCCCATTCAGGTATTGAAGTGATTAGCGTCACCACCATGGCCGACGCTGCTGGAAAAGTGGCCGCCGCAGCAGGTGTATAAAAGTATGTCCATTCTTATCAATAAAGATTCGCGGGTTGTTACCCAAGGTATTACCGGGAAATCTGGCATGTTTCATACTCATCATTCCATCGCCTATGCAAGTGGCAAGGATTGTTATGTTGCCGGCGTTACGCCTAAGAAAGGCGGGCAGGAAGTAGAGGGGGTGCCTGTTTACAATACTGTCGCCGAGGCTAAGCAGGCCACCGGTTGCAATGTTGCGGTTATCTACGTGCCTCCGCCATTCGCCGCCGCTGCTATAGACGAGGCTGTTGATGCGGAAATAGAAGTCGTGATCTGTATTACCGAAGGCATTCCGGTCAAGGATATGATTCGCACCCGTGACCGGATGCGTGGATCCAACACGATTCTGGTAGGTCCCAACTGTCCCGGTGTTATTACTCCCGAAGAGCTTAAGATCGGCATCATGCCCGGTTATATACACAAGAAAGGGCGTATCGGGGTGGTTTCCCGGTCGGGGACGCTGACCTATGAAGTTGTGGATCAGTTGAGCAAACTGGGCATGGGGCAATCGACCTGTGTGGGCATTGGCGGGGATCCTGTAAATGGTTTAAAGCATATTGATGTCATGAAGATGTTCAACGACGATTCCGATACGGATGGTGTTGTCATGTGCGGCGAAATTGGTGGTACCGATGAGGAAGCCTGCGCTGAATGGATAGCTGACAATATGACTAA
>JYMV01048527.1_pt1 | contig 11195 bp, 8 predicted proteins | sample 338911 | NCBI WGS metagenome assembly JYMV01 (sample SAMN03354496, study PRJNA234377) | hydrothermal vent metagenome | biome: Deep sea; feature: Hydrothermal plumes at the Eastern Lau Spreading Center, Western Pacific Ocean; material: Seawater | place: Tonga | collected 2009 | depth 2000 m m
TTAAAGGGTTATTTACCCTTTTTACCTTAGGAAATGTCTGTCTAAGTCATTGTTTTAAAGGACTTACTCTACTGTGACAGACTTTGCCAAATTACGGGGCATATCTACATCACAGCCCTTCAGCACTGCCATATGGTAGGCTAATAACTGCAATGGTATAGTGGTGAGCACTGCCTGAAGACAGTGGTGAATACGAGGTACTTGTATAATATGGTCTGAATATTCCTTTAGTTCAGCATTCACCTCGGAGGTAATAATTATTATCTTACCACCCCTGGCACGGACTTCCTGAATATTGGAGACAATTTTATCATAGCCTTTTTCCGTAACAATAAACACCACCGGCATATTATCATCAATGAGCGCAATGGGTCCGTGTTTCATCTCTGCAGCTGGGTAGCCTTCAGCATGAATATAGGAAATCTCCTTCAGTTTAAGAGCTCCCTCCAAAGCAACAGGAAATTGATATCCCCGCCCTAAATAAAGAAAATTTTCCACATCCATAAAATCTTCAGCAATGGGTAGAATATCATTCCCCTGATCTAAAACAGACTGTACCAAACCCGGCAGTGATTCTAAATCATTTATAATGGACTGAATCATTTCTGTATCGCCACCTTTTTTCTGTGCCAGTAGTATTCCAATTAAATTGAAAATGGTAACCTGGGCAGTAAATGCCTTAGTGGAGGCAACCCCGATTTCAGGTCCCGCATGAATATACACTCCGCAATGGGTTTCCCGAGCAATACTGCTGCCCACCACATTCATGATTCCCAGTGTGAGAGCGCCCTTTTCACGGGCTTTTCGTATGGCAGCCAGGGTATCAGCCGTTTCGCCAGATTGACTTACACATATCACCACGGAATCGCCATTCACAGCGGTCTCACGATAGCGGAATTCCGACGCATATTCCACTTTTACCGGTACATTCAAAAGTTCTTCAAGAATGTAGCTTCCAATTAGGGCGGCGTGCCATGAAGTCCCGCAGGCAGTGATATAAATGTGGTTGGCATCTAATATTTGCTGTACCCAGTCGTATATACCACCAAGATTAACGGTTAGGTCTTCAGTATTTATCCGACCTCGGAGTGCTTCAGAAATAGTGTGGCCTTGTTCATTTATTTCTTTCAGCATGAAATGATCATATCCGCCTTTTTCTATTTCCTCGAGATTATATTTTATTTCTTCCACCTGTTTAGGCACTACCTGATTACCAGATATATTCCGTACCTGATATTCGCCCGGTTTGATGACAGCCAATTCGCCCTCATCTAAAAAGACAATATTACGGGTATATTCAATTATAGGGGAAGAATCGGATGCAACAAAATATTCATCTTTGCCAATACCTAATAGCAGGGGACTGCCAAGCCGTGCTGCAACGAGAATATCGGGGTAGTCTTCACACAACACTACAATCCCATAGGCACCCACCACTTGATTGAGCGCTAAGCGAACCGTTTCTACAAAATCTAATTTTTCTTTCTGGTAGAGGTAGCCCATAAACTGAACCAGAACCTCTGTGTCCGTATCCGTTTTACAGGTAATTCCATTGTCTTTAAGTAACTGTTTTAAACTATTATAATTCTCGATAATTCCGTTATGCACCAGAGAGAATTTGCCACTATTATCCCTATGGGGGTGAGCATTTAAATTATTAGGTGCTCCATGGGTCGCCCAGCGAGTATGACCAATACCTAATCCACCCAAATGGGAATTATCAGCCATAGAAGCTGTTAAATCACCCACTTTCCCCTGAGTTTTGGTAATTTCAAGTTTATTATTTTGCAGGGTTGAAATACCAGCAGAGTCATATCCTCGATATTCCAAGCGTTTCAATCCTTTTATAATGACATCTTTTGCCTCTTTATTACCTAAATATCCTACTATTCCGCACATATTTTTTAATTTTTAATTGTTAATTTCCACTAATTATACATTGTGTTTGTAACTTATTCCTATTAATTATTTTAGGACAAGACACAATATTCCATATTCGCTATTCTCAACATTATTCCCACTCAATAGTTCCCGGCGGTTTGGAGGTAATATCATATACCACCCGGTTTACCCCTTTCACTTTGTTAATAATTTCACTGGAGCATCTATTCAAAATGTCATGTGGCAAATCATAATAGTCAGCTGTCATTCCATCAACACTGGTAACGGCTCTCAAAGCTATAAGATTTTCATAGGTTCGGGCATCACCCATCACTCCCACCGTTTTGGTAGGAACCAGAACGGCAAAGGCCTGCCAGATATTTTTATATTCTCCTGTTTCATGGAGGATTTCAATAAAAATATTATCGGCTTCCTGGAGGATTTGTAAATACTCTTCGGTGATTTCTCCCAAAATTCTAACTGCCAAACCAGGCCCCGGAAATGGATGGCGGTCAATTACAAAATCCGGCAAACCCAATTCACGACCCACACGCCGGACTTCATCTTTAAACAAATCCCGAATGGGTTCTATGAGTTCAAAATCCATATCCTCAGGTAAGCCCCCCACATTATGGTGAGATTTTATGGTTACCGCTGGTCCCAAAGCGCTGCCGCCGGATTCAATCACATCAGGATATAGAGTCCCTTGGGCCAAAAACTGAGCATTTTCTTTTTCTTTTGCAACCGATTCAAAGGCACGGATAAACTGTTCACCAATAATTTTTCGCTTTTTCTCAGGGTCTGTAACTCCTTTCAACTTGGATAAAAATGTTTCCGCATAATCGTATTTGTGGATGTTTAATCCCAAACCATCTTTCAACGTCCCCATTACCTGATCCGCCTCATTCTTTCGTAGAAGTCCATGATCAATAAACACACAGGTTGATCGCGTACCAATTGCTTTATGAAGAAGAGTTCCCACTACTGAGGAGTCCACCCCGCCACTGAGGCCAGTAATGACTTTACCGTTATCACCAGTTATATCCTGGATTTTAGAAATAGTTTCAGAAATAAAATTAGCAGCAGTCCAATCTGCTGTACATTGTGCAATATTAAAAAGAAAGTTAGAAATTATGGTTTCGCCTTCAAGGGTGTGAATAACTTCAGGATGAAATTGCACACCATATAAAGGTTGATCTTTATGGTGAATAGCCGCAATTACATCATTAGAGGATTGAGCTATTATTTCAAAACCGTTACCCAAGCTGTCAATTTCATCTCCATGGCTCATCCACACCTGAGATTCATTTGCTAAATTTGTTAATAAGGGGGATTCATTTACTGTATGCATTTTTGCAAAGCCATATTCACCCTGCCCTTTATGAGTGACATTACCGCCATTTTGGGTAATCATAAGTTGGAGTCCATAGCAAATCCCCAATACGGGTATGCCCATGCTTAGTATGGAAGGATCAACCTGGGGTGCATTTTTATCATATACACTTGATGGTCCACCAGAAAGAATGATTGCTGGTACATTTTTTTTATTTAGCTCCTCCGCAGTAATGGTATGTGGTAAAATCTCTGAATATACATTTTGTTCTCTTATTCGCCGAGCTATGAGCTGTGTGTATTGGGAGCCAAAATCAAGAACAGCTACCGTTTGTTTATTCATCCTCATCAACCTCAGATAATTCTTCTTTTTTAGATGCCCCAAAGTTGAAAAATGAAAATAAATCGCTCAATGTGGTTTTTAATTCGTTCCTGCCAACAATGTGATCAATAAATCCTTTTTCCAGTAAAAATTCAGACCGTTGGAATCCTTCGGGCAAATCTTCCCCAATAGTTTGTTTTATGACCCGAGCGCCTGCAAAGCCAATGAGGGCATTGGGTTCGGCTATTATAATATCGCCAAGCATGGCAAAACTGGCAGTTGTTCCTCCAGTGGTGGGATCTGTTATCACTGTAATGTACAATCCCCCCATATCAGAATAGCGGGCAAGTTTTGAACTAATTTTTGCCATTTGCATGAGGCTGTAAGCACCCTCCTGCATTCTTGCTCCACCGGAAGCAGTTATTATTACCAATGGGAGATGATCTTTCGCAGCACGATCGATTGCCTGGCTGATTTTTTCACCAACTACTGATCCCATACTACCGCCAATAAACGAAAAATCCATTATGGCTAAAACAGCTTTAATGCCGTTCACATTTCCAACCAGAGTTTTTACAGCATCCTTATTTCCCGTTTTCTCCTGAGCTGCCCTTATTTGATCTGTATAGTTTTTTGTGGCTTTAAAATTCAGCGGGTCAACAGATTGCACATTTTCAGCAATTTCTTCGTATTTACCATCGTCCATAAGCAGTTGAATGTAATTATCGCTGGTGATGCGAAAATGGTGGGTACAGTTTGTACAGATGAAATGATTCTCTTCCAGCATTTTTCTATACACAACTTCCTGGCATTGGGGACATTTCAGCCACATTCCTTCGGCAATTTCCCTTTTGTCTGAAGTTTTTATCTTTTCAGATTTTCGGCGAAACCATTCTGCCATTTTAATTTATCTCCAAATTGTATAAAATTGCATCATCTCCTTTTGAGTAATAATCTTTTCGTATTCCCGTTTGAACAAAACCCAGAGATTGATAACATTTTCGGGCAGAAAAATTATTAACGCTCACCTCTAATAAAATAACATTTACTTTTTGATCTGCAACTATTAAAATTATATGTTTGATGAGTTTCTTGCCAATTTTTTTTCTCAGATGGTCCGGGTGAACTGCAATATTATGCAGGTGAAACTTATTTTGGGAAATCCACCCAAAAATATAACCCACAACCTTTCCATCTAAAGTATATACCCAATTTTCAGAACTAATATTTGCCTGAATATCACCTTTAATTTGATTTCGTGTCCACGGCTTTTCAAATGAACTATTTTCGATTGAAACTATCTCATCCAATTGACTTAAATGAGCAGAAATAATCAATTCTCTGGAACCTTGCCTAAATTAAAACTGGTTACATAATTGGGGGTAATTTGGCTTAAATCAATATTTGCCCATTTATCAAAATTCTGGAGGGCTAGCTCTCCTACAAACTTGGCAGACATTGGCGCTAATTTATAATCGCCTGGTTTACAAATTGAATCCAGGTTAAACCCAAATCGTGGAATATATTTTTCAGGCTCAAATGGTTCACATTCAATTACTGAATCCGGTTTACCGGAATTGAAACGCTGGGAAAATACCATGTTTTTATGAGAATGAAGAAGTACCCAATATACTCCATTTTGTGAAATACTTCTATTCATCACTTCCATTGTGGGAACAGGGATGAGGGGTATATTTCCAGCCATAGCCAACCCTTTTGCAAGGCTCATTCCAATTCTTAATCCGGTATAGGAGCCTGGGCCAGATGATACGGCAATGCCCTCTAATTCAGCCACCTGCATGGAATGATTCAAAAGCAAATCATGTACCACCAAAGGAAGCCGCTCCCCATGAATTCGTGGCTGATTAATTTCGTCAAGTTCTACCAATTTATTATCTAAAAATAATGCAGCTCCACAAATAGTTGATGCAGATTCTATGGCTAAAATATTCATGTGGCTGCTAAAATTATTTCTCTTGAATTTACACTCTTGTGACTGAAATGAACATGGAATGTATTATCGGGCAACAAGGACTGCATTTTATCTGCCCATTCAATAATAACAATATTTTCATCACTGAAATAATCATTCAGCCCTAATTTAATCCAGCGCTCCAATTCATCTTCTCGGTAGCAATCAATATGGATTACAGGAAATTTAGCATCATATTCATTCACCAAAGTGAAGGTGGGTGAAGTAACAGATTTATTAAAATTAAGTCCTTTTAAAATGCCTTTTATAAAAGTTGTTTTACCGGAGGCTAATTCCCCCTCAAATCCAAACACATCTCCTTTTTCTATAAAATCGGCAAATTGTTCACCTAATTTTATTGTCTCCTCCACATCCGTTGTTATAGCACCTGTCCAACCAGATTTCATCCATTTTTCCCATTCAATTCAGCAATGGGAACCACCATCTCTTCCAAGCTGATACCTCCATGCTGGAAACTGTTTTTGTACCGATTAGCAAACTTATGGTACTCATTGGGATAAATGAAAAAATTTCCCGACTTTGCAATGAGATAATTGGTATTTATATCATGTTTCGGCAGGAAAAATCTTTCTGGATCGGGAATGGTTAAGCCGGTTTTATCAGGCATTTTAATATTCTTACCATATTTATAGCGGATACCTGTAGAGGTATCCCTATCCCCTTTAATTTGGACAGGCTTTGTAACCATTGTACTGCCATGGTCGCTGGTAATGAAAACCGTATGTCCCCAAGTACTTATTTCTTCTAAAACGTTCATGAGCCAGGCATTTTCAAGCCAGGCGCAAACTGCTTTCCGATAGGCAGATTCATCCGGCAGCATTTCCTGGAGAATATCTGATTCAGAACGTGAGTGACCTAAAATATCCACAAAGTTTATAACTAAAGCGAGGAAGTCCACTTCTTTAAACTCACCAATTCTGTTTGCTAATTTATTGCCCTCTTCATAGGTAATTATTTTATGATAATGAATGGATTTTGATTCAAAGCCCAGCCTATCTAATTGATCTCTTAAAAACCTGTCTTCAAAACGGTTCATACTATGTTCATCCTGCCACATTTTCTGCCAAATATCACTATATTCCTTTTGCAGTTGATTGGGATAATACCCACTGAAGATTGCATTCCGCGAATATGGTGTCGCTGTTGGCAGAATGGATAGATAATAATCGGTCTTTAAGTGGAATACCTGGGAGAGTTGGTTTGTCATGGCTTTCAAATGGTCTGCCCGCAGACAATCCATAAGTACCAATACTACTTTTTCATCACTTTGTAAGTTTTTCCCCAGCCAGGAGGGAATTACATCTGGAGACATAAGCGGCTTTTTTTCTGAATGGAGCCAGTCTTCATAATGTGTCTCAATGAATTTAGTAAACTGCTGATTTGCTTCTTTCCATTGTTCTTCCAATAATTGGCCTAGACCCTGATCGCCTAAATTATCAAATTTGACTAACCAGTCAGTTAATTTATCGGTTATGGAGTACCAATCTTCAATACTGATCGCCTGTTCTATTTGTTCTGCAATATTCTGAAAGGATTTCAAATAATCTTCTGCAACCCGATCAGACTGAATTTTCCGTGATTCCAGAACATTTTTGCAGGCAATGAGAATCTGGCTGGGATTTACCGGTTTGGTGAGATAGTTGGTAATTTGAGCCGCAATGGCTTCATCCATAAGCCATTCTTCTTCATTCTTGGTAATCATGATCACCGGTAGGGTTGAATGTTTTTCTTTTATAAGTTTCAGTGTGGTAAGTCCATCCAGCCCTGTCATCATTTCATCCAGAAGAACCAAGTCAACATTCTGCTCATCACAGAAATGAATGGCATCTTCCCCTGTTTTAACAGGTGTGACCTCATAGCCTTTATTTTCAAGGTAAAGAATATGAGGCTTCAGCATTTCTATCTCATCATCCGCCCAGAGAATATGACCCTTCGATTCCATTATTTTGATGTTAATTTAAATGCACCATTCCAATCTTTACCGGGAGAATTTTCTTTAAATTCTTCGCATCTGTTAATATACACTTTGCAAGGGGTGGTTGGGCGCCCAATATATTCTTCTTCTAACTTATCACATTTTTTAAATATCTTAATAGCGTCATCCCAGTCCTGATTAGTATAATGTTCGATTGCTTTATCCCATGCTGGAATCAATTCCTTATATACTTCAGGCTCTTTCCCTTTTTCACTTATTAGCTCAAATGTCCTTTCAGGTTCACTTCTACCTTTAACCACAGCATAATCCAACATTCTATAGGTGAATCTATCTTTTGTGGCTTCGTAAATTTTACTGCCAACCTGAGTTTCTATACCATATTGTTTTGCACCAGATTCTAATCGTGCAGTAAGATTTACCGTATCACCCATCATGGTATAATTCATTCTCATATCAGACCCCATATTACCCGTAACCAGTGAACCACAATTTACTCCGATTCTATGGCGCATATTATGGACAACTTCCGGCCATTTATCACCTTCACTTTTCCATTTTTGACGAAGTTCTTCTAACTTATCGTTCATTTGACAACAGGTTAGGCAGGCTAAATATTCATGGTCTTCAGTTTGAACCGGGGCTCCGTAAAATGCTATGATGGCATCACCAATATATTTATCTAAGGTACCCTTATTCTCTAATAATATATTTGTCATATCATTCAAATATTCATTTAACAATTCCACTAATTCAGATGCTGTTAACAATTCTGAAAAGGTAGAGAAGCTTGCAATATCAGAGAAAAATGCTGTATTATAACCTTCTTCACCACCTAAAGATGGTGCAGATTTAGATTCAAACATTTGATCAATAAGTTCCGGTGATATATAACTTCCAAAGGATGCTTTCAAGAATGCTTTATCCTGACCTTCCGTAAATAATTTATAGGTTAGGTTAAATCCATAGGGCAATATGATTGCAGCTGCCGGGAATAATATTGGAATCATGGCCGATTCACCTAAACCCGGGACATTTATATTCTGACCGGCAATGAGTTTATATAACCATAGGTAATCCGTTAAGAAAGCGCCAATGGAGTAAGAAATCCAGATTATCAATTCCACTGCCATAATTACAAATCCCCATATTGGTGGTGTTTTGGTAACCATGAGTAATGTAACTACTATCAATAGGGAGATGATGAGTAAATGGTCTTTATTAAATCGAGTTTTATATTCTAAAGTCCCGGTTGGCATCTGTATATAATCTGCGTTCAGCATTTGTTGAATTGCGTTGGCATGAATCTCTACACCGGGCATGAGATAATCTTGTTCACCATAACTCAGATATGGGGTTGGTTTTATATCTTGGTCTTCTGCAAGGGATGTTCCCAAAACTACAATTTTCCCTTTAAAGGGATTTATAAATCCCTGGGCTTCAAAAATTGGAGCCATGATAGGATCTATATATTTATCCATCCAATTTTGATCTTCAAAATAATCCATTTCACCAAAATCAGGATTGAATTCACCCTCACCTATATTATAATCCTGGGTATCAACAATATTTGATAATGCATAGCGATTAAAAGTTTTGAATTCACCAGATACCGGACCCAGATAATTCAATAAAAATGTGTTACTCACACCATAACTTTGAATATGGAGCGGTCCAATAGTTATTACTCCGGTTTCTGCATCAAAAACTGGATCGGGGTTTTCCTCTATATCTAGGAACCTGAGGACAGATTCTATGCCAAGGGTATAATTCATTGACTGAACACCTGAAATAGAGTAGAAGATTCCATATTGGCGATAAAATCCATCTGTATCCGTATTGATATTTACCAGTCCCGTATGTTGTTTATGTTCAGTTTCAATAAGTTCTTGAGTTGGTTCAAGTAAATAATCTGGTGGATATCGGGTTGGTTCAACTTTCCGGGCAGAAGCTAAAATTACATGTGTTCCCTTAGACCGAGCATATTCAATGGCTTCAATTAATAATTGATCTCCCTCTTTAATCTCTAATCCTTCTATTCCCTGATTTTCTATATAACTTTTAATATTTTGAGTTTGATGGTCAGGTTTATCAAACATCATATCAATGGTAACTACTTTTGCCCCTGCATCTGCCAAATTTTTAATAGCTCTAGCCCAAATAGTACCACGGCTATAAGGCATGGGTTCATTAATGAGACGAAATGATTCATCATCAATCTCTACTATGACGACATCCAAACCCGGATCCCACTTGCCGTTTTGATTAATGTCATGACATTCCTTGTATTCCACACATTCCCCATTATGACAAACTTCTCCTGTTTTTTCACATTCGTCAATATCTACAAACTCTTCGCCTTCATCCCAAATTTCATTCCCTACATCAAATAGCTCTTCACCTTCATCCCATTTACCATTTTCGTTATCATCGGTGAAATCTTCTGCCATATCCCATATTCCATTTCCATTTATATCGGTGAAGACTTCGCTGTCATCCCAGGTTCCATTACTATTCCTATCCATTATGGGTTCGGGAACATTCCATTTACCATCGCCATTATCATCCCTAAATGGTTCAGCATCATCCCAGACACCATTATTATTTTTATCTTGGAAGGGTTCAGCTCCGTCCCATTTTCCATTCCCGAAGTCTGTAAATTCTTCGTCAGGATCATACGTGCCATTTGCACATGATTCTTCAATCCAGCAGCCCACACCTTCTGAATTTTGGGAATCAATACCCTCATCATAATTTTTATTTTCACCATCCCAAATTCTGTTTTTGTTAACATCGGTATATTTCTCAGCAGCATCCCATTTTCCATTGCCTTTATCTTCAAATTCATCCCATTCATCAAAGGAGCCATTCCCATCAAGATCAACAAAAGGCTCTCCCTCATCCCAAACACCATTCCCTGAATCAATAAAAGGTTCACTTGAATCGTAATTCCCATTTTCATTTGAATCAGTATAAAGTTCTTCATCATCCCATATACCATTCTGATTGGTATCAGTAAACGGTTCAGTTGAATCAATAAACCCTTCAGCCTGGGGTAATGCCGAATTGGATTCTGTCCCTGATAAGGGTCCCCGAAGTTTCATTCTTAAATCATATAATTTTAACTCAAGGGTATTAAATGCACCAAAATAATGCAATAGATACACTAACAGAATAGATCCAATAGCAATTCCTACAGAGGGCAGGATGGACTTAATAAATTTCATCACCTTACCCTCTGGTTTGACCTCTTTCTCTGCATCGTCTGAGTCTGAACCTGTATCGGTCTGCTCTGCCTGAAATTCTTCAGTTTCCGGTGTTACTTCTTCCGGTTTTTCTTCCTGACTATTTTTATTTTTGTCATTTGATTCTGCCATCTTAATTTGCCTTATTTTATGTCATAATTTATACTTGTCCTGAAGAAGAAATCATTAGCACTTTTTTCTGCAGTACCTAAATATTTTATTCTGTAATCTAAATACATCTTTAATTTGAGTTTATCAACTGGTTCAGCAGTCATTCCTAAACTAAAATTATATTGGGAATGGTAATTGGCACCTTTTCCTGTTGAATAATGAAATCCATAAATCAGTTTTTTGAAAAAAATATTTTGGTGATTAATTATCTTTAATTGATAATTTGTTAATTCCTGTTTATGGAATTCTTCAAACTCCTTTTCGCCAAATTCATACTTGCTGGAGTTAAAATAAACGCTTGATTCCCAATAGTTATTA
>JYMV01052642.1_pt1 | contig 11195 bp, 10 predicted proteins | sample 338911 | NCBI WGS metagenome assembly JYMV01 (sample SAMN03354496, study PRJNA234377) | hydrothermal vent metagenome | biome: Deep sea; feature: Hydrothermal plumes at the Eastern Lau Spreading Center, Western Pacific Ocean; material: Seawater | place: Tonga | collected 2009 | depth 2000 m m
TTTCTGCAATCTCACTCATAGGGATTAAAACGAACTTTCGTTTTTGAATTTCAGGGTGGGGTAGGGTGAGGCCTTTCTTCCCTAAAATTAGGTTGCCATAGAATAACAGGTCAAGATCAATCAAGCGCGGACCCCACTTTTCTTCCCGGGTTCTCCCCATTACGGATTCTATGTTTAGTAAAGCAGATAGCAGGTGTGTGGGAGACAGGTTGGTTTTAATTTTAATTGCAGAGTTGACGAACCAGTCTTGTTGAACTCCTCCGATTGGTTCGGTTTGGTAAAAAGATGACCTGGATATAATTTTTATGTCTTTAGTGCTGGAAATTTTTTCAATTGCCTCTATGCAATTTTTCCCCGGAGTGCCAAGGTTGGATCCTATTCCAATATAGGCGATGGTATGAGGCATTTGATAGGATGTTTAAAAAACAAAGATGGGGTTTTAAAATATATTTTAGTATTTAAAAACCTTACCACCCCTTATTTATTTTAAAAACTTAAAACTTCCCCCCATTGCTGTCTGGTTAAAACTGAAACTCGACAGATGATAATCTGTTTTTGATTTCATTGATGATGCGTATTTCCTCTTCGATTTCTTTGGCAGCGAAGGTTGCAGAAAAGCGGGTAAAGTGTCCTACATCGTCCCATGGGACGGTGGAGATCATCATTTCTTTGATGAGATATTGAGAAAACTCCTCCCCTGTTTTAAAACGTTGTCCGCCCTTTATTCCCTTGGGAGCTTCGACATAGAGAAAAAAAGATCCACCAGACATATGCGCATCAAATCCGACAGAGTTTAGTGCTTTTACAAGGTTGGTCAATCTGCGACGATACTTATTAAGGATAGCTTCAGTAATATCTGGGTGTTCTAGAGCGTAGATTGCTGCTTTTTGAATAGCGGCAAACTGACCAGAGTCAATGTTGTCTTTCACGTGAGCAACACCTTTTACCACTAATTCATTACCAACTACAAAGGCGATTCTCCATCCGGTCATATTATAGGATTTTGATAGAGAGTGAAGTTCGACCCCTACATCCATGGCCCCTGGGGTAGACAAAAAACTTGTTGGTTTTTCATCAAAATTTAACGCTGCATAAGCGGCATCTTGTATCACCACAACGTCATTTGTTTTAGCGAACTCGACTACCTCTTCATAAAATGAACGAGTTGCGTTTGCGCCTGTTGGATTATTAGGATAGTTGATGTAGAGAAGTTTTGTCCGTTTAGCAATATCTGCTGTGATTGACTTAAGATCCGGTAGAAATTTATTTTCTTTCGTAAGAGGCAAATGTACTACCTCGCCGCTAAGATATTGAGTGTGGGTTCCCATTACTGGGTACCCTGGAACGGTGATTAAGGTAATATCTCCTGGGTTGATGAAGATGGATGGCAGCATAGCAAGCGCGGGTTTTGAACCAATAGTATGATTTACGTGCTTATCTGGATCCAACCCTTGTACACCAAACACATTCTCCATATATTTCACGGCAGCGTCTTTAAATTCCTGAATGCCATTATCGGTATAACCTCTGTTTTCTGGTTTTTCGGCTTCCAATTGGAGAGTTTTAATTACTTCAGGAAAAGCCATTTCATCAGGTTCACCGACACCCAGGTCAAAAAGTTCTTTATCGGGATTCGCTTCCATTGCGGCGCGCTTAGCGCGTTTTATTTTTTCAAATTTATATATCTTGGTATCTTTGCCAAAGTTATTTCCGCCAAGACGTTTTGCAAATAATTGTTGAATATAGTTTTTCTTGCCGGGCATATTTACTTACTCCATAAACTGGTTGTTGTTCGAATGATGAAAAATATGTTAAAGGCGGATCAATCTAGCCAAAAAGGCCTTGACTGTCAATTATTATGATAATGTTGGGAAACTATTCTTCATCGCCATCGTCTGGTTCATCTTCTTCAACAATAATGCCTGCTGCCTTTTGGGAATAACGAAGATACTTGATGATTTCGGCGACTTCGGGGTCTGACAATTTATTTCGTTGGGGAGGCATTTTATCAGAGCCTTCAATTATCTGTTTATACATTTCCTCATCAGAAAAATTTTCAGACAAATATTCTGGATCGATGAGTCCAGGGGCTCTTGTTTGCTTTCCAAGTGCATCAGCGCCGTGGCAATTAGCGCATATTTTATGGTAATAGTTTTGCCCGGTTTTAAATTCTGCAGGAACTATTTTGGTGGGTTGAGGAGGAGCACAGGAGGATATAAAAATTAGGGCAGTGGTGATTAAGGTTGCTTCAATAGACAGACTTTTCATAAGAACTCCAGTTATTTGTGTTTGATAATATCTGGTTTGCCATCGTGATTTCTATCCCATTCGACACGATTAAGTTTTTCATCTTCATTATAAAATTCCCAGCGGTCAATCTGTCCGTTTAAATTTGTGTCGAATTCTATCTTTTTTAGTGTGCCCGATGGATAGAAGTATTGAAACTGATCTGGTTTCCTGTCTTTGTTAGTATCAAATTGAACTATTGTAAGAGTTTCATTTGCGCCGAAAATCTCCCATCGATCTACCTTCCCATTGTGTTCCGTGTCATATTCGGCGTTCATTATTTTACCTTGATCATTAAAGTTTTGCCATCTGTCCATTTTCTCATCACCATTGCTATCTATTTCAATATTTGTTAATAGGCCGTTAGTATTGAAGTTTTCTTTTCGATTTATTTTTCCTGAAAATTCGGTATCTTTTTCGATTTTCTGAAGTGATCCATCAATTCGATAATATTGAATTTGATCCATATTGCCGTCAAAATTACGGTCTACCTCTGCTCGTATAGGTGTTTTATTTTTGTCATAAATATCCGTCTGATCTATTTTTCCATCCCCATTATTGTCGTATTCTATTTTTAAAATTTCATTATTGTTTGACATGTGGTGCCACTGATCCATCTTTCCATCAAAATTAATATCTATTTGTAATACTTCGCCATAGGATGGAGAGACTCCAGATAGAAAGTAGAGGATCATTAATGTTAAATTAACCCTGAAAGATATCATTATCGCTCCAGAACATATGAAATCGGGAGGTTAAATGAAATCGAACTTTTGCCTAGAGGCTCGGGGATAGGCGGATAGGGGATTCCACGCCTTATAGTTTCTAGGGCCGCTTCATTGAGCAAATCATAATTAGAAGCTTCAATTATTTTCAAGTCAACAAGATCTCCTTTTTTCCCAAGGGTAAAAGCGACTACCGGATTTCCTTCAAATCCTCTTTTGCGAGCCATCCTCGGGTAGTATTTGACTTTTGCTACCCTCTGCCAAATTTTTCCATGAAAACCTCGACGTAGTTCTCCCACATCTCCGGAAGAATTTTTGGAGTGAGGAAATATTTTCCCCATAGCCGTGGTTTGCGATGGGTCTAGAGGCCTTTCGGTAAAACCATGAGCAAGAGAGACATTCCGTACATTAGGAATAAAACGCCTGCTCTTTTTCTTTACACTTCCTTGATATAACGGAACAGGATTAAAATTTTTTGGAGCATCAACTTTAACCTTCGAACTACTGTGTGCTCGAGGATGGTTGAGTAAAGCTGATTTTGACAAGGGCTCTATAAACTTGGCAGGGGTTGCAGAAATATTTTTGTTTTGATGCGAAGGTCGGTTTTTATGGTTTGGCTTTGGCATAGCCGTTGAAATTCCTTTTGTGAAAAATCTTTGATGTTCTATTGGAGAAGGGGAGGGACGATTACTTGAGGCTAATGTTAATTGACCTATGTCTTTATGGAATTTTGCTTGCAATATGATCTTGCTTGGCTGTGTTAGGTTATTTTTTGTGTGGATTAGGGTTGGTTTTGAATCAAAAACTTCATTGAGAGTAGTGGGAGCTAATTTAGGTGATTGGGTTGATTGTCTCGGACTCTGTTGAGTTACATGTTTCACATTCACGGCTTGTATTCCTTTTTTCTCGACGTGAGTGGAAGCTAATTTAGGTGAATGGGTTGATTGTCTCGGGTTCTGATGAGCGACATGTTTCACCTTCGCGGCTTGTATCTCTTTTTTCTCACCGATAGTCGTGACTTTAATTGGAACTATATCTGGAGATCTTGATGTTTGATTAAAGGAGATACCAGATAAGATATAAAAACCTGCAGCATGCAACAATGCTGAAAATAAAAATGTTATTTTCAATTGGTTATTGCTCAGGTTTGTAGTTAAAACGTTCATTAAAATTCTATTCCTTTTTGTGCTGGAATCCCTTGATCATCGTATGGATGTTTTATAAGCTTCATTTCGGTTACCAGATCCGCCAATTCTATTAACTTCTCTTGGGCATTACGTCCGGTACAAACCACATGTACATCTTTCGGTTTGTTTCGCAATGTCTCTAAAAATTCATCTAGTGGAAAAAATTTGTAATCGAGAACGTAGTTGATTTCATCAAGTATGATCATCTGATATTTACCGCTCATCAATTTTTCTTTAGCGATATCGAAGGCATTGCGTGCAGTTTTTTTATCCTGTTCAGGATTTTCTGTGTCCCATGTGAACCCATCACCCATAGCTTCATATTCAACATATTCCGATAGTGCCTTTAGTGCCTTTCGCTCGCCAGCCTTCCAAGGTCCTTTCATAAACTGCATGATAAAAACATTCATTTTGTTCCCTGCAGCACGAAGTGCTAAACCAAAACTTGCGGTGGACTTTCCTTTCCCATTACCGGTGTTTACAATGATGAGCCCTTTTCTTTTTTTCGGGTCACTCTTGGCTGGTTTTTTCATAAAGTCCTTTTTTTTTTAACCGGACTTTCTGACTAGAAAGTCTGGTTATCTAGTAAGCGGTCATGATTTTTTATGAATTAATTAAATGTATAAGTAAACCCAGCGTATCCAGAAGCGCCTGCAGTACCAGAGGGATACTTTACTTCATACTCCTCATCCAATAGATTTTCCCCTCGCAATGTCAGTTTTAAATTTTTATTATATTGATAACCTAAAGTCGCTCTTACAGTCGTAAACCCTCCTGTATGTCTTTTGGATGCAGAGCCTGTTGCTCTACCTCTTACATATATACTCACTAGAGAATCTAACTTTTTATTCAAGGTATGAGTCAATGTTGCCTTGAATTTAGTTTTTGCTCTTCTGATAAGTGGGCGGTTATCCTGATCATAATGTTCATTCCAGGTATGATTTAAGGCTAAATTAAAATTCCTAGGAAGCCCTAATGTAACTCCTGTCTCAATTCCCCTTGAATAAACCTTGGCACTGTTTTGAGGAATCCAGCTTGAGTCTAATTGAATCATATCTGTGCGAGAATCATTGAAGAAGGTCATGTTTAAATTACTTCTTTCGTTCAGGTTTTGTTTAAATCCAAACTCAAAACTTTTACTTGTTTCGGGAGTGAGGTCAGGGTTTGCAGTTGATGCAACTGGTGGATAATATAGATCGTCTAGGGTCGGTGACACAAAGGCAGTTGCATATGATGTATGAAATTGAGTATTAGTTTTGGGTAAGTAATAACCACCACCAAATTTATAAGTAACATGATTATCCCAAGTAGTGTGGTAATCATGGCGGTATCCAGCCGTCAGTAGAAAATTCTTATACTCATTGTCTGGATTTTGATAGTCATAGCTTGCCTGAACGAATTGCGACCAATTATCTATAACCTCAGAATAGCTGGAATCGACGCCAATACCTTTTTGATTTCGATATTCCCCTCCAAACATAAAAGACAGATCTTCTGTTACCTTAAAATTATTTTGCAGGTCTAAGCTGGTTGTTTTGTCGAAGTTTTTATAATGGCCAGGAATTCGAGCATAGTTTTCACGGTAAAAGTAAGAGGGAGTTAGCTTGAGTTTCCATCTTTTGCTAATTGTTTTTTGGAATGGTAATGCCATAACCCATTGGTAGTTATCAGCGTGGTCATCATCGTCTACTCCAGTACTATTGTCGTACTCAATGAAGGCCTTGCTATATCGACCTATAAGTTCGACCCGCCCATCATTTTTTAAGTCACGCCCAAACCGCCAAGAAGTTGTTGTATTTCTATAACCATCATCTTCGGTGGGGCCACGCCAAGAACTGTCCGCGCTAAAGCCTCCTGTGTCTACTCGAGCTAGACCTAATGAATAGTCATATTCATTAATGATTCCTGAACTAAGAATTGATTCTTTATGAGTCTCATAACTGCCTGCCTCAAAGGACATTGAATGGATTGGTACACCTTCTCCTTTTCTAGTTACTATATTGATAACTCCAGCCATGGCATCTGATCCCCAAAGGGTTGATTGCGATCCACGTAATACTTCGATCCTTTCGATATTGTCAGTAGTTAAATGTCCAAAATTAAATTGGCCAGTAGAGGGAAGGTTGACGCGGACTCCATCGATTGTGGCTAGAACCCCATTCGATTCGCTAGCTCGCATGAATACACTTGTGGTTGATCCCATTCCGCCATTTTGGACAACATCAATTCCCAAGACACCATTTAATGCATCAGCGACTGTTCGAGCTTGTTTTTGTTCAATATCCTTTCTTGTTATTATTGTTACAGAAGAGGGCATCCTTTTTTCAGGTGTAGGGGTCCTCATTGCTTTTACTTCAAGTGGTTCAAGTGCGACGTTGTCGTTTTGCGCGTTAGCTGAAACAGTTTTAATTAGAATTACCGCGATAATAAAAATAGATAATAACTTTCTTAACTTCATTTAAAAAACTCCCTTTCAGAAAAAAATAAAAAATAAAAAAACTTTGCCTTAAAGTTTAGTTTGCCTTGGTTAATTAAATAATATTTCCTGTTAGTTGTTGATAAATGTTTCAATCTGATTTATGTCTAACGCTCTACATATTTGTTGTTCTAGTTGATCGAGTTGCTGCTTTCTGAAAAATTTATAATCGAACACTTTGTCAGGGTGAGGCAGGTTTCTTTTTTGGCGCACATGACTCAATAAAAGGTTACGAAAAATATCATTGTCGAGAAACCCATGAAGATAAGTTCCAATGATTGTTCCATCTTTATTGGTGACCCCTAGTGGGTACCCATCCTTTTCTCCCTCGAACATAGGAACGAACCCATTATTAAACTTTGTCAGACCCATATGGATCTCATAGCCTTCGACTTTTACTCCGGGTTTGAATAAAGGGCCAGAAATTGTGTGCGACTCTACTTGACGTGTTATCTTTTCTTTCTGCCATGTTGTTTCCTTGTCAAATAAATTCAAACCCTCTTCATGGGTGATTGAACCTTCAATATGATCCGGATCCTGCAACGTTTTGCCTAGCATTTGGAATCCTCCACAAATACCAAGTAACACGGTCCCTTGCTCATGAAGTTCGAGAATCGTTCTGTTCAGACCACGCTTTTTTAAGTCTGCTAAATCTGCCAGGGTATTTTTAGTTCCGGGTAAAATGATCATGTCCGGATTCCCCAATTGCGATGGATAGGATACGTATCTCATCGATACTGCCGGGTCATGTGCCAAGGGAGACATGTCTGTGCAGTTAGCAATGCGTGGGTACCAAATAACTGCTGCATCCAGTGGTTGGATATTTTTGGTGGTTGCTGGATATTGCCATTCAGGGATAGAATCCTCTTCATCAACCGTTAAGTTTTTGATGTAAGGAATGACACCGAGAACCGGTTTTCCTGTCAAGTCTTCAAATTGTTTCAACCCTGGGAGGAGGATGTCGATATCACCACGAAACTTATTAATGATAACCCCTTTAACACGATCCCTTTCTATTTGAGTCAATAGATCCAAAGTCCCCTTGAGCCATGCGAATACACCACCCTTATCAATATCTCCAACAAGCAAAACGGATGCATTTGCTATTTCGGCCGCTTTCATATTTACTAAATCAACGCTTTTTAAATTAATTTCAGCCGGGCTTCCTGCACCTTCCATGATGATGAGGTCATACTGTTTGTGAAGTTTAGTAAACGCATCGGTCACACAGGAGAGATGTTCATCAAACTGGTCATAATAATCTTTAGCATTTGAGGTGGTCTTGAGCTTGCCCATGATGATGACCTGTGAACTATTGTCACTACACGGTTTTAAAAGTATCGGATTCATTGTTACATGAGGTTCGACTCCACTGGCCTCGGCTTGAAAAGCCTGAGCGCGTCCTATCTCACCGCCGTCTTTAGTAACGAATGCGTTGTTCGCCATATTCTGCGCTTTGAAGGGAGCCACCTTATGTCCCTTATTGTAAAAATGCCTACATAGCGCGGCGGTAATAATACTCTTACCGACCCCTGAGCCTGTTCCCTGAATCATCAATGCGTTTTTAGAATTCATCATCGTTATGTTTTAGGCCTTTTCAAAAGCCATACAAAAAAAGGTCCCCCGAGCATGGCTGTGATAATGCCAACGGGTATTTCGGTTGGTGCTATGATCGTTCGCGCCACCGTGTCGCAAAGAACGAGAAAACTTGCTCCAAAAAAAATAGATGCTGGCAATAATAGTCTTAAGTCGGGGCCTACCATTAGACGAATTATGTGTGGAACAATTAGCCCAACGAATCCGATTGGGCCGCTGACCGCTACCACTGTGCCTGTAAGGAGTGAAGCCATCAAGAAACCAATTTTTTGGGTTCTTACTATATCAACGCCTCTGCTCATCGCAGATTGAATTCCCGTACTCATTAAGTTTAGATCTCGGCTAATAAACAGAAGAGTTACAAAACCAATAACTATCATGGGACAAATTGATAATAGGGTCTTGTAGTCAGTAATATCGAGTCCACCCATCAACCAGCGGACGATTCGAAACGATTGCGTGAAATCTGAAAGGTAATGAATAAACATCACCATGGCGGCAAAAAAGAAGTTAGCCGTTACTCCAGCGAGCAGCAAAACTGTAGTGGGAAACTCCCCGCTTCTTGTTCGAGCCAATGAGAAGACAAGAGTAATGGCACCCAATGCACCCAGAAATGCTGCGATGGGAACAGTTGGGATTCCCAATACGGTATAAGACAAACCAAGACTTATGGCGATCACCGCTCCCAGTGCAGCTCCACTTGAAACTCCAAGGGTAAACGGAGCCGCTAAATCATTTCGGAGGAGAGATTGGAATACGGCTCCAGCTACTGAAAGTGCCGCCCCGGTAAGAGCCGCAAGAAAGATTCTTGGGACTCGAGCTAGGAACAGAATGTTGGCATCGACATTGTCACTGAACGGTATGTCCTTCGAAAGAGCTTTTCCTAAATCGATCTCGGTTGGTCCAATCATTGGTGTAATCAGCAGGATTGCTAGGAACAATAAAAAAAATAAACCAATGGTGGTTACGTAATGCTTCCGGTTGATTAAAGTAAGATTCATTGTGTGCATAACGTACCCGGAGAAATCATGATCTTGCCGTCATGGTCACGAATCAAATGGACTTCGACACCGTATACCTTTTCAATGTGTTCCTTTTTTAAAACTTCTTCCGGTGAACCATCTTGAAATACTTGGCCATGATCGAGAAGAATTAGACGGCCACAGAACTTTGCAGCTAGATGCAAGTCGTGCATAGCCAAGATCACCGTTACATTCTTGTCTGCATTGAGTTCCTTCAAGATGTTTAAAATTTGAATCTGGTATTTAATGTCGAGTGCTGATGTGGGTTCATCAAGAATCATTACTTCGGGTTCTTGAGCGATAGCGCCCGCAATCATTACCCGTTGTTTTTCTCCACCACTGATTTCATTAAAACTTCGATGTGCAAATTGTAATGTTTGAGTTCGCTCCATTGCACTTCGGACAATATCAATATCCTCTTCACCTTCAAAAGTGAATGGAGAAAGGTAAGGGTGTCGCCCCATTAGCACAATTTCTGACACTTTGAAAGGAAAGACCATGGGATGATCTTGTGCAACCCATGTGATAGAGCGTGCAAGTTGTTTTCGATTTTTGTTCAAATAATCCGTTCCATTAAATGATAAATTTCCAGAATTTGCTGTTAGCACTCCGCCAAGTAATTTCAAAAGTGTTGATTTCCCTGAACCGTTTGGTCCAATAATCCCAATGAATTCTCCCTTAGGGACATCTATAGAAATGGAACGCAGAACAGGTGTCTGGTCGTAAGAAAAAGTGGTGTTTTTAACTTGGATAATTGGTTGGCTCATTGTGATACTTTTTCTTGTCTCGATTGATATCGGTCGGAAAATAAGTTTGGGTGAATGGTGCGTGAAAATTTACCTATGATATTCAAAAACCGCGGACCGGGGATGAGTATGTAGTCAGCACCAATAAAGTGAATATTGTCAGTTTGGACGGCACGTATAGTTGAAAATTTACTCCAGTCCAGTTTTCTTTTTTTTATTTCGGTTTTGGTTAGGTTCGACATTGGACCTACTTCTATGATGACTTCGGGTGATTTACTAATAATGAATTCTTTAGATAGCTTGGGATACTTTGCCATGGTTTTGGGAAGAACATTCTCTCCGCCTGCAATGGATAATAATTCGTCTAAGAAGGTTCCTTTTCCTACGGCATAAAGATCGCGTGCTGGGTCATTGGTATCCCCAAGTAGTAATAAAACTTGCTTCGGTGTTTGGGAATTCAGCTGAGTTTGATAATGCTTGATTCCTGTTTTTAACTTTTGAACCAATTGTTGTCCTTGTTTTGGGATATTCAATGAATCGGCAATTTTTTGGGTTGTTGTTAAAATGCTTTTTATGTTTTCGACGGATACCGCCAAAGCTGGAATGCCAATATTACGTGCATGTTTATGAATGATTTCACTATCTGTTTGATGAATGATGAGATCGGGCTTAAGGCTAATCCATGCCTCGGTACTTGGATTCAAGGGCCCACCAATACTAGGGAGACTACAGGCCCTTTCAGGATAGCTGCAGAAATCGGTTACTCCGACCACCCGATTTCCGGCGCCTATTGCAAAAAGAATTTCCGTGATCGAGGGAGATGTTGAAATAATTCGTTGATATGCTGCACTTACATTTTGAGAGGCTAGGCCCGAAAGGCAGAACGATAACAGGCAAATAATGGGGACTTTGCGTATTGCTACATTAATTGTCTGATAAAAATTCACCGGAATAATTTTGTTCCAGTGAGAAGGAGGGTAAAAAAAACCCCCACCTAAAAAGAAGGGGGGGGTAACCATCACCCATCACCTCTCGAGGCCCGAAGAGATTAAGAAAAATATTCAGTCAGGTTTTCTGGCTCCTGGATCGATCTACTTCCTGCGCCTTCCCACAAAAATAAAATGCAGTGGCTAGTGCAGGTTTCGTCCCCAGTTACA
>JYMV01016534.1_pt1 | contig 11194 bp, 3 predicted proteins | sample 338911 | NCBI WGS metagenome assembly JYMV01 (sample SAMN03354496, study PRJNA234377) | hydrothermal vent metagenome | biome: Deep sea; feature: Hydrothermal plumes at the Eastern Lau Spreading Center, Western Pacific Ocean; material: Seawater | place: Tonga | collected 2009 | depth 2000 m m
CAATCCATTCCTTTTTAGTTTCATCCTCGTAATTCTGTTTAGTTTTATCCTCGTTGAAAACTTGCGCCCATAGGGCACTGCTAAAGAGGAGCCCCAGAACCAGGGATAGTAACATCTTTTTTCTGTATGTTTTCATAGTGCAACTGTTTGGTTAATTAGTGAGTGATTAATTAGGATTTATAGTACTTAAATTCGATGAGCACACAATAAACTTCGGCGTAATGTTACAACCGCATATATGAATAAAGACGATTTTATTGTAGGCATGGTGATGAACTTATTGTAGGACAAACACCTACATGGCAGATTTCAGGCATAATTACAATAGGCAAGCCAATCAAGAACAAGCGCATAATGGAAAAGAGCTCATTATCAGAATCAATCCACTGTGCATTCAAGGTAATCGTTAGCTAACCATTAATCATCAACGGTAAGGATCGACGGTGGACTGATCTTCGGCTTATTTGATGTTCCGAAGAAAAGATCAGAATTGATTAGTAAGGTTAAAACTGACTGAAACAGCTCCTCTATAATTAAGTCGTAAGAAATAAGTAGCAGCCTATCGAATTAAGGTAACGTGGCCAACGTATTGGTGGGGAACATTGTTTCCGGTGTCCCTGGTTTTAATTACCCATATATAAACATCTTCCTGAGCAACGTTAGATCCCTTATTGGCCCGTCCATCCCATGGCAGATTATAGTCTTCCGTCTTGAAAATCTGATCTCCCCAGCGGTCATATATAAACATTTCGAATTCTTCGCTATCAATGCCCACTCCCTTGGGGAAGAAATAATCATTGTAACCATCACCATTAGGTGTAAACGAAGTAGGCACAAATAGAATATATGATCCTTCAATTACAATAATTTTAGTGATAGAGTCCTTACATCCATTCGCATCAGTAATAACCAGCTCCACAAAGAATGTACCTGTATCTTCATATATATGTATAGGATCTGTCATTGTACTATTGCTGCTATCGCCAAAGTCCCAGGCAGATCCCAAGATAAGTGGATCAGGTAAAGAGAGGTTGGCAAAGGTCACTGCAGGGTTAAACAAGTTCGTTGGATTGGGGGTTGCATCAAAATCAGCTACCGGTACATCTGGACTCAAACCAATGGTAATGGTAGTGTTTTCTGTACAACCCGTTGCACCGATAACCGTGACTGAGAATGTACCCTGGCACAACCCGGTAGCGGTAATGTTGGTCTGTGAATTAGGGTCGCTCCAGTTGTACGTATATGGCGGAGAGGCTGAGGTAGTATTCAAAGTGGATGTTCCATCGCAGACACCTACACACATAACGGGCGTACCCACAATTTGATCTATTATTTGGAGTGGTTCAACCACTGTAAAGGTTTCATCTATTGTACATCCATTCAGATCGGTTACAACAACTATATACGTTCCATCGCACAAGCCACCTGCCGAAGATCCACCTTGATTGGCAGGGTCATCCCAGGCATAACCATATGGCGTAGTGCCACCACTAACTACCACCGTTGCAATTCCATCACAATCACCAAAACAGGTAGGCTGTACAGTATTCGGAACGATGGTCAATTGTGCCGGCTCAGTTATATCATCACACACCTGAAGAGTGCATCCCATTGCATCTGTAATATCTACGCAACCGCCTACTACAGCACCAACGCCTGTCATGCATGCAGAAGTAGATCCATCATACCAGCTATAGGTATAAGGGCCGGTACCGCCGCTTACCGCAACACACATCCCCCCATCCAGAACTCCAAAACACGAAATGTTGGTAACCGTGATCGGAGCTAGCATAGCGGCCGGTTCAGTAATAGTAACCGTGTCAACAGCAAAGCACCCATCAGCATCTGTAATGGTTACCGTATAAAATCCAGCTATCAAATTATAGGCCGTATCTGTAGTTTGGGTTCCAGGATCATCCCATTGGTAGGTATAAGGGGTAACACCATTTGCTGCTTCCACCCCGGCTTTTCCGTCTGCCAGGCCAAAGCAGCTCACATTCACAGCTGTTAGTATTGATGCCGTTGGCACGCCTGCATTCACAACTACAACAGACGCGGTATCCAGACAACCAGCGCTATCCATAACAGTTGCCAAATAGGTTCCGGCCAATAAATTGATCGCTGTATCCGTAGTTTGAGCTCCGCCATCATTCCATAAGTAGGTATAAGGTGAATATCCACCTGTTACATTAACTGATGCATTTCCATTGGCACCATTGCACTGAGCATCTACACTACCCATCGTGAGAACCAACGCCGTTGGCTCTGTAATCGTTCCACCAGTAATTACCGAACATCCATTGGCATCCGTAACAGTTACAACATAAGGACCCGCGCATAATCCAGTTGATGTAGCAGTTGAATCTAAATTGTCCCAGGCATAGGTAAAGGCACCTGTTCCACCTGAAGCAATTGCCTGAAGTGCACCATCACAAACACCGTTGCAACTCGCGTCTGTTGTATCTGTAGTCGCAAGAAGTGCAGTAGGTTCTCCAATTGCCACAGAGGCGCTATCCAAACAACCGGCGCTATCGGTTGAATAGACGGTATAGAATCCAAAACACAGTCCGGTTGCCTGCGCCGTAGTTTGCGTTCCTAAATCATTCCATGAATAAGTGTACGGAGTAAATCCTCCTGTAATTAGTGACGTTGCAGTACCATCACAAAGACCATTGCAGCTCGCATTGGTTAATGCGGTAATTGTAACTGTTCCTCCAGGAATATCGGCTATGGTCACCGACACGCTATCCGAACAGGCATTTGAATCAGAAACTACTACTTGGTAAACCCCCGTTACCAGACTACCGGCGTTGGCAGTTGTTTGGGTTCCAATATCATCCCAGGCATAAGTATAAGCACCAGTTCCTCCGGTAACAGCAACCGCTGCTGTTCCATCGCTCTGGCCGCAATTCGCATCCGTGAAGCTAGGTGTAAGCGCAAGTGCTGTTGGTTCTAAAATATCTTGAACAACTGTGGCAATGCACCCACCGCTATCCGTTACTGTGTTCACATAAGTTCCAGCTATTAAACCAACTGCCGCCGCATTGGTTTGAGCTGCTAAATCATCCCATAAATAGGTATAAGGAGCGAGGCCGCCTGACGCTGTTACCATCGCACTACCATCGTTACCACCAAAGCAGCTGACATTGGTGAACGAGGTTATGCTCACCGTTGGCGCTCCTGCATTGCTGACAGTCGCCGTAACACTATCAACACATCCGGCGGAGTCAGTGACTACAACAACATAAGCCGCCGCACTAACCGAAAAAGCAGTATCTGTAGTTTGCGCACCTATATCATTCCATAAGTAAGTATAGGCCCCGGTACCTCCTGTTACAGTTACAAAGACCTTTCCGTCAGAAGCCCCGCAGGATGCATCGATGCTTCCACCTGTTAATATCATTGCCGTTGGCTCAGTAATCGTAACACTGATTGAGTCGATACAGCTTTTAGCATCTGAAACGGTTACCGTATAAGTTCCCATCGAAAGTGAATCTGCTATCGCGGTCCCATCACCATTGCTCCAGGAATAGGTATATGGAGTTGTTCCGCCTGATGGCGTAGCAGTAGCAGTTCCATCATTTCCACCATTGCAATTCACATCGGTTTTTACTACAATATTTGACAATGCTACCGGCTCACCAATCAGTGCGGAGTCGGTTGTACTACAGCCGTTTGAGTCTGAAATAGTCACGTAAACCATACCCGCAATTAGCGAATCTGCACCGGCAGTGTTATCCCCATTGGTCCAGGAATATGTATAAGGAGATGTTCCTCCTGAACCAATAGCCGTCGCCGTACCGTCGTTTCCTCCAAAACAGCTTACATCGGTAAATGCCACTGCCGAGCTTAGGCCCGTTAGCGGTTCTGCAATAACAACTGTATCAATTGTTGTGCATCCAGCCGAATCTGTTACCGTCACATAGAAGGTTCCCGCGGTCAGTGAATCGGCCATTGCTGTACTATCGCCATTACTCCATAAATAGGTGAAGGGCGTAACACCACCAGCCCCGGTGGCCGTGGCCGTTCCATCACTCATTCCCATGCAGCTTACATCAACAGTAACCGAAGTAGCAGTTATTCCCGCGCCTGTAGCAATAACAACCGAATCTATTACTGTGCAGCCATTTGCATCTGTAACGGTAACAAATGCTGTTCCGGCACACAACCCAGAGTTATCCTGAGCAGTTTCGAAATTAGACCAGTTGTAGGTATAGGACATGGTGCCCCCAACCACTGTAAGGTCGGCCAGTCCATCGCATGTGCTGTCACAGGATCCTGCAGTAGCCACTATACTAGTAGTAGGCTCATCAAAAACCGTAATGGTTCGAATTACCGTATCTGCGCAGGTACCATCCGATACTATCTGAGTAACGGTATAAGTTCCAGGTGTTCCATAAACATGGGTTGGGCTCGCATCTCCAGCTGTAGTTCCCGATTGCGTATTCAAATCTCCGAAATCCCATGTATAAGTAGGGCAGCCAGGGCCACATACTCCAACACTAGAGCCGGAGTTTACAAAATCAAAGCTATTTCCTGTGAGGCATTTATCGCCATCATACCCAAAACCGGCCTTGATGTCCACTCCTGTATTAAGCACTATGGTGGTAGAATCTATACAACCGTTGACATCGGTTACAGTTACCGAATAATTTCCTCCACACAAGCCGGTAAGGTTTTGGGATCCCGAACCATTACTCCATGCATATACTGCTATTGAGGCACCACCGGTTGTTGTGAGGGTAATGATTCCATCACAGGCATTGAAACAGGATTCATCCACGCTAACAAGGCTTACCGTTGGCGCCTCATAAACTTCAATAATGGTGGTTGCTGTATCTGTACAACCAGCTGCATCTGTCACCACTTGTGTGACCGTGTACGTTCCAAATGCACTGTAAATGTGGGAGGGGTTCGCTGAAGCTGCATCGGTACCCGTTACATTCGTACCATCACCGAAATCCCACCAGTACAAAGGACAATTGCCACCGCAACTTCCAGGTGCATCACCTGTATTTGTAAAATCAAAGCTGTTGCCAAACAAGCATTGATCCGGACTGGCAGTGAAACCAGCTACCACGTCAATAATTGGTTGTAAGGTTACGGTATCCGTTACCAAGCATCCAAATACATCGACAGTAGTTATGGAATAGAAGCCGGCACAAACATCAATAAGATCCTCTGTAACTGGCCCGGTATTCCAGGTATAAGTGTATGGAGCTGATCCTCCTGATATGGTAAAATCAACAGCCCCATCACAGCCTCCATTACAACTTTCTTCAGTCCCTACGATTATCGAGACGGGATCCGAGATTACAACAGGCAAGGAGAACGATGCCACACACGTGCCATCATCTACAATTTGAGTCACAATATAGGTGCCACCAGATGTATATGTAATAGACGGATTTGCAGCAGCGGTATTTGTTCCCGAGCTATTCGTTCCATTGCCAAAGTCCCAGCTATAAGTTGGGCAACCAGCACCACAACTTCCGGGCGCATCCCCTGTATTGGTGAAGCCAATATTGTTGGTGGCTAAGCACTGATCACCTGTAAATGTAAATCCGGCACTAGGAGCTTGAACGGTTACAGTAACAGTAGTATCGCCAGAAAAACATCCGTCAAATCCCCTAAGAGTATACGTTGTTGTTACAGTAGGACTTGCAATCACGCTCGTTCCAGTTGTATCACTTAACCCTGTCGCGGGCGTCCATGTATAAATGTCTGCACCTGATGCAGTAAGCACCACTGATTCCCCCAGGCAAATCGTTGGGTTAGGTGGAATTACTGATACCACAATGTCCGGAGGATTACAAATCACGCTTGCTGTTCCGTAAAAATCCAAGGGTACACTCGTTGAAACCGAGCTCCAATTGGAGAAACAAATGATAAATTTTTCGCCACAGACTACTGGCAAAGGTGGTTCATAATTACTAAAATGTCCGCCGAGAGGTATTGTACTTGTTAACCCTGTTCCCCCGAAATTAACTCCATTCCAGTTACATCGAACAGGAGCATAGTTTCCACCGGGTATATCCGTACACACATTTGGGTTCCAGGGGTACATGATCCAGTCATAATAGCCAACCTGTGTCCCATTGCCGCCAAATGTGAATTCCAACAATCCGCTATTGCTGATAGTCACGATCATCCAGGTACTGTTAGTCTCTGGAGGAAAGGCCTGCAGACAGCCAAAATTTCCACTTCCACCAGGATTGGCATTGAAAGGGTTACCAACACTTCCCAGCGCTGGAATTTCCATTACTGATCCAAAACCATCCGGTTGAATTTTGAAAAATGGATTAGTACATACATCAACTGCATCTATGCAATCGCCAGCCGATATCGGAGGTATTTCTATTGAGGTTATACAGACGTTAAATGTGCCATCACCACCTGTGGATGACGAAATTGTAAACATATAATTCTGGCCAATCGTCAATCCGGTAATTGTGTCAGTTAGAACTGAAGGCCCACATGAACTTCCTGTTAAAGTCAAACCTCCCATACACAATAAAGGTGCTTCTACGAGAATGAACTCTAGATTTCCCGTCATTGTTCCAGCAGTGACCTCTATGCCGAGAACAGTCGAATCTGCTACGAATGAGTACCAAACCTCAGGGTTATTTCCAGCCTGACACCCTACTGTCCCGATCCAATTGTCCGTCGCCAGAACTGTGGTTCCCGCTGTACAAGATCCATCAGGTGTAACCGCAATATTGCCCGAACAAATATTATTGGCCGGCTGAGCATAAGCGCTACCAACGTCTATTAAGCCTGGGATACCGCAATTAAAGAGGAGAGCAATTAGAAATAATCTAATTGACACCTTCATCATATTGCCAATATTTTTCCCGCGTAAGAACATTTATCTCAGTCTGTTTTTTCTTCTTCGTTTAATAATATTTACTCTTGTATATATACTTTATCCCCCGGACTCGTGTAGGGTTTATTGATCCATTTTTCTACGTAATTTCTCATACTTAACCCTTTGGATTCCAATAGGTTTTTAATGTACAGCTCATCAACAGAATAACCTTGTAGCGTAATCACGGTGCAGTGATTATTTACAGCAGTTAATCTGGCTCGGTCAATTCCTTTCTCATTTACAAGAAGCTCCTCAGCTGCAATCTTATCGTGCTCTCCTGTCATCCCAATAATGACAAACTCAATAGTCTTTTCTTCTTTTGGAGCCGTGATATTTTGCTCATCACCTGTATTCGAAGTTTTTGACTTCAGCGTAACAACTTCTGTGGATTGCGCAGATGTCTCACCACCGAAAAATATTAAGATGCCGATGAGCAGGCCACTGTAAGCACCCTTTATCAAGAAATTGGAATACAAAAGATTCCAATTAATCTGTCTCAAATCATATTTACTCTTAAGTCTTGTCATTTTATTCAATCAATTACGTTTAGTTAGTAATGGTTACACTGGTTGCTATTACAACACAGCCATTTACATCAGTAACTGTTACGCCATATGTACCATTGCACAATGCCGACAAGTATTTATCTGTTTCGCCGCTACTCCATATAACACTATAAGGTGGCGTTCCTCCAGCCGGAAACACTCGCGCCACTCCGGCACAAGGGCAAGGACAGGGAGTTACGGAACTTGTTGTTGTAGCTGTTAATAGAGGAGGCTGGTTTATTGTAACCGCGGCATTCGCTACACAGTTATTGTTATCGCTTACTGCAACTGTGTAAACTGCCGCGCATAGGGCGGTTGCCGTAGGGACATTTTGAGTGTTGCTCCATAAATAGGTGTACAACCCGGTTCCTCCCACAGCAGTTACGGTGGCACTTCCATCGCAAACACCATTACAAGAAACATCATTACTGTCAGTAATTGCGATGTTTAATACCGGTGGATTAGTTAATCCTACAGAGGCAGTGCTTACGCAACCATTGACATCTGTAACCTTTACGTTATAATTCAAACCACACAGGCCAGTTGCTGTTGTCGTGGTTTGATTGGCAGCATCACTCCATAAATATGTAAGTGGAGGAGCACCACCTGCAACCGAAGCTGTTATCGAGCCAGTACAAATATTACCGCATAAAGGATCAGAATAGCCAGAGATTGTGACCACAGGTCCTCCAGTAGAATTGACTGAAACATTTTCTAATTGCGAACATCCAACACTATCTGTAACCATTACGGTATAAACTCCAGCAGCCAAACCTGTGGCGGTTGGTGATGTTTGCAAGGGTACCACATTCCAGAAGTAGGAGTAAGTGGATCCACTGCCGCCTGAAGCGGTAACTGTAGCAGTACCATCTGGTGATCCACAAGTGGCATCAGTGGAATCCATTACCAGTATAATTTCGGGAAGCTCAGTAATCGTAATTCCCGTTGTAGCGGTACATCCACTAGAGTCCGTAACAACTACATTGAACGACCCAGCACAAAGAGAAAGCGCAGTGACGGAATTTTGTAGGTTAATATCATCCCACTGGTAAGTATAAGGCATTGTTCCCCCCGCAGGAGCTGCAGTTCCTGTGCCGAAACAAGATCTAAAACATCCAGAATTGGCACTTGTTGCTGTAACTATCAGGACTGCAGGTTCGGCAATTGTAACATTTTCAATTGAGATACAATTATTGGCATCCGTTACTGTAACTGAATATGTTGCAGGAGTAAGGCCCGTTACGCTGGAAGTAGTTGCAGAATTACTCCATGCGTATGTATATGGCAAGACTCCACCAGATACTGTAACCGTGGCAGAACCGTCGCCTGCTCCATTGCAGGTAATATTGCTACTAGCTGTAATTGAGGTGGTATAACTGCTTGTTTCAACTACTGAAGCTAGACCTTGAACAACACATCCGTTCGCATCCGTCAAAGTCAGCGTGTAGGTTCCAGCACATAAACCAGTAGGGTTTGCAGTAGTCTGTAACGCTGGATCATTCCATGAATAAGTATACGGTGCCTGTCCGGTAAGAGCCGTACCGCTAGCCGTTCCATTACAAGTGCAATTCACGTTTCCACCAACCATCGCAACAGTAGGATTTGCATTAACAGTGATTAAACCTGTGGATATTAGTGTATCCTCACCAATGGTATTCGTAGCGATCAATGTCACATCATATACCCCAGCCGTATTGTAAACCACAGATGGATTTTGACTTGAAGATGTTGCCGGCGTGCCACCAGGAAAGGTCCATGCCCAGACAATTACATTACCTGTACTCAAGTCCGTATAATTAACCGTAGTTCCCTCACATATAACTGTGTTGTCTGGTGTGTAATCTGCAATAGGAAGAATAGAAGTTATACAGAAATTTGTAGTCTGGATAGCAGAAAACGCTCCCCCAGAAGCCAGCGTATTACCAAATTGGTCCTGAAGTAAAAAAGATCCTGACCCACTGGAACAACACATTCCATCCCCAAAGTCATCATAGATAGTAAAACAATAGCAGTCATCAACTAAGCAAACTTGTTCATTATAGGTGGTGCTACCAGCATATGCAGGACTATTTGTAGATGCCGTTTGATTTTGGCCTCCAGGAGGCGCCAATGGGTTTCCACCTGAGCCATATACCGTAGACCCGCAATCCGTAACCTCCCAGTACGTCTCATAACCAAAATTATCAGTGGTAATCGTTAGAGAAACAGCGCTACCTGCTACGGTAGTAAAAGTACTGGAAGCACTGTCATTATTCATATCGCCGTCTGCAACACCATTAGGCAAGGATGTCCAGGAAGTAAAGGTATGTGCACCCACTCCTACTGCCACACATGGTAAGGTAATAGTATCCGTGTAATTGGGTGCAAGGGTTCCAGTCCAGGCATATGTGTAATTTGTCACATCTACCTGGTAATTGATTGTAACACTCGTTAAAGGATCAGAACCAAAATTCTTTATAATTACTTCAGGACATAAAGAATCTCCACAGTCTGAACCCACAGGTCCCAAAATTGCAATAACTCCGGCATCCACTGGCAATAGTGGAGGACAAGCGCAAGCTAGAACAAAAAGGCCCGCCCTTGGGCCGGCACATGCTGCTCTCATTCTATCTTTTTGATCTTGTGTGAACATGTTCTGACAAACTTCACCAGTATAGTCCATATAGTTGTTCACCGGTTGTGTTCCACCACATTCTGGAGTACCACAATTCGTATTGCTACCTGGGTGCGGAGGCGTATCGCAACATCGATCTCCCTGCGTAGCACATGTGGTTTCCGTACATGATCCACCATTAAAAGTGTGATATAAGTCAAGTCCGTGACCGATTTCATGTGTCATTACCCTGCCTAGTCGTGTGTAGTTTTTCAGGTTATAGCCATTTCCACCACCCGGATCATTACCAAAGGCGTTGTACAATACCACGGTTCCGTCTTTATCCTTATTGAAATTACAACTGTTAGGGAAATATGCATAGCCCTGAGTACCCGCACCTCCGTTATTACCGTCGATCTCCGTTACCGTCCATACATTGTAGTAACAACAATTGTCCCATTTGCTCAATGCTTTTACCGAAACTTCATTTGAGCTGGTAATACCACTTGATGCGTAACCTGACACAGAGGAGCCATCCACCCTATTTACTCCTTTCAGACAGAATTGAATTTCTGTATCTACACCTGCACCCAGTGCAATGCCTCCATCATCTGGAAGCCTCCGAAAATCCCTTGTAAGTGCATCAATCTGCGATTGAATTTGCAGCAAAGAAATGTTGGCACCCACACCAACTGCTTGCCCGGTGTGGATAACGTGTACAACCACAGGAATGATATAAATCGTACCAGCTGGTTTCGCGAACTTATTCTGATTTATTATACTATTGATTTGAGCTTCGGCCGCAAGACGCCCCTGTCTGTACATCGCATCATTCTTCATCAGCTCAGCATTGACCTGAGTAGTCTTACAAACTGGTGCAGAGCTTGGTGATTGCCCCTTTGAGAGAGCGGCAATAAATAGCGCGGTACTAAGCAGAAATATTTTAAAAGAAGACGCTTCCAAAATATTGTTCGTTAATTTCGAAAGTAAAGATACATTTAATAAGTTTAAAAAAGAATAACAGACCTACTATAGAGTTCGTATACACTATGTAGACGTAACAAACAGGTAAAGGTTGCGCTGCAATCAGCTGGAAAAGAAGAACAGTCATTTACATTATGCTCAATTTAGGTCCCAGATATAGATTTATTAACAGAGTTTCTATTGTACAAATTTAGGCAATTGTTG
>JYMV01033218.1_pt1 | contig 11192 bp, 15 predicted proteins | sample 338911 | NCBI WGS metagenome assembly JYMV01 (sample SAMN03354496, study PRJNA234377) | hydrothermal vent metagenome | biome: Deep sea; feature: Hydrothermal plumes at the Eastern Lau Spreading Center, Western Pacific Ocean; material: Seawater | place: Tonga | collected 2009 | depth 2000 m m
GGAGCTATTTATATTTTTTTAAAAAATAACAAAAAAATTAGAGAATAAATTTTGATAAATCAGTATCTTTAACAAGTTCGCCAAGATTTTTAATAACATAATTTTTATCAATTACAATTGTTTCACCGCCTTTGTCAGTTGCAGTGAAGCTAATTTCGTCCAACACTTTTTCAATAATAGTATGTAGCCTTCTTGCTCCAATATTTTCTATATTGGAGTTAACCTCGGTTGCTAATTTTGCAATTGTTTCAATTCCATCTTTGGGAAACTCAAGAGTTACTTTTTCTGTTTTTAAAAGTGCCTTGTATTGTTTAATTAAACTATTATCCGGTTCTTCTAAAATTCTTATGAAATCATCACTTGTTAAAGCGTTTAATTCTACCCTGATAGGTAATCTTCCCTGTAGTTCAGGTAATAAATCTGATGGTTTAGCAAGTTGAAATGCACCAGAAGCGATAAATAATATATGATCAGTTTTTATAGTACCATGTTTTGTGCTAACGGTCGTTCCCTCTATCAAGGGTAACAAATCTCTTTGGACACCTTCTCTTGAAACATCTCCTCCAATACGTTCTCCTCTTGCACATACTTTGTCGATTTCATCTAAAAAGACAATTCCATTGTCTTCAGTTGAAATTTTTGCCGTTTTTATAATTTTATCATCCTCAATCATTTTATCAGACTCTTCAGCAATCAAGATATCGTGTGATTCTTTTACTGTAATTTTTTTCTTTTTACCTTTTTTAATATTTTTTCCAAACATTTCGGATATATTTACCATTCCAACATTTGCTCCTGGCATTCCAGGTATTTCAAAACTTGGCATATTTGGCGTATCATTTATTTCAATTTCGATTTTATTATTATCAAGATCACCACTTCTTAATCTTTTTCTAAAACTTTCTCTGGTAGCAATACTTGCTTTATTTCCTACAAGTGCATTAAGCACCCTTTCTTCTGCGGCCTGTTGAGCTTTAGAGTATACCTCTTTTCTCATTCTTTCTTTTTCAATAGCTATTGCAATTTCAAGCAAATCCCTAATTATTTGTTCTACATCCCTACCCACATAACCAACTTCTGTAAATCGTGTTGCTTCAACTTTTATAAAGGGTGCTTCAGCTAATTTAGAAAGCCTTCTTGATATTTCTGTTTTTCCTACACCAGTAGGTCCAATCATAAGAATGTTTTTTGGCAACACTTCATCTTTCATGTCGCCTTTTAATGCTTGTCTTCTCCATCTATTTCTTAGGGCAATTGCAACAGCTCTCTTTGCTGCATTTTGACCAATTACGTATCGATCTAATTCGGAAACTATTTCTCTAGGAGACAGAGATGAAACCACTGATTTTTCATCTGTCTCTTGTTTAGAGTCTCTTGTTGGCAATGGTGTTATATTTGTTTTTTGTTTCATTTACCTAAATTTTTTCTAAGGTTATATTATTATTTGTAAATACACATATTTCAGATGCAACCTGAATTGATTTTTTTGCAATCTCTTCTGCTGACATTTTAGAATCCATTAATACTTTTGCGGCAGCTATAGCATAGTTACCTCCTGAGCCTATTCCTATAATACCTTCCTCGGGCTCAAGTACATCTCCAGTGCCAGAAATTAAAAAACTTTTTTCTTTATCAGCGATTGCCATTAGAGCCTCTAATCTTCTTAAATATTTATCCGATCGCCAATCTTTTGCCAATTCAACAGCTGCTCTTGTAAGATTGCCAGCATGTTTTTCTAATTTAGCTTCTAATCTTTCAAACAAAGTAAAAGCATCAGCAGTCGATCCAGCAAATCCTGCAATGACATTTCTTTTCTCAATTTTTCGCACTTTGTTAGCAGTGCTTTTGATTACAGTATTGCCAAGACTAACCTGACCATCTCCAGCCACAACAACATCCTTATCTTTTCTGATTAGGACAATTGTAGTTCCATGCCAATTTGAATTGTTATTCATTGTACCAATGTATGTGGAGATTTATTTGGTATCTTCAAGTCTAAAAAATTCATTTTATTGATATATTCTTGAATTATTTATATACCCTGTTATTACAGGAGCCTCATATGGCAAGGAAAGCCAAGATAAACAGAAAAACTAAAGAGACAAATATAATTGTCGAAGTAAACATAGATGGAAAAGGATCTTACAAAATAGATACCAAAATAGGTTTTCTTAACCACATGTTGGAACAATTATCCAAACATTCCTTAATTGATTTAAAAATATTGGCAAAAGGTGACACACATATTGATTTGCATCACACAACCGAAGACACAGGAATTGCTATCGGTGAGTGCATAAAAAAAGCACTTGGTTCATCAAAAGGAATAAGAAGATATGCTCATGCTTTAATTCCTATGGATGAGACATTAACTCGAGTAACAATAGATGTTTCAAACAGGCCATATTTAATTTGGAAGGTAAAATTAAAAGTAGAAAAATTAGGAGAGATGGACACTGAGTTGTTTAAGGAATGGTTTCAAGCTTTTTCACAAGCTACCGGTATTACACTGCATATTGAAAATGTTTATGGAGATAATAGTCATCATATAATTGAGTCTTGTTTTAAAGGACTAGCAAGATCATTACGTGAAGCTTTAGAAATAGATAAAAGAATTAAAAATAAAATTCCTTCAACCAAGGGTGTTTTGTAAATTAAAAATGTCGATTACAGTAATTGACTACGGTTCTGGCAATTTAAAGTCAGCGGCTAAAGCACTCGAAGCTGCTGCCAATAATATCAATTCAGATTCAAAAATAATAGTTACATCTGATCCTGCAATAATTAAAGAATCCAAAAAGATAATTCTTCCAGGACAGGGATCTTTTAGAGATTGTTATTTAGGTGTAAAAAAAATTCCCGGATTAGAAGATACTTTAAACGAATTTGTTTTGGTTAAAAAAAAACCTATTTTTGGAATATGTGTTGGCATGCAACTATTTGCTAAAATTGGTTATGAATCTCAAGAAACAAAAGGTTTTGGTTGGATTAATGGATCAGTTAGAAAAATAAACAATATTAACAAAACACTTAAATTACCGCACATGGGATGGAATCAAATAGAATTTAAAAAAGATTTTACTCTTTTTTCTGGTCTTGAAAATAAATCTCATATGTATTTTGTTCATAGCTATGAATTAATAACAACACAAAAAGATTGTATTGTTGCCACTACTAATTATGGTAATTCAATTATTGTAGCGGTAGCAAAGGAAAATATTTTTGGTACACAATTTCATCCAGAAAAAAGTCAAAAAAATGGATTAATAATTTTAGAAAATTTTTTAAAGTGGGAGGTTTAAATGATTATCTTTCCAGCTATTGATATTAAAGGCGGCAAGTGCGTTAGGCTTATTAAGGGCGATTTCGAAAAAATGACTTCTTACAAAAATTTGCCAATTGACCAAGCTAAAAAATATTCTGAAAGTGGCTTTAATAACATTCATATCATAGATTTAGATGGTGCGCTTCAAGGTAAGCCAACTAATTCAAATGTCATTAAAGAAATAATTAAAAAAGTTAAATTAAAAATTCAAATTGGCGGGGGAATACGAACATTTGATGATGTAAATAACTGGATAGAAACAGGCGTCGACAGGGTTGTTATGGGTACTGCTGCTGTAGAAAATACAGATTTACTTAAAACCGCTTGCAATAAATTTAAAAATAAAATTGCTGTTGCCTTAGATGTTAAAGATGGCTTGATTGCTTTATCTGGGTGGAAAAAACAAACTAATATTTTTGCTATAGATTTTATAAATAAAATTCAAAATTTTGGTGTTTCTAGAATTATTTATACAGACATTAATAAAGACGGGACAAAAAAAGGACCAAATATAAAAGATACAATTGAATTATCTAGCAAAGTAAAAATTCCTTTGGTTATTTCTGGAGGAGTTTCTTCAATAGAAGATGTAAAAAAAATTAAATCATTAAATAATCCAAGTATTGAAGGTGTCATAGTGGGTAAATCGATTTATGATGGTGATATAAAAATTAATGACCTAGCGAAATTGATCTAAAATGCTGAAAAAAAGAATCATACCTTGTTTAGATGTAAAAAATGGAAGAGTAGTTAAAGGGATTAATTTTGTTAATTTAGTTGATGCTGGGGACCCTGTTGAACAAGCAAAAATATATGATGAGCAGGGAGCAGATGAACTATGTTTTTTAGATATTACAGCCTCAAATGAAAACAGAAATATTATATTAGATACTGTTAAAAAAACTGCAGAAAAATGTTTTATACCACTTACGGTTGGAGGAGGGGTGCGAACTTTAGAAGATATAAGAAATTTACTCTTGGCTGGCGCTGATAAAGTGTCAATAAATACTGCTGCGGTAAATAATAAAAATTTAGTTAAAGAGAGTTCTGAAAAATTTGGTTCTCAATGTATTGTTGTTGCGGTTGATGCGAAAAAAATAAGTGAAAATAAATGGGAAATTTTTACCCACGGTGGAAGAAAATCTACAGGCATTGATGCTTTAAAATTTGTAGAAAAAATGGAGTCATTAGGTGCTGGAGAAATACTACTTACCTCAATGGATAGAGATGGAACAAAAAAGGGTTATGATTTAGATTTGACTAAAAAAGTATCTAATCTTGTGAACATACCGGTAATTGCATCTGGAGGAGTTGGTAATTTAGAACACTTACATCAAGGAATTAAAATTGGCAAAGCTAGTGCTGTGCTAGCTGCATCAATTTTCCACTTTGGAGAACACACAATATTAGAAGCCAAACAATATTTGGACTCAAAAGGTATACCTGTTAGAATTTAATTATGTCAGAGACTATAGAGAAACTCATAAAAACAATTAAATCTAAAAAAGGGAGTGATGTTAAATCATCATATACTTCCTTTTTGTTGTCTAAAGGAAATGATCATTGTTTAAATAAACTTAAAGAGGAAATAGCAGAACTTGAAGAAGCAATTAAAAATAAAAAAAATATAACACATGAAACAGCAGATGTTATTTACCATTTGCTAGTTACTTTAGAATCCGCTGGTGTAAATTTTGATGATGTAATAACTGTGCTTAAAAAAAGAGAAGATACTTCAGGTTTTGAAGAAAAAAGAAATAGATAAATATGACTTATGACAAAAATAACATTTTTGCAAAAATTTTAAGAGGGGAAATTCCTTGTAAAAAAATTTATGAAGATGAATATGTGCTTGCATTTTACGATATTAATCCACAAAAAAAAATTCATGCTCTTGTTGTTTCCAAAGGTGAATATGTAAATTTAGATGATTTTTCGTCAAAAGCATCTGATAAAGAAATTTCAGGCTTAATAAAAGGAATAAGTTTAGTGGCAAAAAAAATTGGAGTCTCTGATGAGGTTAAAGGCGGAGGCTATAGATCCTTAGTTAATATTGGAGAAAATGGAGGACAAGAAGTTCCACATTTACACTTCCATATTTTTGGAGGCGAAAAAGTTTCTAGAAATAATCTCAATGAAATGAACAATAAACCTATATGATAAAAGAAACTTTTGCTCTTGCTTTTCAAAAGCACAAAAATAAGAACTACAGTACAGCTGAGAGTCTTTATAAGAAAGTGTTAAAAATTGATCCTAATCATTTTGAATCAATTTACCTCTTAGGATCTTTATCAGTGCAGACGTATAATTTTGATAGAGCAAAAAATTATTATGAAAAAGCAATAAAAATTAAGCCCGATGATATGAATACACTTTATAATCTTGGTGTAGTATTTGCAGAGTTAGGAGAAGATAAAAAAGCAATAAGTTATTATGAAAAGACAATTGCGATCAGGCCTAATCATGCTAATACACACAACAATCTTGGAGTAGTTTATCTAAAATTAGGAGAATATAAAAAAGCAATAAGTTGTTATGAACAGGCAATTGCAATTCAACCCAATCATGCGGATGCGCATAATAACCTTGGATTAGTATTTAAACAATCAGGAGAACTACAAAAAGCAATGAGTTACTATGAAAAGGCATTAATTTTAGACCCCAATAGTGCAAAATATAACTCTAATTATGGTGAGTTATTACTTTCTCTAAACCAACACAAAAAAGGTTTGGCATATATAAAAAAGGGATCAGGTTGTATTAATTTTACAAAAGAAAATTTTACAATTATTTAAAAATTAAAATGAAAAAAATAAATATTAATATTACAAAACAGCCACATTTTATTGGATGTTGGAATTTAGAAAATAATCATTTATGCAATAATATAATAAAATTTTTTGAAAACAACAAAAGCAAGCAAACCAAAGGTGTTTTTTCTGGGGGTTATAATCCAAATGAAAAAAAAACAACCGATATTACAATCAATCCAAAAGATTTAGAGAATCCAGCGTTTGATGTATTAAAAAAGTATATAGGTGAATTATATAAATGTTATTCAGACTATCAGAATGAATGGCCTTTTTTAAAGTCTATATTAAAAAATATTCATATAGGTAGTTTTAATATTCAAAAATATTCTCCTGGAGATCATTTTGCTAAACTTCACAGTGAAAGAACATCTCTAAGTGGTTTGCATAGATTATTTGCTTGGATGACTTACCTAAATGATGTTGAAGACGGGGGCTATACGAGTTTCAATCATTATGGAATAAAAATTAAACCTGAAATTGGAAAAACATTAATTTGGCCTTCGGAATGGACACACGTCCATGCCGGAGAAATTTTAAAAAGTGGAACGAAATATATAGTTACTGGCTGGATGCATTTCCCAACTTAAATAAGTAAAATTAATACTGAATCTATTTAAAGGTCTTCTTCTCTTGGGATTTTAAAGAAATCATCAACTAACATTGTTGGAATAAACGTCTTTTGTTTTCCAACCTTTAAATTCTAGTGAATTTTTGTCAAAAAGTATTTTTACCTTATTTGTCTTTTGATCGATAAATTCAAATTCGATTAAACCTGCATTTATTTCAGTTGGTTGATTTTTTCTTATTAAATTTATAATTTTCTCTTTTTTTAGAATAAAAAAAAGTGGAGTTAACTTTATAGGATAATAATAAATTTTTTTGTATTTTTTTTTTATTACAGCTACTGTTTTCCCATTAGAAATTATGGTCTTTTGTTTCAAATTTTGATAGTTACATTTCATAAGAAGAGGATATTTAATGAAACAATTTCCTATTTCTTCTTTATCTGAAATTTTCTGTTTAAAATCAAAAGATAAAGTTTTAATTGCTGTTAATTTATTGATAAGATTTTTTTGTAAATCTGCTAAAGAAACACTCGCAGAAAACAAGTATATGAAAAAAATATTTAATAGAAAAAATGATTTTTTTGTCAAGATAGACCTATAAAATTTCTCTTTTGCCTACATGATTAGCTTGACCTACGATACCTTCTTTTTCCATTGTCTCCATAATTCTTGCTGCTCTGTTATACCCAATTTGTAATTTTCTTTGTAGAAAACTTGTGGAAGCTTTTCCTTCTGCTTTAATAAGATCTACCGCTTTATTATATAATTCGTCTTTTTCCTCATCAATATTTTCCGTATTACCGTTTTCAAAGTCCTTAACCACAGTAATTTCATCAATGTAATTAGGTTCTCCTTGGGATCTTAAAAAGCTGTTTACCTTTTCTATTTCAGGTTCTGAAACGTATGGACCATGAATTCTTACTATTCTATTGGCTGAGGACATAAATAACATATCGCCTTTACCTAATAACTGTTCAGCTCCCTGTTCTCCCAAAATTGTTCTACTGTCAATTTTTGAACTTACTTGAAATGAAATTCGTGTTGGAAAATTTGCTTTAATAGTACCAGTTATAACGTCGACGCTTGGCCTTTGTGTTGCCATAATAATATGAATTCCAGCAGCTCGTGCCATCTGTGATAATCTTTGAATATAATTTTCTATTTCCTTTCCTGCTATTAACATTAAATCAGACATTTCGTCGACTATTACTACAATGTAAGGCATATGTTTTTTATGTTTATGTCATTAATTTGTATCTGTTTTCCATTTCTTTTACCGCCCAACCGAGTGCTGCTGTAGCTTTTCTAGATTCAGTGATAACAGGGCAAAGTAAATGCGGTATACCTTCGTAAGCAGAAAGTTCTAACATTTTCGGATCAATTAAAATTAAATTACATTTTTCAGGAGCATATTTATAAAGTAATGATAATATTATAGTGTTAATGCACACAGATTTTCCCGAACCAGTAGTTCCAGCTATTAATAAATGAGGCATTGCGAAAAGATCACCAACGACAGGGACGCCTGAAATACTTTTCCCCAAAGCTATTGGTAATTTTGTTTCCTTTTTATAAAACTTTTCATCTGCAATAATTTCATTTAAAAATACATTTTCTCTTTTAGAATTAGGAATCTCTATACCAATTGTGCTTTTACCGGGTACCGTTGCTACCCTTGCTGAAATTGAACTAGTGTTTCTTGCTATATCATCTGCCAAGTTGATTATTTTTGATACTTTTATGCCTGATGCCGGTTCAAATTCATATAAAGTTACAACAGGTCCACAGTTAATTCTTTTAATTTTACCATCAACACCAAAATCAAGTAAAATCTTTTCTAAAAATTCTGAATTTTTAGTCAATTCTGAATCATCAATATTTTTTTTATTTTTTAAATCAGGATTTTTTTCTAAAAAATTTATCACTGGCAATTTAAAAATATTGTCAGCGTTCCTCGTTTCTCTTTTATTTGAAAAAGGTAAAATTGGCTGTTTTTCTTTAGAAGCATTTTCTTCATAACTTTGTCTTTCTAAATGAACACGTGACACATTTGTATTGGTATCAACTTTTTTTTTATCATTCATAAAAAAAGAGTTTATTTTTTTTATTATTATAAAAGGAAAAAGTAAAATTTTTACAATTTCATTTAGTTTAATATTTAGGCTTAATATAAAAAAAATGATTGTTAGTAAAACAAGACTATAAATTACATATTGATTTTCCATCAGGGGACTAAAGTAATAAATATTTTCTTTAATTGCTCGACCAACAAATCCACCGTTTCCATTATCGATTAGCCAGAATGAATTGTTATAGAAAATATTTAGAACAGTTGTTCCAAAAACTATGTAGATTAAAGTAAAAAAAATTTTTGTAATAAAATTACTTATTATTTTTTCAGTAGTAAGTTTTGTACCCCAATAAAAAAAGTTAATAGCAAGAAAAATAGAAATTAATCCCAAAGACTGAAGTAGAAAATCTGATATAACACTGCCATAAAATCCTCCAACATTTTTAATTTCTGTATTTTCTGGCGTGTAGATGAAATTAGGATCGCTCGGAGAATAGCTAATAATTGATGCTATAAGAAAGATGCTAATAAGTATAAGTGATATGCCCGATAACTCAATTAGCCTATTTTTAATAATACTGTTAATTTTTATTAAAATTTGAGAATTCATTTTTCCAAATCAGCTAATTATCTTTTATCATTAATATTGCTGATAAAGGATTTAAATTTTAATTAAATATTAAAACTGATCGGTTTCTGTGGAATCTTTCATTGCTGTAGTAGAACTTTCTCCAGATGAAATAGCATTCGATATTGCGTCAAAATATGATGTCCCAACCTCTCTTTGATGTTTTGTAGCGGTATAACCTTCTTTTTCACTGTCGAATTCTTGCTGTTGTAATCTAGAATAAGCAGCCATTCCATATTGCTTATATTTTTTTGCCAGATCAAAAATAGCATAATTTTGGGCATGAAATCCCGCTAAAGTAATAAATTGAAATTTATAACCCATATTACCGATTTCTTTTTGGAAAATTTTAATTTCATTATCAGTTAAGTTTTTTTTCCAATTAAATGATGGTGAACAATTATAAGCTAGCAGTTTACCAGGAAATCTATTATGTATGGCTGCAGCGAAAGTTTTCGCTTCTTCTAAATTTGGTTTTGCGGTTTCGCACCAAATTAAGTCACTATATGGAGCATAAGCTAAACCCCTAGAAATAGCTTGATCTAAACCCGCCTTAACATAATAAAATCCTTCTGGCGATCTTTTTCCCGTTAAGAATGGTTTATCATTTTCATCAACATCATTAGTAATTAATTTTGCTGCATTTGCATCAGTTCTCGCTAAAATAATTAGAGGAACTTTCATTATATCTGCTGAAAGTCTTGCTGACTTAAGATTTTTGATCATAGTTTGCGTGGGCACTAATACTTTCCCTCCCATATGACCACATTTTTTTTCTGAAGCTAATTGGTCTTCAAAATGGACGCCAGCTGCTCCAGCTTTTACAAATTTTTTTGTTAATTCAAACACGTTTAAAGGACCACCAAATCCAGCTTCTCCATCAGCTATAATGGGAATTTTGTAATCTATCTGATCTTTAATATTAATTTTTTTTTCCGTAATTTCCATGTGTTGTATTTGATCTGCTCTAATCAAAGCATTGTTCATTGCTTCAACCAACTTAGGTGCACTATCATAAGGATATAAACTCTGGTCCGGATACATTTCTCCAGCACTGTTCGCATCTGCTGCTACTTGCCAACCGCTTAAATAAATAGCTTTTAAGCCAGCCTTAGCATGCTGTACTGCTTGATTACCTGATAATGAACCTAGTGTTTTAACGTACGGTTCAGCATTTAATAAATTCCAAAGTTTTTCTGATTGAGATTTACAAAGAGTGTATTCAATATTGAATGTGCCCTTAAGTTTTTCGACATCTTCTTTTGAGTAATCTCTTTTTATTCCGGCAAATCTTTTGAGATCAAAAGAGACGTTTGCAGATTTCATGTGTTCTTCTAATTTTAGTGATTTTATTCGGAAACTGTTTGAATGTCGTTCATTCCAGCGCTACCCCAATCTTGGTCATCTTCTCTTACAAACACAGCTCTTTGAGAGAATTGGCTACTTTGCTTACTTTTCTCAATGTCCTTTTCTGGATTTAGCGGTTCATTCATATGTTTACTATATTTACAAAAAATTACATATGCAATATTTTTATTGATTTTACTAATAAATTAGTAAATATTTGTAAATAAATTATTTACTATGTGTAAATTTTGTAAAAATGTCTCAAATTGACCTACAAATTGGCTATAAAATTAAAAGCAAAAGAAGAAGTCTCGGTATTTCACAAACCGATATGGCTAAAAAATTGTCCATTTCTCCAAGTTATCTAAATTTAATTGAAAGCGGCAAGCGTAAGATAAACGTAGATCTTTTGCTTAAATTAGCGAACGAACTTGGAATTGAA
>JYMV01023203.1_pt1 | contig 11191 bp, 5 predicted proteins | sample 338911 | NCBI WGS metagenome assembly JYMV01 (sample SAMN03354496, study PRJNA234377) | hydrothermal vent metagenome | biome: Deep sea; feature: Hydrothermal plumes at the Eastern Lau Spreading Center, Western Pacific Ocean; material: Seawater | place: Tonga | collected 2009 | depth 2000 m m
CGGCCAACTAAAATCGCAGTTGCTCAAAGCCAAAACGCAACTCGATTTAGATACGAAGACTTTCCAGCGGTTTTCGAAATTAGGTGGCGATATTATTCCAGAGCAAAAGATACAAGAAGCGAAAGCTGCCGAATCGGATTCTGAATTTCAATTGGAGAGTACTGTACAGGCTCTTGCCAACCTTGGTTTGTTAATTGATTTCGATACTATCGTCGGTCAACCTATTACTGAAGTGCGAGCGAATCTCAGGTTGTTGGGAATCCCGATGGCAATTATTGAAACACTGGATGCTGCACGTACGTCGACTAACTTAATCCCCGTCGTTTCACCACGCGATGGTGTCGTTGTGATGCGGAATGCGGTTGCCGGTGAAGTTGTCGAAACAGGCAAGTCGCTGTTTACGATTGCCAACACGAAGCAGATGTGGCTGTTGCTAAATGTTCGACTCGAAGAAGCCGAACGGATAACGCTTGGGCAGAGAATAGTTTTTCATCCGGATGGATCGCAGCGTGAGGCAACGGGCAGTGTGACTTGGATTAGTACAGAAGTGGACAGCGAGACCCGTACAGTAAGAGTCCGTGGGGAATTGGCGAATGCCAATGGTCGATTGCGAAATGAGACTTTTGGCGGCGGTGAAATTGTTTTACGCGAAGAAGACGATGCAATTATTGTTCCTAGTGACGCTATTCATTGGGAAGGTTGTTGTCATGTCGCTTTTGTGCGTGATAAAGATTATTTCAAGGAAGGGTCTTACAAAGTATTTCACACCCGCAGCGTCAGGCCAGGTGTGAAGATGGGAAAAAACACTGAGGTGATTGCTGGATTGCTTCCAGGTGAAGTGATCGTGACGGCTGGCAGCGGTATTCTGCGTGCCGAGTTACTCAAGGGCAATCTGGGTGCTGGCTGACTGTGTGAGCATTAATTGGTTCGGTCGAACCAAAAGCCCAGCAAAGAAGCTCTTCAATGAGCCAGTGTTTCGAATTACAAAATATTAAACAAGTCGCATCATGCTCAATTGGCTAATCAATTTTTCACTCCACAATCGCCTGCTGGTTTTATTTTCAGTTGCAGTCGTCATGGGAATCGGTGCGTTTTCACTGCAGCGGCTCGACGTGGATGCGTTTCCTGATACGACGCCCGTGATGGTCCAAATCAATACGACCACACCGTCGTTGACACCTGAAGAGGTTGAACGGCAAGTCACATTCCCGATTGAACAGGTCATCAGCGGATTGCCGGGATTAGAAAAATTACGATCGATTTCGAAATTCGGCTTGTCTCAGGTGGTCGTGACTTTCGCCGAGGGAACCGAAATATATTTTGCTCGACAATTGATCAGTGAAAGGCTTGCCACGGTCGAGTTGCCCGCGGGAATCGAACGCCCGAAGATGGGGCCGGTATCAACGGGATTAGGCGAGGTTTTTCATTACATTGTGAGGCTGCAAGACGTTGATATTTCAAGTTTGCCTCGGGCTCGACAGATTGAAGAGTTGACGCATTTGCGGACTGTTCATGATTGGGTCGTCAAGCCACAGCTTCGTACCGTGAAGGGAACTGCGGAAGTTAACAGTTGGGGCGGGTTTGAGAAACAATATCAAATTCGCATCACACCGGATTTGCTATCCAAACACGGGCTCACTTTTGACGAAGTGGTGAATGCTGTCCGCTCCAATAATCGAAATGTTGGTGGTGGCAATATTACACGTAACACAGAAATGTTGTTGGTGCATGGTATTGCGAGAACCGTGAATATTCAGCAGATAGAAAACATTGTAATCAAGGCGATTAATGGATCGCCTATCCGAGTGGGCGACGTTGCGAGTGTCGAGATTGGCCATGAGATTCGGCGCGGCGCGGTAACGGCGGATGGACAAGGTGAAGTCGTTTATGGACTCGGCTTTATGCTGATGGGAGAAAACAGCCACAAAGTAACCTACGCACTTAAAGACAAGATGGTCGAAATTGAATCCACACTTCCCGCTGGCGTGGAAGTGGTGACCGTATACGATCGAACGGAATTGGTCGACCATGTGATTGCCACGGTCCAGCGAAATTTGTTTGAGGGTGGATTGTTAGTGATTGCGATATTGTTCTTGTTCCTGGGGAATCTGCGAGCTGGCTTAATCGTTGCTGCTGCGATTCCGCTGTCCATGTTGTTCGCGTTTTCAGGGATGTGGCAAGTCGGTATTGCAGCGAGTTTGTTGAGTTTGGGAGCAATTGATTTCGGCTTGGTCGTCGACAGTTCAGTGGTGATGGTAGAGAACTGTGTGCGGCGGATTTCAGATGGCATCCCGCCGGGTCAAACAAAATTGGATGTTATCCGTGACGCGGCGGTGGAAGTGCGTAAACCAACCATGTTTGGTGAGTTGATTATCATGGTTGTCTATCTGCCAATTTTGACGCTCGAAGGAGTTGAAGGCAAGTTATTTAGGCCGATGGCATTAACGGTCGTATTTGCATTGGCGGGCTCGATGCTAATGTCTTTAACGTTGATGCCGGTTCTGGCAAGCTACTTGCTACCGAAGAAGATGGCCAAGCGTGATCCGCTGATCGTGCAGTTTGCTAAGGCTATTTATAAACCGATTCTGCATTTTACGATGCACCAGCGGACGGCGGTAATAGGAGCGGCTTTACTCGTGCTTATTGTGGCCTTTGGGTTTCTTGCTCCTAACCTCGGTACTGAATTCACTCCACAGCTCTCCGAAGGCGCATTGGCAATTAATGTGGTGCGTTTAGCGGGAACGGATTTGGAAGAATCCATTCGTATTAATACGGAGATGGAACGAGCGGTTTTGGCTAAATTTCCGGATGAAGTGAATCATGTGTGGAGTCGCATTGGTAGTGCTGAGGTTGCGACGGACCCGATGGGCGTTGAATTAACGGATATGTTCATTACGTTGCATCCGCGGAAGCAGTGGACAAAAGCTGCGACGCAAGCTGAGTTGACCGATTTGGTTCAACAGCTGCTACGGCAATTCCCTGGACAAAAGCTTGCGATGACTCAGCCCATTGAGATGCGGTTGAACGAGATGATTAGTGGAGTCCGATCGGATGTGGCGGTGAAGTTATTTGGTGATGATTTTGAAGTGTTGGTAGAAAAAGCGGATGAAATTGCAGCTGTCTTGAGAACGATTGACGGTAATGCTGATGTTGCGGTTGAACAGATTACGGGGCAGCCTGTGTTACAGATCGCGGTCAAGCAGGATGAGTTGGCGCGGTATGGGATATCGGCAACAGAAGTTTTGAATATCGTGGAGTCCTTGGGTAGTTTTGGATTGGGTGAAGTGTTTGAGGATCAGTTGCGATTTCCGTTGGTGATTCGTTTGCCAGAGAATTTGAGAAAGAACCCCGAGACGATTGCGGCAATTGAGATTAATACGCCCACAGGGCAACGGATTCCGTTGGGGCGATTAGCGACTCTTGATGTCGTGGAAGGGCCGGCAACGATAACTCGCGAATGGGGTTACCGGCGCATAAATATTTCATCGAATATTCGGGGGCGCGATATGGGTAGCTTCATTGCTGAGGCCCAAGAGAAAATTGCTGAGCGTGTTAAATTACCAAGCGGTCGTTACCATATTGAATGGGGGGGGCAGTTTGAAAACATGATTAGTGCTCAGCAGCGGTTGCTGCTAGTGGTTCCAGTGGCGTTGGGGCTGATTCTGGTGTTGCTGTATATAACTTACGGCAATATTGTTGATACTTTACGAGTGGCAACGGGAGTTCCGTTTGCGTGGACGGGGGGTATTATTGCCTTATGGATTCGTGACATGCCATTTTCGATTTCGGCTGCGATTGGGTTTGTGGCTTTGTCAGGAGTCGCTGTTTTGGCGGACATGTTATTGGTTTCGTATATTCGCCAGCTACGTCAACGGGGAATGGCATTGGAAGATGCAGTGGAGACTGCCGCGATGACACGGCTGCGACCCGTCTTAATGACTGCCTTGGTCGCCAGTTTAGGTTTTGTACCGATGGCGCTTAACACGGGCATGGGTGCGGAAGTACAACAGCCGTTAGCCACAGTAGTAATTGGAGGTGTCATTAGCTCGTGTGCTGCATCTTTGTTAGTATTGCGAGTGCTCTATATGTGGTGGCCGGGTCAAGTAGACGTTGAAACGCACAAATAAAAATTATTTTAAGGAGATGAGTCATGACGTTAACAAGTAAGTTTGGTTTTTCGAAATTGGTACTTGGGTTTATGGGGGCTGCCTTGCTACTTAGTGGATGTGGTGCTGAGGTGGAATTGACTAGTGAACCAGTTGAACCGGTGACTAATACTGTTGTGGACGATCATTCCGGTTGGTGGTGCAATGCCCATGGGATACCGGAAGACCAATGCAGCATGTGTAGTGCAAAAGCGGCAAAGGAATTCAAAGCAGATGGCGACTGGTGCGAAGAGCACAACCGTGCGGAGTCTCAGTGCTTCAAGTGTGATGCGAGCCGCGCCGATAAATTTGCGAATTTATACGAGGCCAAGTACGGCAAGCAACCGCCGGCAATCACGCCTTAAGAGTTTGTCCGACAACCCAAAACCTGCGAAAGATAAACAGCAGGATAACAAGCAAAAGATGGCTGCGAATCCAACAAGAGCAGCTGTTCTTAAGCTGGGCTGAAATGAGTGTATTCATGACAGGGCGGGCAGGCTAAAATAGCAACATGGACTTCCGCCACAACACCCGCTTCTGTATGCCGTTTTTAATACTGGGAACAGTTGTTTGGTCCGCACTCTTTTTCAACGGCCTGTGCGACTCAGCGAAGGTGTTTTCCGACGAGCCTGTCAGTACGACTGGCGAAGATAGCGATCCGGAACTGCTGGACGAGGACGTGTTCCAAATACAAACGACATTATTCTTAAAGAAATATTGCGTTAAGTGTCATGACGCCCAAACGCAAGAAGGCGACTTACGTTTGGATACGGTTTTACACGACTTGGCCGATGATCAAACGGCGAAATTGTGGAATGATATTTTCGCTCAAGTTCAGTTTTCTGAAATGCCACCAAGTGACAGTGAGCAACAACCATCGGCGGCAATCAAGGTCCGGTTCTTGCAGCGAGTCGACGAGGAACTCATGCGATTTGACCGCGGTTTCGACTTGGATGAGAAAATGTTGTTGCCGCAGTTTGGCAACTACGTCGACCATCAAACGTTGTTCGATGGCACGGTCACGGAAGCTCCTTACACTCCCGCTCGATTATGGCGGCAGCGGCCGATTATCTATGATGCGATTTGGAAAAACGCTTACGGACGGGCGCCGTGGTATAGCATCAAGATTGGCGGGACGGGAAACCATCTGATTGAACAAGGTCCCCACAAAGGTAAACTTCTGGCCCATCGATATTTTGCCGATGCCAAGTACGCGAATCCCTTTTTTGAATTTGTTCATCACGCGTCCGGATTCACCGATTATGCATCCATCGTGGCCGACCAGTCTTCGTTAGAAGCGCTGATGGTCAATGCGGAAACGATGGCAGAGATTTTGACGCTCGGGCAGAAAGTTCGTATTGTCACGCAAATTAAAAACAAAGGGAGCCGCACTGGAAATAATGAAGCGATGTTTGTGGGAGGCGTGACGACCTCGGCAAATGAATATCGTGGACGGATCCCGGTCATCTTCCATGAAATAATCAATACGCATGGTGAGATTGAGCGGGCAAATTTTGATCAAGCGTTGGACGTTGTGTTCGCTTTGTTCTTTCGCCGACCGCCGTTGGCCGACGAGTATGAGCATTATTGGAGCGAGGTGTTTCAAACGAATGTGGAGTTGGGCAACACGATGGCGCTGCAGGCGGTGTTGATTTATGTAGCCTTGTCTCCTGAGTTCGTTTATCGCATGGAATTGGGACTCGGAGAAGTGGACTCGCACGGTCGTCGATTTTTGTCATCACATGAATTGGCCCACTCGCTCAACTATGCGTTGCACAACAAGCCGACGTTTGGCATCGATGAAATCGAAACGGTTGATGTGTACACGAAAGACAGCGAAGCACCGGTCAAGAAAACAATGTCGACGCCAAATCCTGCGTGGGCAGCTAGACACAGCTTTCTGGTAGAAGAAATGAAGGGCGGTAGGTTGAAGACGAAAGCCGATGTCGAACGCGTGGTGCGACGCATGCTCGACACCAAGCAAAACGGATGGCTCACCAATCACAATCGGACTTACTTGAGTACGCCCAATCCGCGCATCCTGCAGTTTTTCCGAGAGTATTTTGGCTACTACAAAGCTGCCGAAGTTTTTAAGGATGTCGATAAATTCAAGGATCGAAATGAATTCAAACAGTTCACAGACCGTAGCGCGTTCCAATTTGAGTACGACACGGATAGCCTGATCCAGCATATTTTGGCGGAAGACAAAAATGTCCTCTATGAATTGTTGACCACGAACAAGGTGATTGCCAGTTACTGGAACGGAACGAATCCCGCAGATCAAATTCAACGCGCACGCGGCGAAGAAGGGTATCGTGAAACGCATCATCTGCAGAGTTACAACTTGGATCCTTTTGAGCTGGCTTACAACAAACAAGAGAGCGATCAAGAATCTATCCGCCGAAATGGAAAGGTCTTCCTCGCTCCGAAAAATGAGCGGTGTGGTATCCTCACACAACCTAGTTGGTTGGTGGCCCACAGCGGTAATTTTGACAACGACCCTGTTCGCCGTGGTAAATGGATTCGGGAAAAACTTCTGGCCGGAATCGTGATGGATGTGCCGATCACGGTCGATGCTCAAATTCCCGATGATGAAAGCAAAACGTTGCGGGAGCGATTCAGTGTGGTGCATGCCAATGAATGTTGGCGCTGCCATAAAAAGATGAATCCGCTGGGTATGCCTTTCGAGGCTTATAATCACGTGGGTCGTTGGCGGTCTCTGGAAAAAGAAAAGCCGGTCAACACGCTCGGCGGTATCACGCACAGCGGCCTAGCAGCGCTCGATGGCGACGTAAGCGATGTTCGTGAGATGATGGAGCGATTGGCAAAATCGGATTTGGTCCGTCAGAGTTTTATTCGTCACGTCTTTCGTTATTGGATGGGACGCAATGAATTGTTGAGCGACTCGCAAACGCTGATCGCAATGGAAAAAGCATACGTTGAAAATGACGGCAGTTTCAAAGAACTACTGGTGGCGTTACTCACTTCAGACTCGTTTTTATATCGGAAGTAAAAGAACATGATCGATCGCAGAGTCGCCTTAAAAGGCATGACCATGGGCGCGGGAGCTGTCGCGCTCTCGCCGTTTATGCAGCATCTCAAGATGGCCCACGGAGGGACTGGGCAACAACTTCCCAAGCGTTTCGTGTTTGTCGTGAAGAGTAGTGGCTTGCAAGCCGAGTACCTCAATCCGGTGGGACTCAAGCACGGAGGAGACAAGCTTGTTGATGAGCCGCTTGCCGATAAAACTCTAGCGGACAGTATGAAGTCTTTGGAGCCCTTTAAAGATAAACTCACGATTATCCAAGGGCTCAGCGGAAGAATGACACTGGCAGGACACAGTGCGTTTTATGGTGCGTTGGGAGGCTACAAGGCCGCAGCCAATACGCCGCCGTTGTATGCCACGATCGATGGATTTCTCTCAGAAAAATTCCCATCGGTGTTCAACCACCTCGGTTTCAAGATGGGCGAGGGCAGCCAAGGCACAACGTTCCCATCGATTTCGGCAAAGGGAAAAGGGCAGCAGTTGCCTTTTCAGCAAAATCCCATGAGCGCCTTTGAAAATCTGTTTGGCAGCATTTTGGAAGGTGGCGATCTCAAGAAAAAATATTTGCGGACCGGTAACGTCCTCGACACCATGTCCAAGGACATCGTGAAGTTGCAGAAGAACTTGCCCGCCCAAGAACAGGAGAAACTGGGACACTACCTCGATGGGTTTGAAGCCTTGAGAGACAGACGAATCAAGCTCGTGTCCATGCAGAAAGTGTTGAAAGAGTACGCGCCTGAAATTGATGACAAATACACTTCTCGCTTCAGGACGCACCACCTCGAAGCCCATTTCGATATGGCTTCGGCGGCTTTGATCTCCGGCCTGACGAATGTAGTGACCGTACATGCCGACGGACTCGATTCTGTCTATTCTGGAATCGGCGTTGGTAACAACGTCCATGCCATCGGCCACGGTGCCGGCTATGCGACGCTTTCCTCGCAAGACTGCCGCAACGCGATTCGGACCTTTCACATCGAACTAATTGCCTCAATGGCCGACAAACTCAGCCAGATTCCCGAAGGGAATGGCACGATGCTGGACAACACCCTGATTGTTTACCTCAGCGACAATTCCGCCAATCACCATTCTTTTGGTTTTGAGTGGCCGATGTTTGTGCTAGGCAATCTGGATGGAAAACTCAAAAGCAAAGGTCGCTATCTGGCCTATCCGCACTATGGCACTGGAAACCATCATCACACGATTTGTAATTGGTTTACGACTTTGTGTCATTTAGCGGGAAGTCCTCGAGATCTTTTTGGTCAGCCGGATATGGCTTTAGGCAAAGTGGACAATCAACAAGGCCCTTTGAACGAGCTTCTAGCGTGAGAATTGCCTTCCCATATTTTGCAGTAGCGTTCTATATCGTGGCCCTTGCCAGCGGCTTGGGGCCCACGGCTGCCAACGTCTTGTCGCAAGAGGAGGTTCCCAGCCAAGCTCTAACGATCAAGGAGGCAGAATTACGCTTAGAGGAATTGGGAACTGAACTTACAGATAATGATCTAGAACGCATTTGTACGGCGGAGGGTTTGACGGAACTGAATCTCTCGGGCTGTCATCGTTTGTCGGACGCCGGGCTTTCTCACGTGGCGAAGTTGTCGCAACTGGAATCGCTCGATCTCAGCAGATGTCATCGCATCACCGAACAGGGCATTTCATCGATTTCTAGGCTGGAGCATCTGACGAGTTTGAACATTAGCTCCACTCGCGTCCAATTACCGAAAGTCTATGCCCTGTTGCAGCACCTTCCCGAGCTGACGAGATTAGAGGTGAAAGATATCCGCGGCTTCACGAGTGAAGGGCTACAAAATTTGACGCGTTTGACATACTTGGATATCTCAAATACTGGAGGGAATTTGACGGATGCCGAACTAGCCCCTTTGGCACCTTTGACTTTACTTAAGTATTTGAATCTCAACGGTAGTCGCGTCTGGGGTGCAAACAGAAACGTCACCGATGCAGGATTGAAGCATTTAGAGGGAATGACGTCGTTGGAATTCCTTGGCCTGTTTGGCTACTTTAGTCTCACGGCAAAAGGCTACAACCCGCTGTTCATGAAGCTCAGCAAACTCAAGCGTTTGGAGATGGGATTTAATTGGCCGCTCAAAGGTGGCGAGATTGAAATCCCGACCTCGTTAGACCATCTGGACATGATGGAATCGTTTCAGCTGGAAGATGTTGCGGTGATCAATCTCAAAGGCAAGGGACGATTGAAGACGCTCAACCTTTTTTATTGCATGGCTCTGACGGACAAGAGTCTAGAGTCTCTTAAAGACTTGCCGGATTTAAATTATCTGAATTTGGGTTGCATCGGTGCCTTGACGGATGAAGGTTTGATTAATCTGCGAGGAAATATTGGCTTGACCTATTTAAACCTCGGCGACAACGATAATTTCTCTGACGAAGGCTTGGAGAATTTGCAGGATATGAAGATGTTAGAGGAGCTCAATTTGTGGAGCACTCCCAATTTGGTGGGGCAAGGCTTGTCGGTTGTTAAATCGTTGCCAAAACTGCAAACACTGAATTTGGCAGACTGTGCTAACCTCACTGATGAAGGGCTGAGTCATTTAAAGAACAAAACGCTATTGAAAAATTTATATTTGGACAATTGCACCAAGCTTACGGATGTCGGGTTGGAGCATCTTGCTGGACTTTCCGATTTACAAGAGTTGACCGTCAATGGTTGCTTGGGTATCACCGACAAAAGCCTAGAAACAATTCAAGGTTTAAAGTCGCTTAAGTATTTAGTGATCGCTAACTGTCCGGGCCTTTCGCGAGAAGGGGCAACCGCGTTAAAAAAAGCCCTCCCGAATTGCCGCATTGTCCGAGACTGAGTCGGCAGATCACACTCAGATAGCAAACGAACAAAGCCCGCCAGTTTTCACTGATGGACTTTGTTTTGATTGAGCCAGAATTGGGATCCGGCGTGAGTGGAGGCGGCGGGATTCGAACCCGCGTCCCGAGACATTTCCATGCAAGCTTCTACGTACATAGTCGATTCTTTGGTTTTAGCAAACTATAACTCCGCTCGACAGGATTTATAGTTCGCGATCCTGAAACTCAATTTAGACTTCTGCGTGTCAAGCATGACAAAAGTCGATCTGGATTTGTGACGGACTGTTAGAGCTAACCAGCTAAGCCCTAGAGTCCGAGCTACCTTTAATTAGGCAGCCAATGCTAGATTATTATCTGCAATTAAAATTGTTTAGTCAGCTTTTTACGTGGCCAACTGACCAACCACGGTACGCCACTTACACTTCAGGCTATCCGGTCGATTCCAATGTCGCCCCCAAGTGATAAGTTCATCGTTCACTGCTAACGGAACAATAGGTTCCTTTAACAATATCGGTATTTATATTATACCAGCAATACGGTCTCTTGCCCAATATATGCAAAATTAGCCGTTGATACTGCGTTAGACCTGTGTTGCGAAGACCAATAAGAACACGCCCAGTGGTATGCACCAAAAAGTGAACCAATGAAATCGGCCCTTTTCCAACAACAACAGTAGACACTTAAGCGCTCCGTATCCGACTACCGCTGAAATAGCAATTCCAAGACCGATAACATCCCAAGCGATATTTGTCGCTGCGGCGATTTCAGAGCTCAGAAGTTGTTTGCATAGCATGACTACCACCGCGCCAGCTATCACCGGAATCGACATTAAAAATGAAAATTGAGCTGCTTGTTGTCCGGGCAATCCAATCCTCCGCGCCACGACAATCGTCAAGCCACTGCGACTTAACCCCGGTACAATCGCAAACGCTTGAGCAATTCCAATCCAGAAAGCTTGTCGATTTGACAATGTATCAATATTCGCGGTTTCGTATCCGCTGGCCACACTCGGCTCGCCCATCCATAACACAAACCCAGTGACAACCAACATTGCACCAGTCAGGCGAGGATCTGTTAACAGTTCATCCAATCCGCTAATCACAATCAGCAGTCCCACACAAGCCGCTGGAATGGTAGCTACCACAAGCGGAATGACTAGACTTCG
>JYMV01041317.1_pt1 | contig 11191 bp, 11 predicted proteins | sample 338911 | NCBI WGS metagenome assembly JYMV01 (sample SAMN03354496, study PRJNA234377) | hydrothermal vent metagenome | biome: Deep sea; feature: Hydrothermal plumes at the Eastern Lau Spreading Center, Western Pacific Ocean; material: Seawater | place: Tonga | collected 2009 | depth 2000 m m
TATTAAGTAGAAATTTTTCACGGTATTGGTGCCATATGTAGTTCAAATATCAGTGTTTTAAAAATATAATATAAGAGTATATGGCAATTAAAAATACTGGGTTATGAGTACATATTTTTGTCCCAAAAGGTAATTTACGGTCATCCGTAAAACCTTGAATTCTCTACATTGATATTTGAACTACATATGGCACCAATACCGTGAAAAATTTCTACTTAATATGCCTGGTGATTGGATCAATTCTTTTTGTTTCGACCGGGAGTAGCGTTGCGTTAGATAATAAATTCAAGGATTGGCTAAAGCTTGTTCGTTCTGACGCTTTATTGTCCGGCGTCAGCGAAAGCACGCTGGATCAGGCATTTTCTGACGTCAAGCTAGTGCCTCGTATTATTGAACTCGATCAGAATCAACCAGAAGGCAGACAGACTTTTACGGAATACCTTCGTCGTGTCGTTCCAGAAACGAGAATTGAAGCAGCACAAAAACGCCTGACCGAACACCGCGTGCTTCTCGGACAGGTGGGTAACTATTACCAGCTACAACCCCGTTTTCTTATCGCATTGTGGGGAATAGAAAGTGATTTTGGGAGGTTTACTGGTGGATTCTCGGTCATCAATGCACTTACCACATTGGCGTATGATGGAAGACGGAGCAAATTTTTCCGTGCTGAGTTGATTGATGCTTTAAGAATTCTCGATAAAGGAGACATCGAATTATCGTCGATGACTGGGTCCTGGGCGGGCGCAATGGGCCAGAGCCAATTTATGCCATCCAGTTATCGTCGCTTCGCTGTGGACTATGATCAAGACGGACGGCGTGATATTTGGGCAACCCACGCCGACATTTTTGCTTCGATGGCAAATTACCTTCACCAATCAAACTGGCAGTATGACCAGACGTGGGGTCGTGAAATACTATTGCCTGATAACTTCGACCTCACTTTGGTAGGCATGGAGAAGACCAAGCCTATTGGGGATTGGCAGAGACTGGGGGTGCGCCGAATAGATGGTCGCGATTTACCGGCGCGCCAGTTGGATGCATCCATCATATTGCCAGATGGAACGAACGGAAATGCCTTTATGGTGTATCACAACTTTCGTGTGATTTTGAATTGGAATCGCTCCACTTATTTTGCGTTGGCGGTTGGTATCCTTGCCGATCGGGTCCTGGGACGCTAAAGATAGAGGTCTATTAATGAGGAACTACTATATCTAGGATGCGTCGGTCTCAATTTTCGTTTCGGTCGAAGGCGGGGGCAGTCGTACTCAGCGCGGTGGTTCTACTCGTGACCGGGTGTGCCGAAACCCAGCTTGCAATTCACAATATAAAAAAAATCACTCGAATGCCGGGGTCCGAAGACGCTAAACAAATTAACAAACCAAAAGACATGGAGCCAAATGTCGCAAAATTGGGCGAATATAAAGTTGGAGACCCCTACGAAATAAGCGGTGTTTGGTATTACCCAAAGGCTAATCCGAATTACGACGAAGTCGGAATTGCGTCTTGGTATGGTTTGAAGTTTCACGGGAAAACCACGGCCAATGGGGCTGTTTATGACATGAATGCTCTGACTGCAGCGCATAAGACGCTACCAATGCCGAGCAAAGTCAGAGTAACGAATCTCACCAACGGTCGGTCACTGATCGTTGATATCAATGACCGTGGTCCATTCGTGAACGGACGAATCATTGATTTGTCGCGGCGAGCTTCACAATTACTTGGCTTTGAGGAAAATGGATTGGCAATGGTGCGGATCCAATCAGTTTCAGAAAATGGTGCATTATTCGTTGCGAAGAGACTCAATACGTCGGCTGAGGAGCAGAAACTGGTCCGAGCTGTACCGGCGGTTCAGGTCGCGGTCTTAGAACTTACCGTGCCAGACGGCGCAGTCGTTTCTCCACCAAAGGAGGTGAACGCGTTGGCCGCCAAAGCTAATACTGCCGTCATTACTCGAGAAACCGGAACCTTGTCCGTTGAAGCATCCGATTTTTTTGTACAAGTTGGTGCATTCCTTCAAGTGGACAACGCAAGTACTTTGAGTGGAAGACTCTCCCTTTTTGGTCCGGTACGCGTAATTCCGGCTGACCTCGAAGGAAGGACTTATTACCGGGTGCGACTTGGCCCTGTACTTGATGTGGATGAAGCGGACGCACTTTTGCAACGTCTCATTAACTCCGGATACAAAGAGGCCCATCTCGTATTGGAGTAGCTTCTCCTGTCTGCTTCTCGTTGCTCACCACCTAAGACGGGTGTTAAAACCGTCTAATGGTTTACAATTTATGAAATTTATACTCGATTCTGTTGTTTATTCGGAACGAAAAAGAGCTGTGGTGTGTACTGATGAGACACTTGTTTAGTTTATTGATGCTGGTGCTATTGCCAGTGGCGCTGAGTAGCGGTGTGCTAGCATTTGAGACTGCAGCGCTCCAAGCTATCCTAATAGACTCCGCAACCGGAACAGTTTTACTTGAGAAAGATAGCGATGTGCCAGCGCCACCCGCGTCTTTGAGCAAGCTCATGACCAGTTACATGGTGTTTGAGGAAATAAAAATGGGTGGGCTTGCCTTAGACGATATGCTGCTTGTAAGCGAGAAAGCTTGGCGCATGGGCGGCTCCAAAATGTTCGTTGAAGTTGGAGATAAAGTCTCAGTTGAAGATCTTTTGCGAGGCGTTGTTGTTCAATCTGGCAACGACGCATGTATTGTCCTTGCCGAAACAATCGCAGGCAGTGAAGCTGCTTTCTCCGATCTCATGACAGATCGTGCTCACGAGATGGGTATGTCCAACAGTACCTTTACAAATTCGACGGGATGGCCTGATCCCGAGCATAGAATGAGCCCCCGCGACATAGCATTTTTGACGCAGCGTATAGTAATCGATTTCCCGGAGTTTTTTCCATATTTTGCTGAGAAAGAATTTACCTACAACGGAATTCGACAGGGCAATCGCAACCCATTGTTATATAAAAACATTGGCGCTGATGGGATGAAAACCGGTTATACAAAAGAGTCTGGATACAGCTTGGCGGCCACAGCACTGCGCAATGATCGGCGTTTAATTCTGGTTCTCACTGGTTTAGATAGTGCCCGACAGAGAGCAATCGAAGGTGAACGGCTATTAGACTATGGATTTCGAAAATTTAATAATTATGAGTTGTTCACCAGCGGCGAGACGGTTGAGAGTGCAGATGTTTGGCTCGGTGATTTTTCGCAAGTTCCGTTGGTAATTGAGGACACTCTGACAGTAACTTTGCCACGGGATAGTCGCGACAAGCTGCAAGTTTCAGTTGTCTTTGAATCGCCGATTCCAGCGCCTGTCAAAGCTGGAGAAATAATTGCTACGCTACTGGTAGAGACACCTGATACCAAGTCTATCGAATTGCCATTGATTGCCGGCAAAGCGGTTCCACGAGCGGGCCCTTTTCGAAGAATCAGTGGGGCACTGAGTTACATGCTTTTTGGGCCGTCGCTCGAAGAATAAGGACGCTTCCTTTCGTTTTTGACTCCTCGATAAGAGAAAACTTTGAGATCTAACAAGTTCATTACTTTCGAAGGTGGCGAGGGATCGGGAAAATCCACCCAAATCGTTTTATTGTCGGACTACCTTCGCAAGCAAGGGATTGATTGTTTCACCACACGAGAACCAGGGGGTGCACCCAACGCTGAATTGATCAGAAAAATATTGGTAACCGGTGAAAATGAGCGATGGGATGCAGAATCTGAAGCCCTATTACATTTTGCGGCCAGGCATGCTCATCTTAAAAATACTGTGTGGCCGAAACTTCGACGTGGAACTTGGGTAATCAGTGATCGCTTCGCCGATTCAACTATGGCATACCAAGGTGTAGCTATGGGTTTAGGACAAGGCCCGATCGAATCGCTTTATCAATTTGCGGTTGGAGATTTTATACCGGACTTAACCTTTATTCTTGATGTTCCAGTAGCTCTAGGTTTAGCACGTGCACGCCGGCGCGGTAATCACGAAAACCGTTACGAAAATATGGATACCCAGTTTCACGAACGAGTGAGGACAGCATTTCTTGAAATCGCCAATCGGGAGCCTTTACGTTGTGTAGTCGTTGACGCCGAAAACACAATCGACGACACAAGATGGGCAATAATCGAAACTGTCACGCAGCGATTTGATGTCTAAAAACACCAATGACTTGGGACCCATGCCCGCTCCTCGCCAAACTGCTACACTGATAGGACACGAAAAAGTTGAGGCTAAATTAGCGAATACTTTTGAGTATGGACGGATGGCGCATGCTTTATTACTCGCTGGTCCGAGGGGTATCGGGAAAGCTACCTTGGCGTATCGTTTTGCTCGACATGTCTTAAGCAGCAGTACCCCGGATATGAAGACAATGTTCACAAAAAACAATGACAGGCGGCTTGCACTTTCGCCTGACAATGAGGTATTCGCACGTGTCGCTTCTGGAGGCCACGCCGATCTACTTGTTTTGGAGAAAGGAATTAACCCTCGGACAGGTCGGTTGCGTGGCGAGATTACAGTAGACAAGGCAAGACAATTGGGCCGTTTCCTTTGTCTAACTCCTGTCGAGTCCTCTTGGCGAATTTGCATTGTAGACGCAGTTGACGAGATGAATCTTAATGCTGCCAATGCCATATTGAAATCAATCGAAGAACCACCGCCACGTGCGATCCTAATATTGGTCAGCCATGCGCCGGGTCGACTATCGGCAACAATTCGTTCACGGTGCCAGCAACTTAATCTAAGGCCTCTGTCACAACAAAATTTCAGGACTGTAATTAAGACTGTGCACCCAGAACTAAAAAAGAGCGAAATCATTACGCTGGCGCAATTATCAGAGGGCAGCCCCGGCCGAGCTCTTGTGATTGCAGAACTTGATGGGATCCAGCTTTATCAGACCTTAGTTAGCATATTGATTACGGTGCCAGCTATCGATTTTGAATCTGTGCATGCATTTGCTGACGAACTATCCCGCAAGGGGTCTGAAGGGCGTTTTAATCTCGCAATGGAACTATTATTGGGTTGGCTTTCATGTTTGGTAAGAACTGGTGCGCAGAAGGTTCTTGTGCCGGATATCATTAAAGGTGAGGGGGCTGCAAGAGAGAGATTTATTAGTGTACGTGGGCTTGATCATTGGGCGGAGCTATGGGAGAACATTAATCGCCTTTTTATTCGCTCTGAACGGGTGCACTTGGATCGAAAACAGGTACTGCTGTCGGCGTACACAGCGATTGGTGACCTCGCCCAAGCGTAGGCGCGGTGCCGATTGAAGTTAAATGCGTTATAATATCATGCCTGCTATCGATAGCTATTTCATCACTACACCAATTTATTACGTAAATGATGTGCCACATCTGGGTCACGCCTACACGACGATAGTGTGTGATTCCTTAGCGCGTTTTATGCGCCTCGATGGCAAAGAGGTAATGTTTCTGACGGGCACCGATGAACACGGCCAAAAGGTTGAAAAATCTGCACGTTCAGCAGGAGAAACCCCGTCCGATTTTACAGACCGAGTATCTCAGAGGTTCAGAGACTTAACTGCAAAGCTCGGAATAAGTAATGATGATTTTATCCGCACCACAGAGCAACGGCACATAAAGGCATGCCAAGCGATTTGGACTGCATTGGTTAAATCCGGTGATATTTATTTAGGTAGCTACGCCGGTTGGTATTCGGTCCGCGATGAAGCTTTTTTTGCCGAAGGTGAACTAATAAATGGAGAATTTGGAGAACGGGTGGCCCCGTCTGGGGCGTCAATCGAGTGGGTTGAAGAACCGAGCTATTTCTTCCGTTTATCTCGTTGGCAACAACCACTATTGGATTTTTATGAAAAACATCCCCATTTTATTTTACCGGAAACTCGGCGTAATGAAGTTGTAAGTTTCGTCAAGGGTGGCCTCCAGGATTTATCGGTTTCTCGAACTAGTTTCCGTTGGGGAGTGCCCGTACCTTGCGACAACAACCACATAATGTATGTATGGCTCGACGCATTGACCAACTATTTAACGGCTACTGGTTATCCAGAGCCCTTGAGCGTATCTTTTCAAAGGTTTTGGCCTGCTACTGTTCACGTGGTCGGAAAGGATATCCTCCGGTTTCATGCCGTGTATTGGCCGGCATTCCTAATGTCAGCGGGCATCACTCCGCCGGAACGGGTGTTTGCGCATGGTTGGTGGACGGTAGAAGGCCAGAAAATGTCAAAAAGCCTTCACAACGTGGTGGAACCGTTCGATCTAGTTGATAAATTTGGACTTGATCAAGTCCGATATTTTCTTTTGAGAGAGGTACCATTTGGCAGTGATGGGAATTTTTCAGAAACGGCACTCATACATCGTATTAACAGTGACTTAGCTAACGATCTGGGAAATTTGGCACAACGAGTTCTTTCGATGATACATCGAAATTGTGAGGCCGCATTGCCAGCACCGAGCACCTATATAGATAGTGACAACGCACTATTAAGTCATGCACATAAACTCTTGCCACAAATTCGAGACTCAATGGAGCAACAGGCGTCTCATGAGGCGCTTGAAAAACTCTGGGCCCTAGTTCGTGCTGCCAACGCTTACGTTGACCATCAAGCACCTTGGAGCTTAAAGAAAACCAATCCTGCACGGATGAACACAGTTTTATATGTTCTTGCTGAATCACTACGCCACATCGCGATCTTGATTCAACCGTTCATGCCAACCGCAGCAGGTAAGTTGCTCGACCAATTGGCGGTTCCACTTGAAGCAAGGGCATTCGATTCACTAGGTAAGAACAATAGCTTAACGGCAGGTCGGATTATGCCAAAACCAGAAGGGATCTTCCCACGTTTTGTAGAGGGAAATGTTTCCGGAGATTCACAAACTCTTTAATACCCATAATAGAATGTTAGTAGATAGCCATTGCCATTTAAATTTTCCAGACTTTAAGGAAGATCTTGATGAGGTGCTTGTACGCGCCCAAAACGCTGACGTTAAAGTATTGCAGACAATCTGCACCAAGATCACTGAATTTCCCGATGTTCTCTCGTTGACAGAAAATCATGATAGCATCTACTGTTCTATTGGCATTCATCCTCATCATGTTTCCGATGAACCTAGATTTGAACCTGATGCGATCGTAGGTATTGCGAATAGGTACCCGTCAATCATTGGAATCGGTGAAACCGGCCTCGATTATTATTACGAAAATAGTCCACGAGAAGCACAACGAGAAAGTTTTTGTGCTCATATTGACGTAGCTCGTAAGACTGGCCTACCAGTAATTATTCACAGTCGTTCTGCAGATGAGGATACCGCTTCAATGCTACGGGCAGAGCATGAAAAAGCACCGTTCCCCGGTGTAATACATTGTTTTACTGCCGGCCGAAGCGTCGCTGAAGCCGCGCTGGAGTGTGGGCTTTCAATTTCCCTTTCCGGTATTGTGACTTTTAAAAACGCACATTCTTTGCGAAACATCATTCAAGACTTGCCAGTTGATAAGTTATTGATTGAGACTGACGCACCATTTTTATCTCCTGTGCCACGTCGCGGCGTGCGAAACGAGCCGAGTTTCGTGAGCCATACCGCCGAATTTATCGCTGATTTACTTGCAATTGAAACAGAACAATTTGCAGATCAAAGCAGTGATAATTTTTTTGCACTCTTCACCCGTGCGCGTCGTCCATCATAAAGATGGGGGTGCTTGTGATCCAAGCAATCGTACCAACTGCCATTGCCGCGTGGTTTTATGATGGTTAAAGATGATGGCACGCGGCTATTTTGCTAAGGTATACTTGGATATGTGGGAACTGTGCCTAGACACTGGAATCGGTCCCATCGATGCTATTCTTTATGCAGATTTTCACGGGATTGAGCCCGATGAACCTTGATTTATTGACAGTTATGTTATGGGGTTCAGTGCGTGATCCCATCTTTTGGATTGTGGGTGCGATATTTGGTTGGGATATTGAACGCAAATTTTCGAAATCAGTTTGGTTTTTTATCGGAGCTGGGACCGCATGGGGTGGAATACGTGCTGCGATTTATTTGAGCCTAGGCGAAGAATTGGGGTTAACTGGGACTATTGGGATAATAGGGATATGCGTGGCGCTAATGTGTGCTTTTGGAATAACTGTGAGAGCAATTCGAATTTTTTATGTTAGACCTTAGATAATTAAGAGAAGTGACTTATAACGAGGTTGAGAATATGTATTTCCCATAATATACATTATGCGACTAATCGTGACATCCCTGCTCCTAAACACACCAAACCCAAAACCTAATAGATTTAACTCCAGACACGACAAATGAACCCAATTACTGACCTCCTCTCGATAATAGCACGATTACGAGACCCCAAACGTGGCTGTAAATGGGATTTGCAACAAACTTTCGAGACAATTGCACCTCACACAATTGAAGAATCTTATGAGGTTGAGGACGCAATCCAACGAATGGATTACGAGGATCTAAAGGATGAACTTGGTGATCTTTTGTTTCACGTCGTTTTCTATAGTCAGCTAGCGACGGAACGATCCTATTTTAATTTCCACGATGTTGCTGCCGCCATCTCACACAAAATGGTCAGACGGCATCCGGATGTTTTCCCGGATTCCAAAATCGCCGGAATAGAAGCCGAAAATCACACATGGGAGTCTCTAAAGGCCAAGGAGAGAGCGCAAAAACAAAAAGTAACCCATATAAAAATAAGTGCCTTAGATGGGGTCGCAACAAACCTCCCCGCTCTCACCCGGGCGACCAAATTGCAAAAAAGAGCTTCGATGGTGGGATTTGACTGGCCTGATATTGCGCCGGTCTTGGAAAAGCTTTTTGAGGAATTGAATGAGGTCCAGGAGGTCCTCTCCGGAAGCATGGACCCCAAGAGACTGATTGACGAAATTGGTGACCTATTATTTACCTGTACCAATTTAGCGCGACATTGTGATATTGACCCCGAGACTGCATTACGACAGGCAAATCGAAAGTTCGAACAGAGGTTTAAACGCGTTGAAGCTCTTATGGACTCAAAGATGGTTGGCCCAAAGAATGCGTCGTTGGAAGAAATGGAGGCAGTTTGGAAACAAGTTAAGCACGAAGAGACTACCTAAAATCAATTTTTAGATTCAAAATCTGTTCTGCATCTTTACTCATGGCTCAAAAGATGGATAAGGCTAGAAGTATCCCAACGGGCACCACCGCGTTCCTGAACTTGAGCATAAAATTGGTCAACTAACGCAGTGGCGGGTAACCGAGCTTTATTACGTTGTGCTTCTTCAAGTACAATTTTCAAATCCTTACGCATCCAATTGACTGCAAATCCAAAATCAAACTTATCCGCAGCCATAGTCAAAGCCCGGTTTTCCATTTGCCAAGAACCTGCCGCACCTTTCGAGATAACATCGACTACCATCTTAGGATCCAAGCCGGCCTTGAGGGCAAAATTCATTCCTTCTGAGAGTCCTTGAAGCAGTCCAGCAATACAGATTTGATTGACCATCTTTGTTAGCTGGCCAGCCCCAGCGCCGCCCATAAGTGTAGCTGCCCGGGAATAAGTGTCCATTATCGGCTTTGCGCCGTCGAAGGTTTTTTGGTCTCCGCCACACATCACCGTCAGCACACCATTTTCGGCCCCGGCCTGACCTCCCGACACAGGAGCATCCAAAAAACCAATACCTTTGGTATTTGCTATTTTATCGAGTTCTAAAGCAAGGTTCGCAGAAGCCGTGGTATGATCTACGAAAATCGCACCCTCCCCCATACCGCTAAAGGCACCATCAGTACCAATCACCACGTCACGGACGTCATTATCGTTGCCAACGCACGCAAATACGATATGTCGGTCCTGAGCGGCTTCTCGTGGAGTTGGCGCTGATAAACCACCATGTTTAGCGACCCAGGATTCGGCCTTACTTGCGGTCCTGTTGTATACCACTACATCGTAACCCTTGGCCGATAAATGGCCGGCCATTGGGAACCCCATCACTCCCATTCCCAAAAAGGCTACTTTTTTTATGTCGACCATCCACAACTCCTCATTCCACAATGATGCACCAGATCGATATCAGTACATGCGTTTCATTCAAAATTTAGGCTCACTATCTTAACGATGCACCACTGGTGGAACAACGGGAACGGGTCCCCACATCCCTTTCATGCCCTTATGCTTCATTTTAACAATGCGATATAAATTACTGAAACAAAGGTTGGGAAAGATGGAAAATCTAAAGTACAAAATTAGCTGTTACCGACCCGAGACAGCCAAAATCCGCACATACTTTATCCCCGGGGCAAATCGGAGAGGGTGTGGCAGCAGTCCCAGTAGTGACGATCTGCCCTTCCTCTAGGGGCACCCCCAAACCGGATAATTCGTTAACCAACCAGGTTAAGGCAATTCGTGGATCACCTAACACGTTGCGTCCTATGCCCTTTACGCTCCTGCCCAGGCACACCTCGATCTGCACCAGATGAAGGTCTAATGGAATTTCACGCCATGACACCGGTGCCGGTGGCCCCAAGACAAATTCATGGGCGCACGCGTTATCTGCGATGAGCTGAGCTTCCCCAGCAGTAGTAAAATCTTCATATCGTGAATCAGGAATTTCAATTGCAGGATGCAGGCTTTCCACTGCGTCCACGACTTCTTTCATATCATAGGGCTGTTCACGCGGGGGGAGGTTATAAGCCATGCGGAAGGAGAATTCTGGTTCCGCCACGCGCATGAGCGTATCTCCAAGGGAAATATATGCGCCGTCATCATGTGCGCGCTCACTTATAAGTCGCCCCGCCAGCGGACCATCAACTCCAATATGCGATTGGCCGGCACTGCTTGTAGCGGCGATTTTCCACCCAAATAAAGGCGCCGCACTTCGTTGTTCCAATAAGGCTTGAATGGAGTAACCATCGGTACGGGTTTTTGGCCTATACAAGTTAGGCAACATGTCAATACGCTGGCATCCGTTCCATAAGTTCCACAAAACATCGGAAGCCGTTCGGATATCTTCTTTAGTAAGCATCAAATCGCCAAAGATTTGAGTATGGGGGCAGCTGTAACGAAAAGAAAAGGGTCACGCCAACTTGCAGTTGACGCGACCCAATATTCCCTCTTGGGAGGTATATGCTTATGGGGTTGTAGGCATTTAAAAACCGCCCATACCACCCATACCACCCATACCACCCATATCACCACCACCTGGAGGCATGCCACCACCGCCAGAAGAATCTTTTTT
>JYMV01039490.1_pt1 | contig 11189 bp, 9 predicted proteins | sample 338911 | NCBI WGS metagenome assembly JYMV01 (sample SAMN03354496, study PRJNA234377) | hydrothermal vent metagenome | biome: Deep sea; feature: Hydrothermal plumes at the Eastern Lau Spreading Center, Western Pacific Ocean; material: Seawater | place: Tonga | collected 2009 | depth 2000 m m
TACCAGTCACACATACAACGATGAACAACGGCCAGGAAAATCATGAGGATATTTTTCGCCTTTGTGCTCACCCTGCTGTTCATAGCTTCGGCCGAAGCTGCACCCAGTTCGGAGTTGTTTCCGCGACCCGCAGAACTCGAGCCGGCAGTGACGTTCTGGACACGCGTGTATACGGAGATCGATACCGGACATGGATTTATCCATGACTCCAGACACCTTGATGTTGTGTATGAAGTCATCAAGCTCCCTGCCAATTCAAGCCATCTCACACACGACAAAGTGATCAAGAGAGCCAAAGATCAATACGCTCAGATTCTCCGTTCACTGGCCCGCGGGAAGCATTCCAATCTAAGTGCGGAGGCAAAACGGGTGCTGTCACGCTGGCCAGACGGAGTCAGCAAGAAGACGCTACGCAACGCCGCTCGCCAATTACGGTTTCAGCAAGGTCAGGCCGACGAATTTCGAGCTGGATGGGTTCGTTCTGGAACGTGGATGCCACATATTCTTCAGACACTTTCAGAACGTGGCTTGCCGGCAGAGCTTGCCATGCTTCCTCACGTGGAATCATCTTTTAACCCCAACGCATCGTCACACGCAGGGGCGGCAGGTCTGTGGCAGTTTACACGCTCGACCGGTCGGAGGTTCATGCGTATCGACAGCGTCGTCGACGAGCGTCGAGATCCATATTTCTCGACGGTCGCGGCAGCGCAGTTGCTCGCACGAAACTATGCCACGCTGAAACACTGGCCGTTGGCGATAACCGCCTACAACCATGGGGTAGCAGGTATGCGGCGAGCCGTCCGCCGCCTGAAGACACACAACATTGAACGCATCATCGAACGGTTCAGGAGTCGCACGTTTGGCTTTGCCTCCCGAAATTTCTATCCCGCGTTTCTTGCCGCCGTGCAGGTTGACAGAAATGCGTCCACACATTTCGGACATCTTGAACAGGTCCTGCCTGTCGACACCATGATCATTGTGGTTCCCGAATATCTCCATGTGAAAACAGCGGAAGCAGTACTCGGCATCGACCGTGCCACCCTGCAAACATACAATCCCGCCCTCAGAGAGTCAGTCTGGGAAGGACGAAAATATGTTCCTCGAAACTTTCAGTTGCGTGTGCCCACCGCGCATCTAGATTCGGGTGCACAGATCGCACTCGCCAATATTCCTCCCGATCAGCGCTTTGTGAAACAGAAACGCGACCGTCATCATCGCGTTCGACGTGGCGACACGCTGTCAGGGATTGCCGCACGATACGGCATTCGCGTTGCAGAACTGATGAGCCTGAACAGAGTCAATGGCCGGCATCTCATCTATGCCGGGCAACGACTCGTGTTGCCTACGACGGACGTGCCACGCGCGCGCATCAAACCCGCGACACGAAAACCGGTCCCTGAGGATGGGAAATATGTAGTCAGACGCGGTGATTCAATCTATCGCATCACGCAACGATTCGGCATTGATGAGCGAACGCTCCTCGCGTTGAATCCAATGCGAAACCGACATAAACTCGAGATCGGGCAAGTGTTACGGCTGAAGGCAGCGCGTCTGGACACGCCAGCCACGCTAGTCGTCGCTGCGGCTAAGCCCGCACAGGTCAAGACCGATGCCGAATCGCCAGAAGAGACGACCACCACACTGACCGAGACGCATTCTCAACAGCAGAAAAATGGCGAGGGGCTAGATGAGAATGTCACGACCACGGCTCATATCACGCTTTCCGCCGACCCAAGTGACTATACGGTCGCTTCAGATCACACCATTGAAGTGCAGGCACTGGAAACCCTTGGGCACTATGCCGAGTGGCTGCGCATTCGTACCCAAAAACTCCGAACCCTCAACAACATGAATGTTGGGAAATACGTTGTCAGTGGCACACGCTTGAAGTTGGACTTTTCTCGTGTGCCGGAAGAGACCTTTGAATCGCGGAGACTTGCCTACCACCAGGAGTTGCAGGAAGAATTCTTCCATCAATTCCGCATCCGCGACACGCAGACTCATACGGTACGGCGAGGGGAATCTATCTGGTTTCTCTCCCAGCGAAAATACCAGGTCCCGGTCTGGCTTCTTCGCCAGTACAATCCCGATCTTGACCTTGATCGTGTAAGTTCAGGTGCGCAGGTTAACATTCCCATCCTGGAGCGGGTTTCCGAGACGACGGGATAGACATCGGGGGTCAGACGAGAACTTAACACGCGTTACTGAACGCTTCTCTTACTTCTTTCTCTTTTTCTTCTCTCCACTCGGCACTCCGCCTGCTTCGTCACCTACGTTCGACTGACTTTGATACGCCCATACCATAAACACCGCACCGAGCACGATCATGGGCGATGACAGCAGATGTCCCATAGTGACCCAACCAAAGGTAACAAACCCAATGTGGGCGTCAGGTTGGCGAACAAACTCGACCGCAAATCGAAATACGCCGTAACATAGGAGGAAGAGGCCAGAGACCGCCATTCGAGGTCGTGGCCGTGCGGAGTAGAACCACACAATCGCGAACAGGACGACTCCTTCCAGTATTACCTGGTACAACATCGAGGGATGGCGGAGGGCACCGTCGACGTGCGGAAAAATCATTCCCCAGGGTACATCCGTTGGTCGCCCCCACAATTCCCCGTTGATGAAATTGCCGATGCGCCCAGCACCTAATCCGAGTGGAACGAGTGGAATGACAAAGTCCGTGACTTCAAAAAACGTCCTCCGGTTCCTTCGGCCGTACAGCCACATGGCAAAAGCCACTCCCAGCATTCCACCATGAAACGACATCCCCCCCTGCCACACACGAAACAGCATGAGCGGATCCTGAAGTAACTCACTGAAGTTATAGAACAGGACATAGCCAACCCGTCCGCCGAGCATGACCCCAAGCGCCCCATAAAAAAACATGTCCGCGATCTCATCGGGATTCCAGCCCGAATCAGGCTTCATGGCGCGAAGGCGGCCAAGCCACCATCCGGCAAGGATACCAACGACGTACATCAGGCCATACCACTGAATGGCAAAGTTGCCGAAGCGAATCGCGGCTGGATCAATATCGGGATATATCATTTACACTTCCAATCCCACCGCACGCATTAACGCCAACGCATTGCTCTTTTTGACCACACCGGGACGCATACGGTAATCGAACTGAATCTTTCCATTGTCAACGTGGTCGTCAAAATGCACGTTCATCACCTGTGGGGATGACGTGCTTCCAATATCAGTCAATGCCAAATCGTGAGTCGTAACCAAACCGATTGCCTTGCGCTGTAGGATCCGTCGGATAATAGCCTCAGCCCCGATCACACGATCGTGAGAATTGGTGCCGTGAAGAATCTCATCGAAGAGAAATAAGACAGCAATGGGGCCGTCCGTCAATGTCATGATATGACTCAACCTCGTAATTTCTGCATAGAATCGTGATTGTCCCGCTTGCAACGAATCTTGAATCCGCAGGGTGGCGCCAACTGATATTCTCGAACATTTCAAACGGTGAGCCCGCACGGGTGCTCCGGCCATCGCCAACACCGCATTGATCCCCACCGTTCTCAACATGGTGCTTTTTCCAGACATATTCGAACCACTGACCAACATCATCTGAGTTGGTTGGCCGAGAGCAATATCATTGCGAACGCAGGTCGCGACAGGGAGCAATGGATGTCCCAAACCTTCACCCTCAAACGCAAGATCGTTCTCTACAATCTCGGGGAACGGATCGTCAGGATGTTCATACGCGTATCCGGAAAGCGCGATGAGTGCCTCGAATTCTCCAACCACCTCCAGCCAGCCACGCAACGATCCGCCTGAGATCACCCGCCAGGCTTCAATGGCTAATGCCACCTGTGTCGTCCAGAGCACGATCCACGCAATCGCGGCAAAGAACTGATTTCTGGTTGAATCGTAGAGCGTGAGCAAGCGTATCAATTTTCCAAGTTGCTGAGATGGCGTGATGACTCCGGTTTCCAGTTGCTGACGTAACACCGCCATCCGTGGGCTGGCGAAGGATGCAGTCTCAATATATTCCAGAAGTTCAACAAGCAGGGCGAGATCTTGTCCGTGTCGACGGACGTACGACAGAATCTCGTGGACTCGTTCCTTCAAAACCCGAGCATACAACCCATTCACGATCGCGACAATCAGTACCGGCCCCAATCCGTACAACCCCAACGCTACCCCGACAAGACTACACAGCATGATTGCCGCCAGGGCAAACACGATCATCCGGTGCCATTTCACATTACCATCGTGAGATCCTTCGCTCCATGCCACCAGCCCATCAGCGTGAAGGTCTGCACGATAATTCGGGCCGAGAAGCACTAACGCTTCGCGAAGATCAAGTTGCGGACGTAACTCCTGGACGGCATCTTGCCGGGCTCGAATTTCCTCGGTGGCCGAAGACTCTTTTAACCAATGTGACAATGTCTGAACGCCCCCGGATGTTCGTGCGGTACACAGGAGCTCAAACAGCGAGCCCGTACCGAACAGATCCAGATCAGCGGCGTAGAGATGGCCTTCATCCTGAAGTTCGGCTCCTGACACTCCCATTCCCATCCATCGATCTTCCAACCGCGCAAGGCCATGCTCGTAGAACACGACACTCCGTTCGGCATGGTGTAATTGTTTCCGGATCTGCCCGTGGAGAAAGAGTAAAACGCCAAACGCGAATACCGGTACACCCAGCCACCACCAGGACAACGAACCCAGCGCGAACCCAGCAACAACGATTCCGACGATAAAGACCAACAGGCGCAGATCCGATATCCAGCGGTCACGCTTGGCCCAATGTCCCACATCCCCCTGACGCGCGGTCAGGCGCTGTGAATATTCCGTATGTGGATCAGATGATGACATCGGTCGTTACTTAACAAATACCGTTTTGATGTTCACGAATTCCTTCATTCCATAATGAGAGAGTTCACGCCCGTAGCCGCTTTCACGCACGCCACCAAACGGAAGTCGCGGATCGGATTTCACGAACGAATTGACGAAGCAACATCCCGCTTCGAGTTCCTCAGCGGCAATGCGTTGTCCTTTTTCTACATTCCGCGTGAACACAGCCGCACCGAGCCCAAAAATGGAGTCATTCGCCACCTCGATGGCTTCCCGCTCATCGCTCACAGAAATGATGGCCGCCACCGGCCCAAAGAGTTCATCGTCATACGCCGGCATGTCCTTGATGACGCCTGTCAACACCGTGGCTGGATAGAACGCCCCTTTGCCTTCCGGAATCTCACCGCCCAACAGACATGTCGCCCCTTTGTCGATACACTGTTTGACCTGGTCATGCAGCTCATCGCGCAAATCATGCCGCGCCATCGGCCCTAACGTCGTCGTCGGATCCATGGGATCACCCATGGTGTGCGCTTTCATACGTTCGACAAACAGGCGTTCAAAATCCTCCCGCACCGACTCGACGACGATAAAGCGTTTCGCCGCAATGCAACTCTGACCCGCGTTGATCATCCGACTCGTCGCACAGGCGGACGCTGCGGCTTCGAGATCTGCATCTTCCAGAACGATATAGGGGTCATTGCCTCCGAGTTCCAGCACTGTTTTCTTGATCATGTCGCCAGCTTTGCTCGCGACCGCTTTTCCAGCGGGCGTGCTGCCCGTCAACGTCACCGCTCGCACACGTGGATGCTCAATCACTGCGCCAACCTTTCCTCCACCAATAAGCAGGGTGCGAAAGAGATGCTCAGGAAACCCAGCATCGCGGAAGACGTCTTCGATGGCAAGCGCACACCCAGGAACATTAGATGCATGCTTCAAAATCCCTGCATTGCCCGCCATGAGCGCCGGGGCAGCAAACCGGAACACTTGCCAGAATGGAAAATTCCACGGCATCACGGCGAGAATCACCCCAAGCGGCTGGAAGGTCACAAAACTCTTGCTCGCTTCGGTTTCCACAACCTCCGGCGTCAAAAAACCTTTGGCGTTGTCGGCGTAAAACTCGCACACCCACGCACACTTCTCGGCTTCCGCCTTCCCATCCTTGGCGGGTTTACCCATTTCCTGAGCCATGAGCGTGCCATACTCAGCCGCGCGTTCCCTCAAGATTTTCGCAGCCTTGTACATCGCGATCGCGCGTACGGCGAATTCTGTCCGCCTCCATTCGAGGAACGTGCGATGTGACTGCTCTACAATCGTCGCGACGTGATCGTCCGTCATCGCGTCGTATGCTTGGATGAGTTCACCTGTTGTCGGATTCAGCGATTCAATCGCCATCGTTACGTCCTCCAGTATCTCGCGTCATTTTTACCGTGCAGGACCAATCCCTCAGAAAAGACTGGGGACTGTTCAAAAAGGCCGTCCAGCAAGGCCGCAGCAAGCGAAGCGGCGAATCGTACTCTCGTACGTTGAGCCTCTGAGCGCGGCGAGAACGCCGCTGGTGGACTTTTTCAACAGTCCCATCGGTTGTATCGTACACTCAAGCATGATATTCATTGCTTGGTATGGACACAAGGGGGAACGTCGATGCAGTTTGATCCCGCGATCGCAGCCCAGCAGGCGCTCCATCGCGCTGAAGAACAGGGAGAACTTGGAACGATGCAGCAAGACATCATCGACGCGGAGGAGGCGTTTTCCGTCGATGAAGGAGAAGCCGCACGCCAAGCGTATGACCGTCTTCAAGAGTTTGGGGGACAACTTCCCGAGGCTCGATACTTTCAGGAATTTCTCATCTACATCACCTGGCAACAAGTGACCGCGGAAACCATCCCACGGCACTTCCGCAAAGGCGCGGATTTATGCGACCAGTTTATCTCACGATTTGGCGGTACACTGGGGAAATCGACGACATTGAGCCAAGTGCGGAACATACAAGATTCATTTCGCGGCGGATTAGGGGAGCAGGATCACACCCTACCGGAGTATGACGACGACGCGTTTCACGGAGGAGATTAGTCAACGATGTACAAAGAAACCACCGAATCAATCGTCATCACGGTACACCCAAGGTTCCTGACCGAAGAATCATTTCCCAACGCCGGGCATTACACCTGGAGCTATCATGTTGAAATCGTAAACGAGGGCAAGGAACGAGTGCAACTCATCAACCGCTATTGGAACATCACCGATGCCAACGGCCAAGTCAAAGAAGTAAGGGGCGAGGGGGTCGTCGGCGCCCAGCCCGTGTTAGGCCCAGGAGAAGGCTTTGAATATACGAGTTTCGTGCCCCTCTCAACCCCATCAGGAATGATGTCAGGAACCTATGAGATGCTCCGCACCGATGGAACCATGTTTAACGCCGTCATTCCGGCTTTCTCACTCGATAGTCCAGACTTCCAGCCAAGCCTAAACTAAAGCGTAGAACCGCGCGTATATGTCGTTGTGGCGTATGCGAAAGAAAGAGAAAGAAGATGCGGCGGGGTGAATCGCTGCTTAGTTCGGTAGATCGAGTTTCCGTATTTCGTCGACTGTATGTGTCACAAGCGCTGCGATTTGATTATCTGTAATTGTTGACACATCGTGTTTACTCAATGCCTCGGTTTGAACGCTCGTGCTATAGAGGAGGCGAACACGTTCAGGGCCTTTCGACTGTTGCCGGGGTTCAGCGAGGAAATTGACATAGTATTCAACTTTGATGGCGACAATTCCCGTCAGCGAGATGCCTTGAGCCACCTCGCGTATGACGGCCATAGCGTTGCCATGGATGTATGTTCTTAAAGTGTTTCTCGTCTTAGGCGTCGTGTCAGGGATGATCTTGAGTGCGATGCGGAGATAAGGCATTGTCCGCACCAAAGAAACCTTCTCTAGGGTCATGATATCCATATCCCCACCGACAGCTCGGGTTACGGCAATTGCCACTGCATCCCGCTCCTCCGCTGGTAACGGAATTTCTTTGACGCAAGCACTCGTCGCCGAAAGGGCAACAACTACAAGCAAGGTGAGGAACCATGAGACCTTTTTACACCGCATGACGACAGATTCTACCCTAATAGACTGACTTATCCAACACCTTCCCCTCTTTTGCCGCGCTGTCCGGGAATATCAGGGAGAGGAAACGTTTTGTGATCACGGAAAAAGCCGTGGCTGTGGGCTATTGTGAAGAGGAACGAATTTCTGCGGTAAGCCACTGGATGTATGTTCGGCGAATTTTACGCTTCTCGATTGCTTCGATACATAGGCTCCGAACACGATTGCGATGTGATGTCCAGTTGAGCAAAACACGTCGTCCGACGTCGAGATATCCTGGCGGCTCATCCAAGAAAAGATCCGACCGCGCAATGGTCCAGATATCACATGCGATCTCGCCTTTTGGGATGGCATGATCTCCTAAGCGATCTTTCAAGCCCTGCACTAAATGGGTCAACTCGTGTCCGATGACGTAGTAACTGAGCTTTCGTGGGTTCAGGCGGATAAGCAGGCGTCGAATTTCAGCTTCGCCGAGTCGTTTGGTGTAGCCCACAGAAATACTTTCTCCGTGGAGTTCCGGAAAATGCCTGATTGCATCTCGGAGCATGGTTTCAAGGCGCTTGGTCTTCTTGGCTTGCATCGTTCTGGTGTAGACGAAATCGTCATACTTCATTTGTGATATTGTACCGCGCATGCATGCTCCGCGTTTACGCTTTGCGCCCAGCCCGACAGGATATCTCCATATCGGAGGAGTGCGTACGGCCCTTTTTAATTGGTTGTTGGCTCGCCGCTTCGGAGGAACATTTATCCTGCGCATTGAGGATACCGACAAATCCCGCTCCACCGACGAATCGATCCAAGCCATTCTGAAAGGATTGACGTGGTTGGGAATTACGCCAGACGAAAGTCCATATCGTCAAACCGAGCGCTTGGATGCCTATCGCGAGCAGGTGGACCGGCTGCTGGCAGAGGACAAGGCATACCGTTGTGTGTGTACTCCCGAGGAACTCGACGAGAAGCGCAAAATTGCGCTGGAAAAAAAGGAAACCCCCAAGTACGACGGGCGGTGTCGAGATCGACCGGATGTACCAGAAGCGCAACCATTTACCGTTCGCTTCCGGTCTCCAACTGATGGGGATACGGTCGTCAAGGATCTTATTAAAGGTGAGGTGACATTCAACAATTCCGTTCTTGACGATTTGGTCATCGTTCGTCAGGACGGCCTGCCAACCTATAACTTTTCCGTTGTCGTCGATGATGCGCTCATGGGGATTACCCATGTGTTGAGGGGTGATGATCATCTCAACAATACACCTCGGCAAATTCACATCTACAAGGCGCTCGGATTTCCGCTGCCAGAATTTGGACATCTTCCGATGATCCTGGGGCAAGACAAGTCACGCCTGTCGAAGCGGCATGGCGCTACGTCTATTACCGCGTACGAAGATATGGGATATCTTCCGGAGGCGATGATCAATTACCTGGTACGCCTCGGCTGGTCGCATGGTGATCAGGAGATTTTTTTGGTTCAGGAGCTGACTGAGGTGTTCGCGCTGGATCATGCGATGAAATCAGCCGCGGTGTTTGATCCCGATAAGCTGTCATGGGTCAATAGCCAGCACCTGCAAGCGGCCGACCCTGATCGGATCGCAAAGCTCCTGAGACCGTTGCTCGTTCGTGAAGGCATTATTGCTGATGAGACCTCACTCAATGGCGCTTGGATGCGAAAACTTGTGGTCGCATTGCAAACCCGATGGCGCACGTTGGTGGAGATGGCGCACGCAGCAGCCGTCTATATTCGTACTGAGATAGAGATCGACGAGCAGGCCAAGGTAAAGTTTCTGAAACCAGCGATCAAACCAGCTCTGGAAAGCCTTGCGATAACATTACAGACCGTGTCGCCATTTACCCACGACAAAATCGAACCCGTATTTCAGCAAGTGCTTGAGAAGCACGAGTTAAAAATGGGGAAACTCGCACAGCCTGTTCGAGTCGCACTCACAGGTGGGACAGCGAGCCCAGGAATTTACGATGTGATGGAACTCTTAGGGCAAGAAAAAACGTGTGAGCGGCTTACTAAGGCTGTAGGTCTGATCCCTAGTTCCGAACCTGCATAAAGCAATCTCACATGAGGTCCCCGCAGGATGTTCAAAACGCGCGTCCAGCAAGGCCTCAGCAAGCCGCGAGGCGAATCGTACCACGGTACGTTGAGCCGAACAGCGAAGCGAGAACGCCGCTGGCGGGCGTTTTCAACATCCTGCTAAAGCCAATTGCAGATTTTCCAGGATGGTCTCGCAGCGGCACATTGGACCCGAAGTGAGATGCTTTGAAGCCTTCGGTATTCAAACCACGATAGCGGATCAGACTTTTCGCCGAATTCAGCAACAGTGACTTGGGCTTTGTGAAGATTCTTAAGCGTGTCGTCTCTGATATCTTGTGGAGGCTGATTCAACACCCCTCCCAATAAACTCGCCGCGCCCGCGATGTCCATTTTCTGATCCCGTGCATCGTGATCGTAATCGTCGATCTTTCGTAACTCATTTGCGGCACCAAGTGTCAGATCCAATAGGTAGGCGGCATTGCGTCCGAGTTTGTCGTAATGCAGCGACGCGGGGGTGTCTTCCGGGGTGTGGTAATACTGGCTACGTCCGGTGGACAGAAAGACAAAGGGAATATCAGCTTGCCGAAACGAGTCATAGTCACTGACTGGCCGTTCGCACCATGGACAATATGGCACGGCTTCAACCATGGAGAGTCCGATCGGCAACGGTCGCAATCCATCGATGGGTGTTCTCCCTTGGATCAATCGTGATAAGTGCCGGCTCTTTTCGGATCCTAATACGAAGAGGGCACCTGGAAGACCGGGAATAATCTCTCCAGCCATAAGGTCCATGCCAATCATCAACGCGATGTTCTGACGTTGGTCTTTTGAAAGCTGGCTCACGAAAAACATCGAACCTTTTTCGTCTGTCCTTCCCTCCGGCTTCTCTTCGGCATCGAATGAGATGAACAGAATGCTACGTTTCACTGTATTGGGGTGTTTCGCGAGAATACGTGCGGTTTCCAGCATCAGAGCGACCGCGGAAATATTGTCGTCGGCACCGGGATAGATTAGGCCCTCTCTGATTCCGAGATGATCGTGGTGCGCGGTCACTAGCACAAGCTCATGACGGCGTGTAGGATCAGATCCCGGAAGGAGAGCGGCGACATTGGCGCCTGCTCCCGTCGTAATGGGCTGTAGATAATCGTCCCCAAACCAGGGCTTCAAGCCATAGGCTTTGAACTCGTCTTCAATATAAGCAATCGCGCGCGCGCCTTCGTCAGATCCGACATCACGGCCCCGCATT
>JYMV01037752.1_pt1 | contig 11188 bp, 10 predicted proteins | sample 338911 | NCBI WGS metagenome assembly JYMV01 (sample SAMN03354496, study PRJNA234377) | hydrothermal vent metagenome | biome: Deep sea; feature: Hydrothermal plumes at the Eastern Lau Spreading Center, Western Pacific Ocean; material: Seawater | place: Tonga | collected 2009 | depth 2000 m m
GTTTATAGCCTTCGAAAGTTTGTGCCGGATCAAGTGGCGGTGGTTCCATGGTCGCTGCGAGCAACTCGTTTACAGAACTATTCTGGTTCATAGTTGGCGTTCCGTCAGAATCATCCGAATAGGTTCGGCTCTGAATCTCTTGAATTGAATCGTCAATATCATCAGACGAGGGTTTCATTAAATCTGGCAATCCATTTATAACTGCCAGTAATCGATCTTGCGCTTTTTGTTTGGTGCAATCCTCATCGCATGCGATCGTAGGGCAAGGGTCCTGAAAAGTGCCGGCACAAATATATGCAGGACGTGGGGAAAACGAAGCGTTTACTATTGACACACCGCACTTCTCACCCGAGCTAATTAACGACGCATTATTTATACTGAATACATTGGGGCTACTATCGTGTTTAGCCGTCGCACAGAAAGTATCACTTGGCGCAGGAGGAAGGGTTGCTAAAACATCCGGGTTCTGGTTAAAACCATAATAGGTGCCTTTTATAGTTGGCAGATCACATGCCTGAGAAGGATAAGTATCAATCCAAAAAGCATTGCAAAGCAAATGCATGTCTTTCAAAGCCCGCTTGGCATGAATATCATAGGCTTTATTTTTATACTGCGAGAATTGGGGTATTCCTACCGCACCCAAAATTCCAATAATCACGATTACATTTAAAATTTCTATAAGCGTGAAACCCGCCTCTTTGTGATTTGAATTTCTAGTGCAAAACATTAACTAGATCTCCCCCTTAAATATCAAGCCTAGGAGTTTGTTCATATAGTCCCTATTATCTCAAAAAATTCTACCCAATAAAAATCAAACAGCGCTGCCCATCTGAAATATGGGAAGGTACATAGCCACCACAATAAATCCGACAACAAGCCCAAGAAAAACCATTAGCGCTGGTTCTAAAAGAGCGGTCAAACCGGTAACCGCGGTATCAACCTCCTCATCATAAAAATCAGCAATTTTAGCCAACATGGAATCAAGTGATCCGGAATTTTCACCCACATCAATCATCTGAATAACCATGGGTGGAAAGACCTTTCCTCGTGCGAGCGGAGCAGCTATGGTATCACCACCCTTGATCGCTTCCATCGCATTCAAAACTGCGGTCTCCACTGTTTTATTTCCTGCTGTGCGAGCACAGATTTCAAGTCCCTCTAGTAAAGCCACCCCACTCGCAAGAAGTGTACCCAAAGTCCTTGAGAACTTGGCAATAGAAACTTTTCGAATTAGCGGCCCAGCCACAGGTAGTTTTAATGCGTAACGGTCGATTACGGCCCTACCTCGCTCAGTAGCATACAGCCTGCTAAAGATTAAATAAATCGCATACGCAGTACCTGCCATATAATGCCATTTGGTTCGAAACATATCGCTAACAGCCATTACTATTGCAGTAGGACCCGGCAACTCAGCCCCTCCACTACTGAACATTGTCGTAAACGCGGGGATAACAAAGATCATTAAAAAAGAAATCACTGCTAGCGCCACACTAACAATACAAGCTGGATAAACCATGGCAGATTTGACTTTTTTTTTAAGAGACGCCGCTTTCTCGATATGCGCAGCCAATCGTCTTGCAATGGTATCCAATATTCCAGCTGCTTCACCGGCTTCGAAAAGATTACAGTAAAGCGAGTTAAATACCTTTGGGTGTTTCCTCAAGGAATCAGAAAGATTTTCTCCGGTTTCAATGTCTTGTTTAATGGAAAGAATAATCTCACCAAAAGTTCTATTTTCTGCCTGCTCACCCAGAATCTTCAAACATTGAACCAATGGAAGCCCCGCATCAACCAAGGTAGAAAATGTCCGGGTGAAAACGACGATATCCTTCTCAGTAATTCTCTGTTTTCCGCTGCCGAAAAGAGGCTTTCCGTTGTTAAAACTAAATTCTTTTTTCTTTTTTTTCTCTTTAATATTAATAGGCCTAATTTTATCTTGTTTTAGGCTGGCGATGGCGGACTTCCTGTCTTCTGCCAGGATCTCGTCATGTATAATTTTGCCCTTAATTCTTGCCTTGTATTCAAATGCGAGCATACCGGTTCAATCCTTTTTTACTTTAAAAGCATGAGTTTAAAATCGATCTCTATTTTTAACGACTCTGCTTTTCTCATTCGCTGCAATTACCTAAATAAATTCTGGCGGTTTTTTTAAAAATGAAGTGAAACGATCTTTTACGATTCCTTTATCGTAAGCATCTTCCGGGCTTATTTTTTTTGCTTTTAACTCGGCGAGGATCGCGTCATCTAAAGATTGCATCCCATATTTCCTGCCTGTTTGAATAGCCGAAGGAATCTGGAAAGTTTTACTCTCACGGATCAGGTTGGATACCGCCGAGGTCACCACAAGGATTTCAAAAACCGCCACTCGTCCCTTCTGATCGATTCTCTTTAATAGTTTTTGCGCCACCACTCCCTTGAGCGATTCAGAAAGCGACGTCCTTATTTGCGCCTGTTGGTGTGCCGGGAAAACATCTATTACACGATCAATAGTTTTAGTAGCATTTTGTGTATGCAAGGTACCGAATACGAGGTGACCGGTGGATGCAGCTTCAAGAGCTAATTCGATTGTCTCGAGGTCCCGCATTTCTCCTACGAGGATAATATCGGGGTCTTCACGCAAAGCTCCTCGAAGGGCCGACTTAAAACTTTTGGTATGTACTCCCACTTCACGATGGTTAACAACAGAACTTTGTCCTCTGTGGATAAATTCAACTGGATCCTCTACTGTTATAATGTGGCATTTTTTATTTTTGTTTATATGGTCTACCATCGCGGCCAACGTGGTTGACTTACCACTCCCTGTTGGACCTGTAACTAGAACCATTCCCTCGTGCAACATGGCAAGTTTGGTGATACCTCCAGGTAGATCTAACTGCTCAGCCGTTAAAATTTCGCTGGGAATTTCTCTAAAGACGGCTCCAACTCCCCACCTCTGTTGAAAAAAGTTTGCTCGATATCTGGCTAAACCTGTTATTTCATAAGCAAAATCAACATCACCTGTTTCTTCAAATAGTTTTTTTTTATTTTCTGGAGCAATTTCGTACAACATATCTTTAAGTTCATCATTTTCAAGTGACTTATGGTCAACGCGTTCCATATCACCATGAATCCTAAAAATAGGCTGAGAACCTGAAATCAGGTGGAGATCAGATGCCCCTTGTTCATTCATCAATTTAAAAAGTGCGTCAATTTTAGCCATATTTTCCTAGAGTTGTTAGATGGAAAATGCCGCGTAGCAAAGTCTTTGGTTTACATTATTACTTTATCTACAAACATACTCACCCCTTCGTGATTACGTCTTTATTATCCATGACAATGGTAGGGGTAATGAATATGAGTATTTCGGAAACCGTGTCCTCGTCGTCCATGTTCTGGAACAACCAACCCAGAATAGGTATGGCCGACAAGAAGGGCACTTTTTTCTCTGTCTCGGTCTTGGTATTCTCAAAAATTCCGCCAAGCACAGTAGTGGCGCCATTTGCCACAATCACCTCGGACGTGGCCTCATTCGTTGTAATGGTTGGATTACCGTTACCATCCGTATTGGCGAAATCGGCCGCATTTTTCGTGGCCTTGATTTGGAGAAGCACATTATCGTCAGTGGTAACATGCGGTGTTACCGTGAGAGAGAGTTCTGCATCTATAAACTGTGTCGCAGTCCCTTCCTGCGAGGTCGTCTCATACGGGATTCTTCTTCCACTTGAGATGTGAGCTTCGTGGTGATCCATGGTTGTTACCTTCGGAGCTGAGAGAACGCGCCCTCGCCCAGCGGATTCCATTGCGGTTAGCCGTATATCTAAATCCAAGCCGCTCAGAACATTTCCAGCGATCAGACCAAAACCAGATGTCGCTGTTGATGTGGTTCCGAGGTTAACCATCTCGGCCCCCACGCCAACAGTTCCGGTACCACTAGTTATACTGATCTCACCTTGTTGACTATTAAAGTTTCCCCTTGTTGCCCCTTTTGCCGCAATAGCTCCTGTCAAACCCCATTCAATACCAAGCTCCTTTGAATAGCTTGTACTAACTGTCACGATACGCGCCTCAATCATAACCTGCGGTAATTTTTTATCCAGAATCGTTATAAACTCCAGCATCTTCTCAACATTCGAACGCAGATCTACAAGGATCAGCGTATTGGTTCGTGTGTCAACGGTAATATTTCCAGACTCGCTTCTTAGAGAATCTAAATTCTTGGCAACATCCTCAATCTGGCCATAATTAATACGTTTAACTTCTGTGACCATATTTACATCGCTGACCACAGATCGTCTAACAGGAGTTTCCTGTTCACTGACTACATTACGAGCAACCGATTCACCAGGGATAATATTACGTCCGGTGACATTAACAATATTGTCACCAATACACTGTATCTGTAACTGGTTATTAGCCAGAATAATTTCGAAAGCTTGATTCCAGGGAACATTTTTAAGTCGCAGATTTATATTTCCCTTAACCTCGTTAGCGATGACAATATTAAACCCGCTCATCTCGGAAAAGACTCGCAAGGTGTTTGGCAGCGACGCATTTTGAAAGTCAAGATCAATCCGATCTTTCTTACCACCTAACAAAGACTCGCAAGGATCAACAGGAATATCAGCTTTCTGACCTACGGCAACTTTTTCAGAAGTAGTCCTCGGATCGGTTTCTTTTGAGCTAACCTGCACCTTGGTTTTTCTAGTTTTTACCTGTTCAGTTATATCATCGTACAATTGGACTGTAAGCTCATCTCCCGTGATCTTTTTAATATGGTAACGCGCACTACGACTCAAAATGATTTCAAAACGAAGACTACGCCCGTCCTCAGAATAGAAAGTCCGAATATTATCCACCACTCCCTGCCTTACATTGGTCTCATCACAACACAGAAACCCCTTTTTCACATTTGGAATGTCCAATACGAGACGCAATGGATCAGTGCCTTTAAATGCCGTGTAATGAATATTATCTGACGCTTTAATACGAACAATCATTTCGTCGTCATCGCCAACTGTAGTGTTAAGGCTTACAATTTCTGTTGGTTTCTGATTCAGCAGACGGCCTTCTTTTTGTGCACCAGGTTTCGTGTTTTTATTCACAGGAACACAAGAAGACAATCCATTGATCACTGCAATGAAAAAAATACCGTAAAAAATCAATCTGGTTTTATGCACTATTGTTTTACCTACCATTATCATGTTCCTAACCTTGTAATGGATTCTTCTTGAATTCAATGTTTCTTACTCGAGATAAAATTTCGCCAAGGTAGTTACGATACCTTTCCAAAATGACAATCTTCTTTTCATCAACAGTTTTGACTATACCGAGATTTGGTCCTATGAGTGTGCCCACTTTTACCGTGTGTCCCTTTTGCCCTTCCGTTTGAACCAAAGCAACCGCTGTTCCTTGTTTTCTGAATGTCCCAACAAATTCCATTTTATCAAAATCTGTCTGGAGTTCCGTTCGTATAAACATTTTTTCCTGCATGCCCAGAACTTCAGTTAGCAGGCTTCGATAACGAGACACTTTTTTTCTGTATTCTTTATTACTCAGTTTTCTAAGCGCTGAGTCGTCGTTAAAAATCGAAGCAAAATCGTTTAGTCGATCTACCGTTCTCGGATACTCTTCTTTAACTTTCTCATAAATTTTTATAGGAATAAGAGGCATATCCTCTGGTGTCTCTAATTCATATGATTTTTTTTTCTTTGAAGGCGAGGGTTGACTGGAGACCCTTTTGAAACCTTTTTTATTAGGACCAACCAACGGTACAAATGGATCTCTTTTTCCTAACGAAAAATATCGTTCGCCTGGCGGAAAGTTCGCTTTGATTGAGTCAAGTTCAAGGTTTTCAGATTGCGCAGGGACTTGGGAAAAAAGCAAACCAAACAGAGACAAAACAAAAAGAAAAATATTAGATCTTATATTTAGTTTTCGTGTCATTTTTTACCTATATCTCAAAGTCCATCGATGTAAACATAACTACTTCCTATAAATGAGGATAGTACTTGAGGTTTATTTTCATCATTAACAACTTTAAACGACATGTTCTTGATGTGAACTATTTGCAGCATATTTTGTAAGGTGGCAAACATATCCATCGTCTCCCACAACCCACCACGGAACCTAAAATGCGTATGGATCTCTTTATAAAAATCATCCACCATTCCCTCGGCAACTTTAAAATACATAATATCAACATTCCTTTTTTTGCCAAGTCGGGTAACCCTGATCAGAAGTTTATTTAATGCTTCCTCGCTAGGGAGTTGTTTTTTTTTCATATTCAACTCACCCGTTTTCAAGCTTAAGTTTTTAAGAACTTCATGCTTGCTCGCGACAACTTTAAAATATTTTTTCAGGGTATATTCTGTATCAACTATTTTTTTCATCAAAGTTTCATGTTCTAAACTCACAGCACTAACAAAGGTGAAAAAAGAAATCAAAAATAAGATTAAACAAACCCCGACCGCCCCAAAATAAATCTTAGCGGGCCCTATCTCCTCTATGGAATCGTAGGGAAGTCTATTGAAAATTAGATCCATGTTAGTACTGCACCTTTTCCCCGGTCATGCCTTCATTGGCATATAGACATAAAAAGTGAAATCACGCACCGCTTTTGTTCCAGTCTGTTGCTGACTGGTTTGATGTAAAAATACTTTGACGAAGCTTGATGAGTCACGAAGTCGATCGATATAACGGACAATAGTTTCATCGCTATGTTTTCCAAATAAACGCCCACGAACCTCTAAAAATTCTTGCTTCGACTGGACCTTGTTTTTAGACTTGTTTGATTTTTTTTTTGTTTTCATTTTTTTGGGATCCCCAATAAAAATCAAAGGAATCTTCTTCCCCTTGATTTCCTTGATCCCCAATTGCCTAACACTGGTAAGCCAGATTTCATCAGGAACAGGAAGGATCAGGTCTTCCAAGATTTGCGTAACCTGAAATTGATTCGCCCGGAGTTCGTTAATTTTTTTTATAATTTTTTCGGTACGCTTAGCTTGGAGTTTCATTGATTGAATTTTTGTGGTTTGAGCGGTTAACTCCCGTACCTGGCCCTCGAGCTGCTTTAATTCATTTGTACGGTACTTGATTTCTATTTTTTGGAAACACCAATAGGTGACTATCAAAAAGATAAAAAAAAGAACTGACCCCATCGCATTTATTATTATTTTTTGCATAGCGATCTTCCTTAGTTCTTGTTTATAGTCAAGCAGGTTTATAGAAATCATTTGCAATCAAACCTCCTTGCAGCTAATCCCATAACCACGGCAAATTGAGGTCCTACATCGTTTAATTTTTCTAGATGAAAGCGTTTTGGATCCACCTTAATCGAACTAAAGGGATTAATTATTTCTACCGGAATATTAAAGTGTTCGCTAAAAAGTCTTCCCATCCCGTAAGCCAACGCACCAACACCATGGATAAAAATACGCCTCACCTTTTCATTCGTGCTTTCAGAAAAATTCTCGATTGCTTCAGAGGCTTCATCTATTATTTTTTCAACAGAATCCATGTCTGGTTCCTCACCAATTAAGCTCATCCCCGCATCCATTTTTTCTTCAGATTGGAATTCCTTGCTAAACTTGTTATTAAAATATTCTTCAACTTTATTAGCTTTTCTGAAGAATCCCCTTGGAATATTTTGTCTCCAGTTCGTAGAACAATGACCTGAAACAGGATTTTTTTTATCGAAGACCAGATGACCATTGCTCACAATACTTACATAGGAGTACGGGTCGTTTAGATTAATCAAAGCACACGGTTCTATTGGGAATAGATCTTTGGTGAAGTCCAATGATCTGATTGAAGCAAAAGTCTCTAGATCAAAAACGACAGGGGTTAATCCAGCTTCGACCAGAGTATCGAAACGGTTATCTATTATCTCGTGTTGGACAGCGGCAACAATAACTTCAAAATTTTTTTCTTCGCTGCCCCCACCACCCCATACACTCTCCGGAAGGTTTTCTGTGTGTTCGACCACATGATAATCGTACCGAACATCTTCTATATCAAAGGGGATTTCGTGCTCCACTTCATGCAATAATTCTTCTACAAGTTCCTCTTTATTCTTCGCTGGCAATGTTAATTTTCTGATAACGCCGTGATCCCCTGGAATCGAGGACACCACATATCTAGATTTAAATTTTTCACTTTTGATAATTTTTTTTATCACGTCCGACACCTCACCTGGATTCTCCACCAACCCATCGACAACAGATCCTTCCGGCAGTGGCATCACTCCGATCCCCACTAACTCGCACACATTATCTTTAAAGTCTAACTGGGCAATAGTTATTGATTGCGACCCAATATCAACCGCTAGAAGAGGTGTTTCTTTATTTAAAAACAAATTGCTGTACATTTTCTCTTTTAGTCCTATTCTCTACTTAACTTTAAAGAATCAAAAACCCCACTCAAATAATTCTGAAACAAAACTCTTAATTACATGGATTATTTAAACAAAACAATCTTTTAGCCAGTTCCTTGGAATGAATAATTTTATCACAAGACACTGTTCGCGAACATACTCCAAGTGAGGTATTGGTTCTCCTAATAGTATTTAATACAATACTCTGGCCTTTTGAGGTACTTGTATAGCAATAGATAGCGCGTTTTTTTTTATTTGAAATTTATTTTCCTGATGATCATGCAAGAAAATTCAACTGATCATGAAAGAAACGGATTCATATCTATCGAATTACTGACTACATATGTAAACGTTGGTATTGTTCTGCTATTCTCACTGACCTTTGTGTTTACCCTCTCAACAGTCAATGCTCAGGAGCATGGTCTCGATTTAAAACAGGTAATAGATCCCTGCACCATGCCAGACCATAGCCTACACCTGAATGATGACGGATCTGTATATTACAATTCATCGACTCCGGTTGCCGGTTTCCAGTTTAACGTGGATGGTGCGACCGTCGTTAGTGCAACAGGCGGTCATGCAGAAACCGCAAACTTTACGTTACCAATTGGTGGCAGCACAGTACTTGGATTTTCACTTGATGGGGTTACCATTTCTGGATGTGGCACCATGATATCTTTAATACTAGAGGGTAAAGCCACGGGCCTTTCTGGCATTATCATGTCGGACATTAATGGTAAAGCAATTGCAGGAATTTCCCTTCTTCCGTGATCAATAACTCAACTTAGCTTATCGGCTAGCATTAACGGGAAGACGCCTTTACTTATCCAGGTAATTTTTAAATCTTGGGGAGTCCAAAAAATGAGGCACGGCGGGTAAGTTTTTTGTGAAGATCTTCATAAAACCGGACAACTTTGGTTACGGCTTTACTTTCTTGATTACTTAGAGTTTTAGTATGCATCGCCTTGAGTTTGTACCCGTTGATTTGTGTGTTGTAGTATTTAAATTTTGACTTCCACCAAAATGCTGGCTTCCCTCCCCATACCTGCTCGCCGGGTTTTGCAAGAGGTTTCAAAATAAGTTCGGATTCGGTATGGTTAATTTCCATCCGGAAGTTACTCAAAAAACTCATTCCAAGTAATCCTTCTATACCTAGCATTTCTTTGCCAATACTGGCTTCTACGAGATCGACTTCCGCGTCACCAATTTTAACCTTATCAAGCGCTATCAACTTATTCCGCGAAATTCCATTTGCTGTTTGCATCTGAATTGCAGGTAAGTTCGAAGTTTCTTTTATCCCCAATTTTCTGCACACCTCTGGAGAGAGGGACATTAAAGACGCGCCTGTATCCAGCATCAATTTAACTTTTACCTTTCCGTTAATCGTCGTATCGACTATAAAGTTACCACTGTTAGTAGAAATTAGAGGAACCTTGTATTCTTGCAAGTGGTTCAACCGGGTGACAGGAAGATTCATTTTTGAATTGGAACTGGACGACTCTTCAAAGGGAACCTCCTCAATGATGCGCAGTCCTTCCATTTCCCTATCGCGATACTTGGGTGGAATTTGTTCAGGACTATCGGTGAAATGGGTGATCCCGTTTTCGTCTTTCCAAGAAAATATTGTGGCATCGCTGATATTCGCGGTAAACGGTAATACCAAAAGGATCAGCAGACCGTTGAGAAAGGTGTAAAACGATTTGGGCATGAGCTGTGCCTAATTCCTTTATTATGATATTTGTTGGAGCTAGCTATATTATGACGTTTTCTTGTCAACCAAACCACTGTGTTGTGCGTTTTAAAGTTAAGTGAAAGGTGGTTTTATTAAACTTGACAAGGAAATGGATATGAAAAAGACTATAGTTACGATAAATTTTGCCTCCATTATTACGTTTGCACCCGTCACAACTCTAGCTCAGGAGACTGTTGAGCAGGACGTCGGTAACCGTATTGTACAGCGACTGGATAACAGGAGAGACCAGATCAATGACCGACTCCATACAAAAACCCATCGGGTCCGACGATCCCGTGCCCCCAGTCAGAACCTGGGCCCATGCACTTCTGGCAACAAGCGGAGACGCTAACGATTTTAAAAAACTATAATAAAAGGGAGGACATGATGAAAAAATATTTTTTTGATTTAAGAACAATGGCAGTTGTTGCTGGGCTAACGTTTTTGTTGATGCACGGGGAAGTAGTTTTTGGTCAAGAAGCTGACAATACTGATTCAAAGTCGGGCGCTGCTTTAAAACTGCGTGATCAAAACCTCTTAACGACAGAGGAAAAAAAGAAAAGGTTTGAAAGAAGGAAAGGGAAGGTGCTCGAAAATATTGAGAAAAGGCGTGCTCTCCTTAATAATTTTGAAAGTTGTATTAAATCCGCTAATTCCCGCGAGGACCTGAAATCTTGCAGGAACAGAAATAAAAAGGGGCTGGAGGCGTTTCGTGCCCAAAGAAAAGAAATGAGGGGAAAAATGAGGGAGAAAAGGGAAAGGCGAGGAAAGGAAATGAATTAAAATTTAAATGCGTTATACCCACCGAAAAGGGGAGTTTGGAGAAGAGTAAATAAACCATTATCCATTCGTAGCTTTCCTTTCTCCTAGAACTTTTTGTATGAAATGGTCATGCAAAAACTTTCAACTCACAAAAATACATCTGGCTTCACACTCATAGAACTGCTGATTGTAATTGCCATCATCGGTATTCTCGCTGCCATCGCTATTCCCCAGTTCAACCAGTACAAGATACGAGGCTATGATACCGGTGCCAAGCAGGCTCTGCGTGATGTGACTTTGCTCTGCAATGCTTACTGGATTGACAATGACTGCTCGGAGGAATG
>JYMV01024448.1_pt1 | contig 11186 bp, 5 predicted proteins | sample 338911 | NCBI WGS metagenome assembly JYMV01 (sample SAMN03354496, study PRJNA234377) | hydrothermal vent metagenome | biome: Deep sea; feature: Hydrothermal plumes at the Eastern Lau Spreading Center, Western Pacific Ocean; material: Seawater | place: Tonga | collected 2009 | depth 2000 m m
CTACTTGAATAAACACCACAGCAGGAGACAGGCTCTTGGCGAGATTGGCAAATGAGTTCAGCCGTACCAACGCATTTGAATCAAGCGATGCAGGGCTTTTAGAACCGTCTTTCCAGAGCTTGTCGGCTCGTGCATCAGAGGTGAAATCATTGCCGGCTGAAATGGCAAAACCAAGAATGAGAAAGAATACTGCAGTGAGCAGCCAGGGAAGGAAGGGTCGTTTCATAAGGTCCTCTTTCTAGTAGCACTAAAGAAGCAGATGACATTATCTGCCTCGGGGTAGGGATAAAAAAAGTCTTTAAGTTCGTGAATGCCTTGTGAGCTTTGGACAATTTTGTTGGCGATGACGCGCTCAACCGTGACCTCGTACATACCGGTGTCACAGGCCACATCATGGAGAGTAAGAGGGGCCAGAAAACGCGGGCCATGGTCCAAGAAGCTGCGCTGGAATCTAAAAATACTCTCTGTCACTTTCTTTATTGTCCGACGGCGCAAATCAAGACTCCGAATCAACCAAAGCGCAGATTTGAACTTATCATCAATGTCGTCTTGTCCGGCGCCTGAATAATCATGTTGGGTGCTCTGATCGAGATTGGAGAGCTTCAATTTGGGTAGGTCATCCTGATTAACAGTGACCGCATACTCTTTGCCCTGCTTGTGCACATAAACGTCGGGAACAATCAGGCACACATTGTCGCTTCGATACCTGAGGCCTGGATGTGGATCTAGACTGAGAATAATCCTTTCGCAACGGTTGAAATCCTCTGTAGAGAGATTCCGCCTCTCCAGAGAAAAATGACCTTCACACCGTGCCGACTCATTCATATGGTCAAATATCACCCGGCGCAGCAATCGATCGTTGGGATAGAGAGCAGCCGCCTGAATAAGCAGACACTCCCACAAATCACAAACACCAACACCGAGAGGACCCATCTCCTGGATCGCAAACAAGATCTTTTCGACGCGAGCCACAGAGCAACAGTGCTCACTTGCAAGCTCCTCCAATGTACAACTCACGAGATATCCGGCGTCGTTGAGATGACCCACAATTTCCATGGCGAGCACAAACTCATCTTCGGTGAAATCGACCCGTTGGACCCGGCGCATCATATGTTCAAAAAGGGAACCGTCTTGACGCTGAATTTGGTCACCAGTCTCATGAACATGGTCATCTAAACGGAGTGCTCTGTTTCTAGCTAACGAGGAGCTTTCACTCTGGGAAGACTGCGTAAACAACTGGCCCTGCATGGCTCTATCGGCGGCTTGCGTGCCATCAATTACAGGCTTCAAATGTCTGAATGATTGGCCGGCGCTATAGTCCTCTTCTTCTGCATCGACCGGATGAGGGTAGTTTCGAGTTGTTTCCAAATGCTCTTCAATCAGCGGATTAGCGAGCATTGATTCATGAATCTCATCAATGAGTTCGCTTCGTGACAACTGCAATAACTTGATTGCTTGCTGAAGCTCCGGACACCTCAACATACTCGTAAAGTCCTTGGGCCGGCGAAAGTGAAACAAACGTACATGGCGTATATAACCAGACACCTCTAGACCCTATTCCGTTTTCTTCAACTTCTGAGAAATGTATGAACGTGAAAGCCCTAACCGATGGGCAGAAAGACCGTGAACGTCGTGCCCTCTCCAAGACGTGACGATACTTCAATGGCTCCACCCAGATTCTTGATAATCCGTTGGCTGATTGCCAGGCCCAGGCCGGTACCGCGATCCTTGGTTGTATAGAAAGGAATGAACAAGTTACTCATCACTTCTTCTGGAATGCCGGGACCGGTATCGTGAAAATCTATCCGTATTAAGCTCTTTGATTCGGCGATCTGTCGGTTGCGACGACCGTCTGTGAGTTGAGTTTGAATGGTGAGTTTGCCGCCATCTTTCATGACTTGAAGCGCGTTGACACCCAGATTAATAAAGACCTGTTTGAGCTCCTCTGGCTCGCTATTTATCTCTGGAAGCGTGTCGTCCAACTCCAAGACAATGTCGACACCACCCACGTTATCAGCTTTCAGCACTTCGCTCGTCTTTTCCACCACCTGATTAATGCGGGTGAGGACGGGATTGGATTTGATCGGTCGCGCATAATGCAGAAACTGTGAAACAACCATGTTCAATCGATTGGTTTCATCAATAATAATACGCAACATCTCTGGATCCGCGTTGTCCGTGCCCGCCGATTCCACCAATTGTGCAGCCCCTTTGATGGCCCCCAACGGATTTCTAATTTCGTGAGCCAAGCCCGCAGACATTTCACCCAGGGCAGCAAGGCGGTCGCGCTCACGTACGCGCTCAAACAAGCGCGAGTTTTCAATGGTGAGCGCCCCCTGTGCGGCCACACTCATCAACGCCCGAATCTCATCTGAGGCGTATGCCTCTCTCAATCGATCATCCTTCAGATTTAGAAACCCTGCAATCTGGCCCTCCGTATGAAATGCCAAACAGATTCCAGAGTTCATGGTCTCCATCATGCCCACTACGGCTTCAAGCTCTTCCATGACACCGGGTCCAGCCAGAAGACCATATTCCTCCAATTGCCGGCGTTCTCGAATCAGGTTTTCCAGGATCAATAGATGTTGCTCACGCAGTCGTTTCAAGAATGGTCGATGGGTTACGCTATCAAGACGTCTGACGGGCGCCGGACCAATGTGACCTTTGAGCGCAAAACCAAGCCCATAGTCTTCCAACAAATAGGCGGAAGCATGAGTGACTCGGCGACTGGTCTCCAAGCGACGCATGATGACGTCAACAAGGACATCTACATGAATGACGTTGGCCAACTGACGCCGTAGTGTTTCCAGATGAGCGGTAAACTCAAAACGCTCTCGAAACAGCAATTGATTCATGCGGTCTTCCACGAAATTGCGAAGAGGATCAAACAGAATGAACAGGACGATGGACGCAATCAAGGTGTTGAAAATAAATAGGTCCACCTGGCCCCGCCACCAAATCACCAGGGAGATGTAAATAAGAGCTAGCACAAAAGCAAAGGTCGCCAGCACGACAGCCCGAGCCAGGAACTCGTAGAGGTCTAAGACGCGAAACTTGATAATGATTTGAAATAGGAAATAGAGAAATACAACGGTCAGAATGTTGCCGAAAAAGAAGTAACCAATGCCCGGCATGTAATCCAACAAAGCCAAAGTGAACGCAATCGCTCCCGACACCATGAGATATTGCAATCGTGTACGTTCAACGTTGGATTCAATGCGCTTGTAGCGACGGTAAATGAAGTACAGCGACAAATATAGGGCAACAAATATGTAACCATACATGGCACGTAGGACGAGCTCTGTTTCCTGGTGGACGTCAAAGATGATGAGTGAGGCAAGGCCCACAGAAACCACAGTGCAAAGGCGAAACACCTGATCACCGAGCTTGCTCTTGTCTGAGACAAATGCCTGAAAAAATCGGAGCGCATTGAGCGGAATAGCGAGCGCGACCAATGATCGGATTTTTAGCAGAATGTCAGGACCGGAATCCGCATAGACAAAAAGGGCGTCACTCAGATTCCAAGCGACCAGATTGAAGTTAAATAGGCTATACAGAAAATAGAGTCTATTGCGACGATTGCGCAGCAAGATGTTGATGGCAAGCGCACTACTAATAATGGCTGCCAACAGTGCGCTTTGTATTCGGATCCATGGATCCATAAACTTGTTCTACCAGCGTTTTGGGAAATACGCACTTCGCGATGCGTAAAAGGTGAATTATCCGTCGTTGTCCTTTCTGTGGGAGTTCTTACTTTCGGACTCCAGGACTCGTTGGTACAGATGACGAGTCACTTCTCGCGCAATAGACACGGTTTCATCGCTCTTGGGTGCAATGCCAATGTATTGATTGAAGTAACGAAGTGCCATTCGCGGCTCTCCTTTACTTGCGTAAGCGCAGCCCAAATTAAATGCGACTTCAATTCGGTTTGAATCCGTGCGTATGGCCGTAAGCAGTGCATCCACTGCTGCACCGTACTTGCCACCCTGGAGGTGTAAGAAGCCAAGCTCATTGTACAATAGAGCTATCTCCATTGCGGACCGAACACGGTTCGGCGTATTGATCCGAATACCCTCTTCCAGAACGACAACAGCCTCTCGTTCCGCTGCCACCCGTAAGTACAAGCGCGCGAGCTGAAGGTAAGCCGTCGTCAATATCGGATTGAGAGTAATCGCCTTTCGAAGAGCAGATTCAGCCTCTTTGAGCTTGCCCTTGTTCTCGTAGATACGGCCTAACAAGAAATGGGCGTCAGCATGTTCCAAATCGCGCTCCAATACACGGCGCAAAGCTGCCTCAGCGTCATCGTGTTTTGCCTGTTTGAACGCAATCCAACCCAACTGATAGTCGGCCTCGGTCAATTCCGTGTTCAATCGAGTCGCTATGAGCATGTGCTCCTTAGCATCATCAAGCTTCTCAAACTCGACTAGAACCAGCCCCAAACCGTAATGGGCGCTGCTGTTGTCTGGAAAAATATCAATTGCGTCTTGGAAACGAGCATGAGCCAGTCGAATATTGCCTGAGGATAAAGCCTTCATCCCCTGATTAGACAAACGTATTGAATCGTTATGTTCTTTGGAACACGACGGAATGAGAATTAGAGCGCAAAAAAGAAAGACGTGCAGAGCACTCATACGGGAGATAGTCGAACTCAACGTGTTCTAAACATGAATGGATAGGTCACACGCGCTGCGCCCGCGTTCGCCGGAGCAGGAAAGCGCCAATAGCCGAGCCTCTTCTTGATACACGCTTCCACGGCGGCGTTTCCAAGAGATGAAGACCTGATCCCTGCTCGCATGACTTTGCCTGTGGGGCTAATCATGAAGGTCACAATGACCTTACCTTCCAGGTCGGGGTCTTTTTGAACGGCCCGCTTGTAGCACAGAATAATAGAGCCCTTCTGTCGATTGATATACTTCTTGATAATCTTGCGTGTCAGAGCACCGCCCTGAACGCTGACCTTACCCGTTGTGACAATGGCACGTTGCTTACTTTCCTTGAAACGCACATTCCCAAAACGTTTTCCTTTACGCCCTTCCTTTCCTAAACCAGCAACCAACATACGACTATTGGGTGCCGATCCGACGCCCACAGTTCCGCCCATCTCGCTCAAACCAGCGAATCCACCGCCGCCTGGAGAGCTCGTGGAACCGGCAAAGGCGTTGAACTCTTCTGCAGGAGCGTCACCCCCCGCCGAACCGAGTATCTTCAGTCCGGAATTGGGCGAATTATCGAGCATGGTTGAGCCCGTGAGCCGGGTCAGCATGGTCGTTGAAATCATGCTCTCCGACGTTTCTCTAACAAGGTTCTTTGTACGTTCTCTGTGTTCGACCTTTGTAAGTTTTGTATCCGGCCGTTTTTCGATTTTCTCGAATTTCTTATCCTCCAGGAGCTTCTTATCCTGATCACTTTGACTGTCCAAATCCAGATCATCTTTGTTCTTGGATTCTTCAATCTTTTCCGGCTCTTCTTCTTCCTCTTCTGCTTTCTCCTGCGCCTTGATGCTCTCAATATTCACAAAACGGGCGAACATTGAGTTCTTATTACGACGTATTTGAATCTCGTCCTCGGGTTGCATGTAAACAAACAAAATCATGATGCCGAAGTGGAGGATGAGGCTGACCGCCAGGTACATCATTTCCTGGAGGTCGGCAGCGGCGATAAAACCGCCTTTCGGCCGAGGCGGTACGGCTATGTAGCTGACCAGCATGGAAAACTGACCAAAACGCAGGCGACACTTAATGCCTGGGGTCATGGGTAATCGATTAGCTTTTACGAGGTTTTGCTCACGCGCCTCTTCAATTGTATAGACACGACCCTCAAAAAGGATGTCGCCCTTTATCAATTCAGATTCTAGATTGAGTGCCCATCCCGCACCTTGGGGAACCAAGAGCGCATATTCACGGTGCCCGGTCGTTTCCGACGGCAAGAAGAAAGTACATTCAGGAGTCTCACCCACATATACGCCTTCCTTATGACGGAGCATCCAATTGGCTTGAACAGTGAGGTGGCGCCAGCTGTCAATATCCATGAAAAAATAGATGGCGAGCCCTAAGCCGGTTGCACCAAAACCAATGGCCGCCGCCAGAGACTCAAAAATTGATGCCGCTACAGCGGCTGCCAACCAACATTCCAACGGACTGATTGCAAACAACCCTAACAAGATTGCGCGCAGGCGCATGGGAGTCTTGTCACGTCGAAATGCTTCCACTTGGATGGGCGAATCTTCCCAGAGCACAGCCACTTCAACAGCTAGCTTGGACTTGGCGTCGACCTTTTCTTCAGTGCGATAAAAGCCCTCTCGAGTGATTTGCGTACGAGATGATGGCGCCTTTGCAACAGCGACTTTTTGAAGATTATGGCTCAGCCGTACTCGAATACGAGTGATACCCACTTCAATTTCGTCGCCATCTGTAAGATACGCTTTGGTGATGCGCATGCTGTTTAGGCGAGTACCGTTGGTGCTTCCCAAATCCTGAACAGAGACTCGGCCATCGCTTTCAACTTCTATACGAGCATGCTTGCGACTTACGTTATCGTCTTCTAGACAAATATCGGATCGCGTCAATTTGCCAATCTCAATGACATTGTCATCAAAAGACTTGGTTTCTAAGATCTCCGACCCGCTCAGGATCTCAAGAGTGACATTACCCTCAGACATGCTGTTCTAGATATCCTCAGCTGAACGAACGATTTCTTTGATGAAGTCCATGCGAATCCGAATCAAACTTTTTCGCGCTTTGTCGCGCAATATAGCCACAATGGCTGCATCCGGTTTTAGAACGTCAACCATGACCTCATCGGTATCGAAATTGAATTCCTTGCCATCCTTGGCTTTCGCGGGTGGCGCGGCCATCGTCGACATGGGAATCAACAAGACCACCAAGAGTAAAATGCACACTACTGAACGAAACAACTTCATCTCTAGTTACCCCTTCCGGCTGCACCGGGATCGCGATTATACAGCACGCACGCCTTTGGCTCAATCCTAGCAAAATGAACCACTGATTTTGACTCCAATCTTCTCCCAAAGTTCCCGTTTTGAGCGCCGATAGTCACTTATTTTCCGCTCTTTGCCTTTGAATCGGCATCCGTATCGTTGTCTTGAGGATTGGAATCAACCGGTGTGGTCTTGTCGTTGCCACCCGACTCTTTGTTGAGCTTTTCTTCTGAAGAACGCAGCTCCTCGTCTTCTCGCAACATTTTGATCGTTGATTCTAAGCCCTTGATACGCTTCCTGACCTCTTTGTATTTAGGATGCTTGTTGGTTATCCCCGACACAAACTCCCGACATCGAACGACGGCCTTGTCATATTCACCTTTGTACTCACCATGCAGCAAACAAAGGTTGTAGCGAGCCGCATTTGGCCGCTTATCCAAGATGGATTCCAAGTTTTTCTGGGCAAGATCGAATTGATTCATGCCACGTAAAGCAACGGCTTGACCGAGAATAGCGTCCGCGTTGGCAGGCTCTGCTTTGAGAACCACGTCGTAATGTCGCTTTGCACGAGTAAAGTCGGCGTAATTTAACACTGTAGAGGCCAGATTCAGATGGCCTTCAAATAGTTGTTTTGTGCTTTCGACAGCTTTTGCAAAGCTTCTAATCGCAGAACGCACGTCCTTGAGTTTGAGCCAAACCATACCGCGTAAATTGTGTATCGCAGCGTTGTTTGGACTAATTTCCAATGCCTGCTCACAAACCAACTTAGCCATTTGATGTTTGCCCGTACGATAATAGGCAAAAGCCAGATTCTGGTAGGCATTCATACTGTCGGCGTTACCAATGAGAGCTTGCCGGGAATGTCCAACAGACTTAGGCCAATTGGACTCTTTCTGAACCTGCTCAGCCATAAAGTTGTTGGCCGTTGGATTGTGCTTCTCCAGCCGCAGAGCATTATTGATACCCGCCATACCGTTACTCTGGCCGGTTCGAATCTTCATCAAACCCAAACGGGCATGAGCGTCTGCAAGACCAGCCTCCTGCCTGATTGAAGATGAGTAGACATCGTGAGCTTGTTGCCATTGGCCGTTGCGTTCATGTGCCAGCCCTTTGTTGTAATCTGCAAGCCCCGGCGTTGGACCACTGTCTCCCACTTTCTTATCTGATGGAACCGTGGAGTTTGAGCGGTAGAAGCCCGGTTGCGGCCGGATTTCACGAGTAAACTTGTAGTTCAGATCCAAGATCGCCAAATTCTTCTCGGCGTTGTCACTGAATTCATTAAACCACTGCTTCTTCTTGGCGGTTTCGAGACAGCGTCGATAGGCCTGAACCGCCTTGGCTCGCACCATATTTGCCTTCTTACGGAAGTCCTCCTGAAGCATGTATTTAGCTTCTTCGTTCAGCCGGCGCGGAATCGGAGCATTTTCAATCGCGTCCGCCAAGTTCTGAAACGCCTGGCCAATACGATTGAACGCGGCAATCTCCCAGTGAGGCCGTTTGAACTGCGCCACCTCTTGCATTTGCTTGGTCGCTTTCTCAATCAGCCTCACTTTCTTGTTCAGGAGCTTCGTGAACTTCTTCTGCGGAAGCTTGAGTTTGACTCGCTTCATTTGCTTGAGAATAACCTCTCCCTGATAGAACTTAGCCGCTGCTACTGCTTCAGCGACAAGACCAGCGTCCTCTTTGGGAATGATCGTTCCTGCTTTTTCATGCTCTTCCTGAAGCTTGTTGAACATGCTCAACGTTTGCTCAAAGTACTTCATGGCCGGCTTTTTCTTATCGATCTTCCAAAAGGAAAGACCCATCTTCATGTTTGCTGTAATTACGTGGCCTGCTCTGGCGGTCTTACCGTATGTTTTCAAGTACTTGCTGTAATGCTTGATGACCAACCACCAGCGCTTTTGCGACTCAAACATGAGACCGATTTCAAAGAACACAAGCGGCGCTTTGGGATTGTCGGAGAAGCGTTTGTAATACTGGATGTAATCTTCAATTGCCTTGTCGTAATCACCCAGGGCGCGGCGATAAACCGCAGCACGAGCCAAAGCACGCTCCAAGAGCTTGCGATTATGGTCGGGATGCCTCTTTGCATAGAGCTCATAATGGTGAGCTGCTTCGTCGTAAATGGCGATAGTCTTGTAAATTGTAGCAATGTTGAAGAGCGCCTGTGGAGCGATGGGAGAGTCCTGACGCTCCTCGTAGAGCGTTGCCGATGCCTGCAGCGCCTTGCTGATCATTTTGGCGTTGCGATACATGATGGCTGCGTTGTTGAGCGCTTTGTCACCCAATTTGGCCTGTCTAAAGTTCTTGAAATAGGTCATGAAACAGTCGCCGGCTTGCCCAAACTTCTTGTCAAATTCCATTTGACGACACCGGTTAAAGTCTCGCGCCGCCTTGATCTCTTTGACCTTTGCGCCCAACTCACCAGAAGCAATCGCCGGATCGGCCGAAAAGGTATCTGCCCACTTGTTTAGGTTACGAATGTCCCGAGTGACGTTGAAGATCGACAAAAGCAGACGCGCCGCATCTGTGGTCTGCGGGTGATCTTTGTGGTCACGGTACATTTGTTCAAAATACTGCGCTGCCTTAGCAAAGTGGTTGGCGTCGTAATATATCTTGGCCGCCGCGTACTTGGCCTCTGCCAGGTCATCGGAGCCAGGGGGTGCCGCCTGAATATAGCGCTCACACGCAGTAACCAGCTTCTGGTCTTTCTCTGGAATTGGGCGTTTCTTGAACTCCTCATCAATATTCTCGGACACCTTTTCATCGACCGCCGTCACATCAATGAGCTTGTAATAGCTCAATAGCACTGTATGAGCTGCTGCCGCCGTATATTCACCGTTGGGCTTGATCTCCAACACTCTTTCAAAAAGCTTGGCTGCCCGGGTGTACTCCTTCATTTGATACGCCAGGATCGCGACATTATAGGTCATGGTGTAGTAATTCTTGGCGTCCGGGAACCAGGCCAAATAATGCTCGTAAACAGTCAGCGCCAATTCCTGGGCCGCCTTACCAAGCGTCTTTTCGGACTCTCGGTGATATTCTGTACCAATGCGGCTAATCAGTTGTTCAAGCTCAGCTCGCTCTTCCTTCTGGAATTCTGCAGCCAATGCCGGGCTGTATTTCTTCATCTTGCGAGCAAGAACAATAATCTCAGTCTTGGTTCCTTGCTTGTCACCAGACTCAAAAATATTGCGCAGAATCTGACGGCTATAAGCCATTTGCCTGAAGTCTTTACGGCCTATTTCTTTGATCAGGCGACGTAACAGGATGTTGGCGGAATTATAATTGGCATCCGCCGTGTACAAACCGACCAACTTTTCACAGAGCTTGATGTAAATCTTGGGCGCGTAACGTTTGAAAAACCCGACCGCCTTGGCAGGTGATGCATTTTTCAGGAAGGGATAGGCCCGAACCATGTCTTGCTGTGCCTGCTCCTTGGGATCCAACACAACGAAATGCCCGGCTTTTTTCTGCTTATCAGACCACTGAATCGACTTGAGAAAGCGATCCATAGCCTTGGCCTTGTCCCCCATGTTGAAGTAGCACCAGCCCTCCATATAGGTGGCCCAACCAACGACCAACTTGTCCCGGTAGTGTTGGACCTTTTGATAGAATGCAATGGCCTGCTCAAAGTCGTTTTTCTCAAAGAAATAATCGCCAATATTCAAGAACGCATCGGCAACACGTTCACTATTGGGACGCACGCGGATGAGTTTCACAAAGTAGGACTTACCACTCTCGAGCTTCTTCATTTTAGAAAGAAGCGTACCAAGAGCGAACAGAACCTCATCCAATTCCTTGAAATCACTATGCTTTTGCTCAATCTGGCGATAGCTGTCTATGGCCTTTTGGCGCCATTCGTTCTGTAGATTTCGCAACACTTGTTGCTTGGCTCTGATTTTGGCAATGGCCTGCGCGTCCTTGGATTCTTCTGCGGCATAGATGGCCTTCAGCATCTCCGTGCTTTGGGCGGAAAACTGAAATTCCTCGCTCTTTTCCCAATGCAGAGATGCCAGGCGAATAAGCGATTGAGGAAAAGACGGGTCATTGGGATCCTCAAATTCGATCACCGCCTGCAATGACGCGATCGCATCATCTAGAGCCTCAGCCACCATCCGGTCACGCTTGGAACGCCGGGCGTCCATAAAGGTCTGTGGACCGCTCCTCTCGAACTTTTTCTTGCCACCCTTGTCACCAATGACCTTGACGGAAAGAGACTTCTTCTTAGTCCGTTGTTGCGCAAAGC
>JYMV01038466.1_pt1 | contig 11185 bp, 9 predicted proteins | sample 338911 | NCBI WGS metagenome assembly JYMV01 (sample SAMN03354496, study PRJNA234377) | hydrothermal vent metagenome | biome: Deep sea; feature: Hydrothermal plumes at the Eastern Lau Spreading Center, Western Pacific Ocean; material: Seawater | place: Tonga | collected 2009 | depth 2000 m m
TAAATACTGGATGATACCAGTTGATTTGAACACAGGTAAAATCTAAATTTGCCTCGTTTTTTGGCCCGTTCGTCTAGTGGTTAGGACTCAGGATTTTCATTCCTGCAACAGGGGTTCGATTCCCCTACGGGCTACGATTTATCAGTGGGAAAGACCATAATCTCATTCAAATCCAAACGTTGGTGATACTTTTTTGAACATCCTGCATCCTTATATTGTCCACTTCCCAACCGCACTGATATGTGCTGCATTTTTTCTCCATGCTGTGCAGATATGGCGACCGTACTGGATGTGTAGAGTGATCGGGTTTTGGCTTTTAGGGTTAAGTATTCCATTTACTTTTCTATCGAACCTAACAGGGGAAAAAGCAGCCCTCATAGCTGGAGGAAAAGGTTTTCCAACTAAAACATTAGAATTATTAAGACTCCATGAAAGTTTTGCTGATGTTCTTACCTGGGGCAGTCCAATCTTTTTCGTTCTGTGGATTTTTTTCTTTTTTCGCAATATGGAAAACAAACGGATTGATCATCTTGCGCTTGCCTTCTTGGGTTTACTTTCTGCTATAGCACTGGCAACAGGATACCTTGGTATCCAACTCGTGTACATTCATAGCGTTGGGGTTCCTTAACGCCCCGATCCTATCCCGAAAATACCGCCTGGACGTCAATAAGTCAGGAGAAATAAAACTGCTCCATATTTTTTGAGGAAAACTAACCACCTTTTTGTTGTGATCAAATAAATAGGGGTGAAAAATCCCAGACCTGCTTTCATTACCGGGATTGGCAGGTTTTATTGACTTTGCAATGTATCTATCACTTCAAAATATTTCGTGCGAGACGACATGGCACCAAAAGCCCCCATAACAGGATTTCCATTTTGATCCCTTAAATTAGTACGCTCCGGGTCTGAAAGGTCTAATATACTGAAAAAGTAATAATTTTCATATCCTGGTGAGAAGGTAAAAATATCGTATTTGAATTTATTTGCCTCATCATATTTTTCTGCTACTACTATTTCGAACATCAAACAAATTTTATTGTCTATAAAATTATCACCGCTGTCAGTCCCTCCGTCCGGATGCCCATGATAATATACATATCGATCATTTGATTCATCGTAGATATACTGAACAGTTTGATATTTGATGGATTCAAACAAAGACGCATAGTAAATTTTTGCTGAGGGGTCGTTTTCTTCAAAGTAAAGAGAATCCGTGTTATGAAAAGATTCAAGACAACCATAAATATCCGGCTGGTTTGCACAGGATTTGACTTCTTCCTCATCAGATTCTGAATAAAAAATCACAGGACGACGAATTGTATCCCTGGAGGTTATTTCTCCATAATATCCATACCCGGATTCCTCAGAACATTCACAAGAGAATTGATATTCTGTATCGAATTGATTGAATTCGATATCACAATTGGTTGAATCGGGAATCCATGCGCCGTATGAAACAATACGAATATCATCAATTTTAACGCCGTGATTTTCCGTCCCTTCAAATATAATCCCCGCATCTTCCTTAAAAATAAAATTACAGGTTCCGGTTTCATGGGTAATTCTAACTGTACAGAAACTGTCTAAATGTATATGGGGTAAAATTTCGTCATATTCATCCACCTCCGGTTCATTACATCCAGGGATTCCATCACCCTCCCCATCATCAGGAGCAATATCTCCTCCAAATCCAATATCATCGTAATCACCATCGTCATTTGAGTCATATGCCTGCATTCCATCTTCTCCAACATCATCTGTCAAGCATTTCCCCGGACAATCGCTGAGACATTCTGTTTTCGTTGGATATGTCTTTAGTGTATCGAAGGGCCAGTTGCAATCCTCACAATCTTCTTCATCAACTTTACAGGAATATAAATGGAGAATACAATCGGATTCATCACCGCATGCCTCCAGGCATTCACCTTTTGATTCATAGGATATGGAGTCCGAATTGCAAAAATAGTAATTCCAATCTAAATCATCATCTTCACAATTATACAGATCAGCCTCATCCAGCGGAACAGAGCGGTCAATCCTGACAATCGCTGTATTTTGAGAAGGAAGGATGAGCGCTTCAATTCGGAGTTCAGACTGATAAAAGGAGAAGTCATCAGAAAAATCACGGATGTCCAGTTCCTTTTTACAGTTTAGGGAAAATAAAATAACTCCTAGGGGAAAAATAATTTTGATACGCATTTAAATATTAAACTCCCAGCCAAAAGTAACCAGAATGGGAAACATGCTATAGGCTAATACCTGTGAAGGTGATGCCTCATGATTCCAATTATATAGCAGTACATTGTAATGATTGGTCAGGTTTATAATCTGGAATTTCCATTTTCCGGTGAGTCCCCACAAATTTGACTTTCTTGTCAGACTCAAATCAATTCTAAAATAATTAGGGTACCGTCCGCTGTTTCTTCCGCCATAAATATTTCCGAAATAATGGTAAGGATTTTCAAGGCTGCCATAGCTTTGGCTCCCTGCCTGATGTACTTTTCCCACAACCGGAGTGTATGTCTGTCCGCTGCTAAATATAGTACTCAATCCAATTTCGTGTTTTTCCGATAGCTGATAACTGAGTACCGAATTAAAGGAGTGTGGCTTATCATACTTGGCAGGATAGATTTCTTTAGATTGCCAAATGATCCCGTCAGAATTAAGATCCACTTCTCTTTTGATCCTGGAATAGGCATAACTGATCCACCCTGAAATCTTATCTTTTTTCAATCTGTACATAAGTTCCAATCCGTATGATCTTCCTATTCCGGATAAAGCAATGGTTCCTTCGATATCAGACCCTTCTACTTTCGGATTGAGGTCGTAAATATTGCTATAATCCTTCACATATGCTTCAACAGAAAAAATATTTCCTTCTGAGATCCAGTATTCACTACCGATTATAAAATGTTCAGATTGTTGGGGTTTTCCTCCTTCAGGAATAGGCTGCCAGAAATCAACTATTCTTAATAATTCATCTTCTTGATTGATGGTGTACAAAAATTGAGAATATTCCCCCCAACTTGCTTTCAGGGCTAAATCCGGTACAGGACTATATTTTATGCCTATTCGGGGATTAACCAAATAATCATCGTATTGACTAAATTTTGATAATCTGACACCCGTATTTATATGCAGTTTTGCTAGCGGGTGCCATATACTATTTGAATACAAACTAGTGATTGATGGTTCTGAATTCAAATTAACTCTGTTAATCCCTGCAAAACTCTCATTATAGTCCATATAAAGAACTTTATACTGCCAACCAACTTTTATATTGAACTCATCTGAAAAAAAATAACTTAGCTTCTGATCAAAACCTATATCCTGTACAATATTGTCAATATCAAATGTCAAGTCTGAATCCGATACACCAGCATTATCACCTAAAGTAGTGTCAGGGTTAAAATCTATCGCAAAGTCAACATTAAATTTGTAGTCTGTTCTGGATAAATTATTCTCTATGAAATAATTGGAATTGGGAATGTATTTCCATAGAAAGCTTTTGGTCGAATTTCCCCAATTCCAGGAAAAATCAATTCCGGGGAAATCATCTCCGCCCAAGGATAAAAACAGATCATCCTTTCCGGAGAACTGACTGTAAATAAATTGATTATTTTTATTGGGAGAGGTCTTGAATTTTATATGGGTATCCCAGAAATAGTAATTAAAAGGAGATTCTTCATCTTTGAAATTGTAATATAGATTCACAAACTGGTCAAAATAAGTTCTCCTTCCTGAAATCATCCAGGAACCATTATAAAGCGGTCCCTCTGCCAAAATTTTTGATGATAACAAACTAATATCCCCGTGTGCTTTGCTAAAATCCCAGTATTTTTTAACTGGATTCGTATCAGATAATCTACCATTTTTCGAATCTCCTTCCCGTGCCGTAATTTTTAAAACTGATGATAACCTTCCGCCATATTCTGCAGGGAATCCTCCCGCAAGAAATTCAATATCAGAAATCATGTCTGCATTGAATGTGGAAAAAACACCGCCAATGTGGTAAGGATTATACACTTCCGCTCCATCCAGCAGAATGAGATTTTCATCAGGGCTTCCTCCTCTTACAATTAAGGCAGCATTAAAATCATTGCTGGCACTCACACTGGGTAACAATTGCAGAGTTCGGAATATGTCCGCTTCAATGAACGCAGGTGCTCTGCGAATTTCTCTATTGGTGAGGTTTATTCTGCTGATATCCACACGCTTTTCAAACCGCATTCGTTCAGCTGAAACAGTGACTTGATCAAGATCCAAAGCAGTTGGCTCCAGTTCTATGTCAATTCGTAAATTCATATCCTGAACAGTTAATTCCCGTTCCAATGTTTTGTAACCAATCATCATAATTTTCATAGTGTGCTTGCCATCATCTACAATTGGAAAGATATAATACCCATTTACATCAGCTGCAGTCCCAATATCATTTTCAAGAAGAATGATATTTGTATACGCCAAAGGCTCACCATTGTTTTTGTCCCGAATAAAACCAGAAATACTCGCCCCAATTAACAGAGAAAGTGACAGAAATATTACTAATACTTTTATATACTTCATTCCGATGCTATTAGATATTTGAACTCATGAATCGAACTTACTGATGAAAACTGAGTTTCCCGGGGAGTTTACTCTCAGATGTAAATTATTTAATTTTCGTTTGAAAATAGTTTCAGAATTTCGGCAGCGTGATTATGGACATCTACGTTATTAAATATCTTCCTCAATTTCCCGTTTTTGTCAATCACAAACGTTTTTCTGCTGGGAAAAAGAAATCCTTTTGTACCATATTGTTTTGAAACAACTTTTTTTCTATCGGACAAAAAGAGAAAAGGAATGTTATAATTTGCTTTAAATTTCTTGAGCGTTTTTTGGGAATCATAGCTTATTCCAAATACGATTATTCCCTGTTTTTCAAACTCAAAATATGTATTGCGGAACCCGCATGCTTCTTTAATTCATCCAGGGGTTCCAGCCTTGGGGAAAAAATAAATTACGACCTGTTTCCCCCGATAATCTGATAACTTATGAATGATACCATCCTGATCTTTTAAAGAAAAATCTGGCGCCAATTCACCAACTTTTAATTCTATATTTGCTTTTGAAAAAATTCCTGACAAAATAAAAACAATCACCATCTTTGGAAAGTAATTCATCTCAGGTAATTCATTTGATATTGTCTGAAGACTTTTCCTTTTGGAAATGAAGAGCGCCGCTGTTGATGCAGTACCGAAGACCCGTAGGATCGGGACCATCATTGAATACGTGCCCCAAATGTCCTCCGCAATGAGTACAAAGAATTTCAGTTCTTATTCTTCCCAGGCTACTATCCGACTCCGAAGTAATATTCGTTTCCTCAGCTGGTTCCCAAAAACTGGGCCATCCGCTGCCTGAATCATATTTTTTTTCTGATGAGAATAATAAGGAGCTACAACCAGCACACACATAATTACCGGCCTCTTTATATTTGTTATACGTTCCGGTAAAAGAACGTTCGGTACCTTTTTCTCTTAAGATATAAAATTCTTCCTCTGATAAATCACGCTTCCATTCCTCTTCTGATTTGACTATTTTTTTTATTGTGCTATCCATTGCTTCTCCTGTTTGTGCTAAAAGATTAATTTGAATTAAACTCAAATATAGAGTTAATACTAACGTTCTACAAAAAAAAATACTCATGATCAATCATTCAAATATTTTACACCAGATTCTTTATACTCTCAATTTTCTTCATAGTACAATTAAACCCTTCATTTATTGATTTCTCTGCCTGATCAAAATCGAACATTTTAACTTCAGGCAATTGAGGTTGAATCAGTATATCTGGAGAATCAATCTCCAAATTTTTCTTTGTAATTTGTTCCTGCATAATACTAATTGATGATCCAATAATATTAATTATGTGCGGACTGGACTCCGATTGTTTAAACCACTGATTCAGTTTGTTTCTCATCAATTTCCCGGCCTGATCATATTTTGAAACCAGTTGATTTATCATCTCGCTTTTTTCTGCTAATCTCTGCTTTCTATTTGGTTTGTTATTTATTTCTCTTTCCTTCTTTTTTTGTTTATCGATTACTCCAGAATTTAAGTCTACTGCAATGACGCATTGTGCTCCCATGGACTTCACTACTGACACAGGAACAGGATCTATCAATCCACCATCAATAATCCACCGGTTTTGAATTTTAACCGGAGTAAGAATTCCGGGAATTGAACAACTGGCACGAATTGCTTCAGGAATATTCCCTTCCTCCAATATTAATTTTTCTCCTGTATTCATATCTGTTGCGATCATTTTTACAGGAATAGGCAAATTTTCAAATCTTATAATATTTGAGTGCATTGAATACAATTTTGTTGCGTTTTTTCCGTTTATTAAACCAGAGCGCGGAAACACAACATCAATATAGGATAAGAATTTTTTCCTATCTATTGACAGTGCAAATTCTTTCAGACTGTCAAATCCCCCGCTGGAATACACTGCACCAACATAGGATCCAATGCTCGCTCCTGCAATCAAATGAATAGGAATGTTTTCTTCCTCCAATGCTTGGAGGACTCCAATGTGTGCCCATCCTCTTGCAGCACCGCTGCCTAGTGCAAGTCCGATTTTCCTTTCTCCAGATTTCATTTAATGATTTCTTTTCTCATCAAAAACAACACACTGAATATTACGAATGAAATTATGAATACGAATAGAATTGATAATGGTTGCATAATTTAATATTCTTTTCTGATAAAGGAGATTTTCCTAATTTTTTATGGAAAAAAATATGGCCTCTAATTACGATTATATTATTATTGGATCCGGATTTGGTGGTTCTGTATCTGCCCTCAGACTGGCAGAAAAGGGATACAAAGTCGCGGTGGTAGAACAAGGGAAGCGATATAAAACTGAAGATTTACCAAAAACAAATTGGAACCTCAGAAAATATCTCTGGTTTCCTAAACTATATTTTTTCGGCATTCAAGCTATGACGCTTTTAAAAGATGTGTTCATTCTCCATGGTGTTGGGGTTGGAGGGGGGAGTCTCGTTTATGCTAATAATTTACTCATACCACCAGATCAAGTGCTTGAAGATCCAGCATGGGGTATTCAGAGCTGGAAAGAAAAAATATTACCCTACTACAAAATTGCTCAAAAAATGCTTGGTGCAACACCCAGCAAACAAATCACCCATGCCGATGAATTATTAAAAAGCTGTGCAAATGATATTGGAAAAGGAGATACATTTCATGTGAATGATGTGGGAGTATTCTTTGGTAAGGAAAACAAAACAGTTTCAGATCCATATTTTGAAGGGAAAGGACCTGAACGAACCGGATGTACTTTTTGCGGGGGATGTATGGTAGGCTGCCGGGTGGGAGCAAAAAATACTTTGGACAAAAATTATCTATATCTTGCTGAACAACTTGGAGTAACGATCATTCCTGAGACAAAAGTTTTGGATGTAAAACCCGGTAAGGAGTCCAAATATGAACTTCGCTCAAAAAAAATAACAAAATTATTCAGTTCCACAAAATTTCTCCATGCGAAAAATGTAATTTTTTCAGGGGGTGTCATGGGATCTGTTAAACTGCTCCTGAAATGTAAAAACAAGGGATCATTGCCAAATCTGTCCGATCAGCTAGGTAATTTCGTTCGAACAAATAGTGAAGCACTGGTTGGTGTAAAAGCGAATAAAAAGGATATTGATTATTCGAAAGGTATAGCAATTACTTCCGGCATTTATCCGGACGAACACACCCATATCGAAACAGTTCGGTTTGGGAAAGGACAGGATGCAATGGCAGGCCTAGGAACATTGCTCGTTGGAGGCGGGTCTAAAAGGCCTCGTTTTCTCTATTTTCTGGGAGCTATTATACGGCATCCTTTTAAATTCTTAAAAAATCTCAATGTATTCGGCTGGGCCCAAAGGTCAACCATCCTGTTGGTGATGCAAAAGATAGATAATTACATGCGACTTGAATATAAATCACGGTGGTGGCGCTTAGGTAGACAATCAATGAACTCTCATTGGGATACAGATAAAAAAGTGCCTTCTTATATTCCCATTGCTAATGACTTTGCAAAACGAATGGCCAAAAAAGTCAATGGGGAACCTCTCAGTATTTTACCAGAAGTATTATTCAATACATCAACTACAGCACACATCTTGGGGGGCTGTGTCATGTCTGAAAGCCAAGAGAAAGGTGTCATTGACCATACTGGCAAAATTCATGGATACAAAGGTCTGTATGTGGTGGACGGATCCATCGTCCCTGTCAATTTAAGTGTGAATCCCAGTCTAACCATTACCGCTATGGCTGAATACATAATGAGCAAAATTTCAGATAAATCATCTTAAACAACAAGGAGGATGGTATTTGCTGTTCTCAAATAATTTCTAAAGGATCACACTTTTTCCAAAGCCTGTTTTAAATCATCTATAATATCATCTGGGTCTTCAATCCCAACTGAAATCCGAACTAATCCATCGGAGAGGCCCCGGGCATGGCGTTCCTCAGCAGGAACATCCACATGGGTCATGGTAGCTGGATGAGTGATCATAGTTTCAACCGCACCAAGACTTTCCGCCAGTGAACATAATTTGACATTGTTCATCACAGTAGTTCCTGCAGGAATTCCACCTTTCAATTCAAAGGAGATCATACCGCTAAATCCATCCATCTGTTCTTTTGCAACTAACTCCATATTGTGGGTGGGATTTTAATCCGGGGTAGGTTATTTTTTCCACCTGTGGATGTGATTCCAAAAATTCCGCTACAGCTTGAGCATTGGAAGCATGACGATGCATCCGAAGATGAAGAGTTTTAACACCCAGGAGAGTAAGCCAACAATCAAATGGACTGGGGACAGCTCCAATAGTTTTCTGAACAAATTTCATCCGCTCGTGGATTTCTTTATCATTGGTGATAATGATACCTCCTATGATCTGGTTATGGCCACTGATATATTTTGTGGTACTATGCATCACAATATCAGCGCCAAATTCAAACGGACGTAGAAAAACAGGCGTAGCAAACGTGGAATCTACTCCAAATAAAATTTGATGTTTCTTTGCAATTTTTGATATTGCATTCAAATCGGTAATCTTGAGAAGTGGATTTGTCGGTGTCTCAATCCAGAAAAGTTTCGTCTCAGATGTGATGGCATTTTCCACATTTTCCGGATTGGATGAATCCACATAGGTAAATGTCAATCCATAGTTCACCAAAATATTGTTAAAATGTCTAGATACTCCTCCATATACATCATCGGAGCAAACTACATGGTCACCCTTTTTCAGTAATTTTAAAACACTATCCACTGCGGACATCCCACTAGAAAAACAGGTGCCAAATCTTCCTCCTTCTATGGTAGCTAAATTGTTTTCTAATATTTCTCTGGTTGGATTAGCAGAACGGGTATAATCAAATCCTAAATCTCTACCAACCTCCGGCAAAACATAGGTTGCTGTCTGATAAATTGGTGGAACGATTGCACCGGTGGTTGGATCCGGTTCAATTCCTGCCCTCACCACTTTTGTATCAAATTTCATAATTTCACCTCAATTATTTACTAACTCCCCTGAAAGGTAATCACCCCTGCACCGCTTGTGCGCACCCAGTAACTTTCACCAGGTTCCAAAACATCCACATTCTCATACGAACTACCAAACCCATAGAAGGTCCCCATAGAAGGTCTCCGGGATAATAATTCCGCCGGGATCACCAATGTTATTTACATCAATAGGATCGGTAGTCCCGGAAATCAAGTTCCACCCTTCCATGAGGCTTATTTCCAGATCATATACTGTAAAACCAGCAATTGTGCTGATCCCATCATCAGTAAACCGAAGCCAGTATCCCGTTCCAACAAGCAATTCTGTTTCCTGGATATAACCTGCACCAAATGAATAGAGGGTTCCATCCACTGATTCAGGGAAAAGAATCTCATAGGAAGAATCTTCAACCTCAAGAGGCAAGCCCACAAGGTTCCATCCAGCAGAGTAAGAAATTTCCATAGTAACAAATTCTTCAGTTTGATCAAAATAATCCAATCCATACTTTTGAGCCCTTGGGATCTGATAATTACCACTAGGATTATATTCCCATTGGGTGGAACCATTGACATTTATCTCAAAAATATGTGCATCATCACAGTCGGTAATTAGTGTATTTCCATTCGGCTGCCGGAAAGCACCCCCCTGCATTTGAGTGTAAATATTATTATAGACCATTATAAATGATTCGGGTCCCCATGGTTCTCCATCCTCAATAGGATAATTGCCATTTTCATCAATTGGAGTTTCAAATTCAATTACAGCCCCAGAATTATTACTATTATGATGATTATTAAAAAGGATCAAATTGCCTTCTCCCGGTGAACCCTCATGAATCCAGTTGACTCCGTGTTGATGTCCTAAAATATGATCATTGTTATTCCCCCTATCATAATTTTGTGGGTTCCCCCATCGATACAATAAATCGCCACCTTTTCCTGAGTTTCCCCCTGTGTGGCCAGCTGCCTCCTCCGTAGAGGTGCTGTGATCTATAACTAATATTTCATTCTGCTTAGCGGATGAAATTACGATTTGATCTAATTCGGCATTATAATTAATGGCATTTAGGTGCATCCAATCTCCATTTGGCCCCTGTCCACCGCCAGGGCCGCCACTGCTCCCTGCTGTGCCATTATTAATATCAAATAATTCCGGGTGTTCAAATACCACCCCATAATTTGGTAAACCAGAATCCACATCCTGTATCAAATGATCCCACAGATGCCATTCCCAATCTATATTACCTGTAAAAGGATTCAATTCTAAGATTGCCTCCGACCACATAACATTGAGGGGGTTATCAATAGTCTGTCTTCCCATATCATAGGCTTCTTGTGCAGTTTTGGACTCCCAAACAATTATTAAAATATTTCCACCTGGAAGAGGTTCTATATCATGGTGGTGCTGGTACGTAGCATTTGCAAAGATATAATTCCAAAGAATAGACCCATCCCAAGTGATACGCTGAATTCCCCCACCAACTCCACCGGCATTCATGGATGGATTTTGTACACGGAATGGATATATAATAGAACTGTCCGGAAGTAAGTAGGGCATGCTTGCGGCACCCCGCGTATGAGACCAGGATTTGACAACTGTGCTATTGTGATCTATGAGATATGTGGTCCCGCCTC
>JYMV01041395.1_pt1 | contig 11185 bp, 8 predicted proteins | sample 338911 | NCBI WGS metagenome assembly JYMV01 (sample SAMN03354496, study PRJNA234377) | hydrothermal vent metagenome | biome: Deep sea; feature: Hydrothermal plumes at the Eastern Lau Spreading Center, Western Pacific Ocean; material: Seawater | place: Tonga | collected 2009 | depth 2000 m m
TATTATTCTGCGCTTGAAAATGAGACACTGTATTTCGAACATTTATTTCAATATTATAATAACCGAGTAATTATCAGTAGTGAAAACAAACATTTAAATTTTATTAAAGGCTCTGATATGCATGTAGATTGTTGTTTGTTTTCCTGGCTGAGCAAGATTATTGGCTGTCGGAATTATGGGTTGTCGGAGTAATGGGCTGTCGGAGTAATGGGCTGTCGGAATAATGCTACGCACCCAAAATGTTGGAGTAATGGGCTGTCGGAATAATGCTACGCACCCCTTATTATGTTGTTATTTTTCTCTGTACCATTGTATTTGGCTGTATGAGAATAATATAATATATTCACAGACAGTTATTTAAGCACCTCACAACTTCCATTCCCATTTCATCATTTCAAAATATCTGAAAGAAAAAAAATATTACAGAATGTATAAATCTGTGAAATCATAATAACACCAAACATATTCACAACAAATGACATAGTTAATGTCAAAAAAGTTTACCTGTCCGTTTTACCAATGTGATTTAGACCTGTAGAGTAATGCCATAAATGACGTGCGAAATGGTGAAATGTGAAGTGTTTCCATAGGAATGCGCAAAAAAATGTGACTGTAAATTGAATCCGCGCAGTTCGAATTTAAATGTGTTTTTAACAAATACATTTTTTCCTTACTGAAATTTGTGCTGGAAACAAATTTCTTTTGAATGAAACACATGCATAATATGCAAGGCATACATGTCACGCCAGATACGATTGAGTGTGCACCTTTAACTAACAAAAATAATCAGTTCTTGAGAAAGGTATCTAAACTTTCACCCTCGGTCTTCTGGAGGATTCGTGTTGCTCAATCATTAGTTTTTTGTGTGGTATTTTGTAGATCATTGTTTGTCCTTTTGTCATTGTAGTTTCTGATTAAACATTTGATATCTTCAAATGTTTCTGCACACAAGGTATTATACAGGTATCATTTGATGACCCTAATAGACAGGTAATCATTATCAATCATTTTGTGGCTGGACATGCAAAATGGAAATAGGTCCAGGTAAACCAGTTTATTGATTGTTCATACTCATAAGAATGTATAATAATCTTTAAACCAGAAACTGTGATGGGGTTTTATTTTCTAAAGATAACTTTTGATTCTAAGATGTCAACCTACCTGAAAGATATCACAACAAATCCCTATATAAAATAGATATCACCTTAATTCTTTTATGTTCATATTCTGCTTTATCTGTTATTTGTTTAATAATCATGACCATCTTTAGTGTGGGCCATTGTGGTCTTGATCTTATGGCGGTTGAATTTACAACTACCTATGCAAGCAGTACCAGTCACCACAAAAGTTGAGTATTCGAATCCCGCTCATGGCGAGGTGTACTTGATACAACATTATGTGATAAAGTTTATCAGTGACTTGCGGCAGGTGGGTGGTTTTCTCCGGTTTCCTCCACCAATAAAACTGACCGCCACGATATAACTGAACTATTGTTGAGAGTGGCGTTAAACATTATAACCCTAACCCTCAAACCCTAACCCAATCTTTGGCTACTATTAATATTCATAAACATGTAGAAATGTGAACATTAATCACACACACACCCACACACACGCTTCCACTTGTTTGACTTATTAGTACTTAAATTGACAGTTGAACTAACTTTTTAATTTCTTTATCTAACCAATCACGATGTAGAAGTTTGGTAAGCCAAGGTTCTGGTAGTGCAGTTAACCCAAGTTTACTTCCAAGTAAAGCACCACCTACACAAGCATTAGAATCAGCATCACCTCCCTGTAATTTACATATAATAAAATGAAAAACAAAAACACCACGTTGTCGGAACAGTTCTAAAATCCAATCGCAAAATCATAGAAAGAGATAAAAATCAATACCTTAACACACATATATATGGCCGCTCACTGTACTGGCTTGGTACAGCTACTTCTATTAAAAAAAATGGCCAGGTTAAATCAGTTTTATGGTCCCAAATCTCCACACTTAGTGAAATGATGCGGTCATTCAAGTGTTGTCCACATGCCAACATACACATATAGTTTGATGATCAGCGTTGTAAAGAACATGGAGTTATAACAATAATAACAACCAGTCACGAACACTAGGAGAATGATGTAGTTTTCTTGTAGTCTTTCACAAGCAGTAGGTTAATTCTTTTTACCTACAATAAGATTTCACAAATTGGGATAAATAATTTTTATCTTTTGGAAACTTGCCTGTTAACTTTTCTTGTTGGTGAGAAATCTAGTAGGATAGCTTCTGATATATAAACTGACAAAAATACATAGTAAAATGTAATCGCTATATTATCAGATACGATATCAATCAGTGCGGTTTAGATGCCTTAAGTTATTTTGATAATATGTCCCTCCCAATCCCCCACCCTCACGACTAGAGGAAGATAGAAGAGTGTTCAATAAATTTCAACAAAGGCCAGGGTGATGAAGGATGTTTAAAATTCTGTATTATTCTGAAATGAAGTGCAACTGTGCAAGGAAATTTATTGAAGGGTTGTTTAGAAAATAATGTGCATTATGTAAGTATGAAAGTCCAATGAGCGTTAAAAAGATTATACACCTTGGCCGGAGCCCCCCCCCTAAATTTTGAAGCCCTAGGCTATAGATAAATCCAGCACTGATATCAATACAGTACATACCTGCAACATTATCTTTATAATTGTTTTTCTGAAATCGTTCTGCTTCAATGCCCAGAATCCTGAACCCATTGACTTGTATGTGTAGCCAATCTTACCAGGCTCATCAAGCTTTAACAGTTTTATTTTATCACATTCTAGATAAAATTTTAAGTCCTTCTTTTCTGCATCAGTTCCTAAGCACTCTGATGCATATTTGTATGCCTCCTTTATTATATTCTTGACCTTGTAGTAACCTTTCTTGTCTTTATATTCATTTTTGCCTTGTATCATTATAGCTATGGCAACAGATACAGCCACGGTTGATGCTTGGCACCTTTAATACAGCATTAAATAAACGTTAGAGAATACTGAAGGGGCAATAAGAACAAGACAATCCAAGACTAAGAAAAACAAAACAAAAACACAACACAATATGTGTTGGTCACCACTATACACAAACAAACACAAATAACATAAATAAGACATGAACCCTCTTACAAACAACTGGAGGTAAAGACGAACAGAACATAATGTAAATAAGACATGTGTCCTCCTACAAACTGGAGGTAAAGACGAACAGAACATAACATAAATAAGACATGTGTCCTCCTACAAACAACTGGAGGTAAAGACGAACAGAACATAACGTAAATAAGACATGTGTCCTCCTACAAACTGGAGGTAAAGACGAACAGAACATAACGTAAATAAGACATGTGTCCTCCTACAAACAACTGGAGGTAAAGACGAACAGAACATAACGTGAGTTAAAGACGAATAAATAAGACATGTGTCCTACAAACAACTGGAGTTAAAGACGAACAAATAAGACATGTGTCCTCCTACAAACAATTGGAGTTAAAGATCAACCGAACTTCGTTTTCATATGGAAATCTAAACACCTAAAAACACAAAATAGAACAACAACAAAAAAACTAAAAAGATGAGCAACAATCTAGTGTTATTTCATTAAAAAAAAAAAGCATTAAGATGCTGGCATGACCCGATATTGCTCACCTCATTCCTGGTTATTCATGTACAACTTGAATTGAATTAACATTTCCATCACGTATGTGATTTCTGAGAAGATTTTCAGTCCATCAGGAAGCATTAATTTCAGTAACAGTAACATAATATTGAGAAAGGTTCTTAGCTAGCCTCTTTATGGTAAAAAGATTTTAAGAACATGACATATCTGCACTTTTCATTTTCGGAATATGAGATACTTTCAATTATTTTTAGGGATTATGTAGATACTTATCCCCAAATAACAAATACTGCCATCTAGTCAAATTCAGGTCAATAAACAAGTTCTATTCTCATACGAATATTTGTATGAAAAATGTCATGGTACTAGTATCTTCTTTACTATGTAAATAATGAAAACAAAAAATGTTTTTGTTCATCTGTATTGAGCCATTAGGAAGAACTATTCGCTGAACAGTACCTTTATTTTTAACAGGGATATTTGATGTAAAGGGTGTGGGATCTAAATGTACCATTTTACTTCATCTGAAAATCCATGGTATAAAATATATCCTGAATTCCTGGTGAAATAAACTGTGTTGTTACCCTAATCATGATATATATCAATGCTGAAATTTCAAAGTTTTATTTTGGCAAAACTTGAAATACCCTAAATAATAAAATGCTTAGTCGGACCTTCAGTAATAAGGATAGGTTCTTTATATTTGTTGTATTAATCAGTTGTTATGCAATATGGTCACATTATTATCTCACCTTGGGTCAAAATGAGTAGTTTTGGCGAAATCTCTGGCATTTTTTGCCACATCATCTAAACTCCAATACATATGAATACCAACAAAGGATGTTCTCATCACTGCACCATTAGGTGCTATCTGTCGGTTATTCTGTTCCCATACAAATTCAGATGCCTACAAAAGATTAATTAACAAATTCATGCACTGAGCATTCGAGGATAAATACATCATTAAAAATAACCCTTTAATGATTGTTTGTTCTTTATTATGACTTGTTTATTTTGGCGCTGTTAGCCGATAGTCACTCTTTGGCAAAGTGAACATAACTGGTTCGGTATCAAAACGCTCATAGATAACCTCTGACACACGTCTAATATATGTCATTTGACAGACTTTTCCACCGTTCGCCGGTGACACTGAGACTGAGTATGAGTTCTTGGTTTATCCTCCATAAGTGATAGCTCATGGCGTCAGCCAATGGTGTGACAGAGGAGATAGTGGTTGACGTCGTATGTAGCCAGAATCCTTTGCGTGGAGATTGGCCGATAGTGTGCTTTTTGTACTTGCATCTCTGATGTAATAAAATAAAAAACACTCTGTATCCAATATATAAAAGTGTTCTGATTTGAATATTTCAGGGTTTGAATACCAACCCAACTCGTTTTCGAAAAAAGTATGACCGTAAGGGCATGTCTGATAATGTGACTCCATGGGGTTATTTAAACAGGCTATACCAACACCGGAAAGGACTATAGCTATGGCAACTTTCGATAAAAAAAATCACATTTTTTGGGGGTTGATGGGTATCAACTGATACTTCCTTACAAGATATTGATGCATAGTCAGAAAAGTTTCCTTGGAACTACCATCCAAACTTACAAGACTGATATACAACACACCATATTGACTATTTTTAATGGGTTAAACATTTTTAGTGTGTTTCTGTATATTATCATCACTGTTTATAAAGTATACCTTATGTGGATCCGTCAGATAATCAGGATGTGACGTCACGGCATCAGTTGTCTGACCTAACCCCAAACCAGCATGATCTCCCAACTCTTTGAACCCTTCTCTTATCCATGCTTTTAACTTTTTAGCAAAATCAACTGGGTTAACCTTAAAGCATAAACAAATCCACTTCAATAACCGAATCGGTAGTGTAATGGTTAGCGTGCTCGCCTCGAATGTGGTAGATCATGGATTCGAGCCCCGATGGGGTAAAACCAAAGACTATAAACTTGAATGGTATGTGTTGCTCCTCTTCTAAGGACGCAGCATTAAGGAAAAAGAGCAAAGACTGGTTGGCTCGGAATCAAGATAATGTGCCCGTGTGGGGCGACGGGTCTATCTGCGGACTGTTGTTTCAGTGAGATAGCACTATAAAAATCCAACTTAAGATGCGTGTTAGTCTAATATAAAGCGGACCTCATCATCATCATCTCATTGAAAATTAACTTGTTCTCGCCATGATATAGCTGACAAATTGCTGCGTTGGCGTTAAACAACAATCACACGCTCACTCACTTCTATGATAGGAAAGCAATTCACAAAAGTAGAAGACGACATATCCAGATATACATTTTGATAAATTGTGACCCTGTTTAATATTATCTTAAACATCTCCTGACATATCTAGATTGCAAAGCAAATATCAACAAACTAACAACAACAACAACAAAATAAAACAACAAAACAAAATAAAACCAAAAACTGATTCATTTCAACTCAAAATGACAAAATTATTCGGACCATCCATTTGTTGTGATACATTTCATATACTAAATATACCATTACATTTTTTTTCTAAAAGTTTTCTCAAAGTCAATTTTTGTTCAATATTGTTTTTATCAACAAGATAGTTAGTGAATAAGTGATTGTTGTTTAAAGGTTAATGAGCTCAGTATATCATGGGGAGAAAAAGTAATTGCATTCGATGAGATGATTCATCCATTGTACTAGTCCAATATGCTTCTAGTTGAACTTTTATAGTTGTTGAAAAAAAATAGTATGCCGGGAGACATGTGGTTCCACTCGGACCCATTATCCCGATTCTAAGCGAACTAGTCTTTGCTCTTATTCCTTGAAAACAGCAAATACCAATTTTATAGTCGTTGGTTTGACTCGAAAACCTACCATCTACCAGTAACCACACTAAAAGTGAGCACATTAACCATTACACCACAGATGCAGTCTTGTTATCAACAAAAGCAGAATTTAATCATTAATATTTCTAAAAATAATTATCAAAATCCACATAAATTGATTTCAGAATATTTTTAAAGTACAGTCAAACGTATATAAAGAGCACTTAAGGGAACCTGTAAATGTGACCTTTATGAGAAGTTGACCTTAATATAGAAGTTAAAATTATATTTACTATTCATTAATGGGGAACATAAGGATGTCCTTTATAGACAGTGATTTGCTATATAAAGGTGCCCTTTGAGGCAGGATTGACTGTACTTAATTATGAATATGATATATATAGGGAAAATTTAAAACCTGGAATACATGTACTATTTTGTTCACTGTTTGTACTACACACCTGCAGAAATAATGACAATTTAATGTTGAACTGTCATATACATTTATTGAATTTTATGTATTCATATCCAACCCTTGTGTCTTCTCATTGAGATATGTAATTAACTGTCTTAACCATATGATATGTATCAATATGAAGACTAAAATAGATAGATAACCATATTTTCATAATCTTGAATTGAGACAAGAGAAGCCTGTTACAAATACATTGTCCTTAAAATAATCCGTCTTAATATTAGCATCATTATTTAAGCCCAGTGGAAATTTGCTGTTTTATATTTTGTTCTTTCAATCTGCTAGACCTGTATTTTCAACCAAGGAGACTTACCTTGCCATCACATTCTACTAGAGATCTCATTATCAATATCATTTGATCACTATCATCTGTCCAGTCGCCATCTTTCCATCTTGTTCTGTGTCCATCACAAACTATTGCTTTATGGTAATACTCCAATTCCTTAACAACGGTTCCGTAATACTGTAATACATACACAACTTGTGAATTTATTTTTCAATTTTCCAAGTTAGTAGAGTGTCCTTTTCAACGAAATGCCCAATAAAATCTTACATTTATTTGGGGGCGTCGTGATCGGATGGTAGTTGGACTGACAACTACCTGTGCAATCGGTACCTATCCCTACTTATGTTGTGAGTTTGAATCCCACTCATAGGGGGATGTACTCGATACAATATTATGTGATAAAATTTGTCAGTGACTTGCAGTAGGTCGGTGGTTTTCTCCGGGTACCCCGGTTTCAACCACCAATAAAACTGACCGCCACGATACAACTGAAATATTGAATATTGTTTGATAGTGGCGTTGAACACCATAACCATACCCTTATATTTTGTTCTACCATGTCCAATAAAATCTTATATTTTGTTCTGCAATATCAAATACAGTCATAGTAAATGCAAGTTCTGTAAAATGTTCAATAAAATTAAATATTATGAATTTTAGAGTCATTGGTTGCCTGTATCAAGTCAGGTTCATTACGGTTTTCACAATTTCCGGTTGTTGACTGATTTTGTCTGTTTATACATACTTATGAGTTTTGACTTTCCTTTGTAAGATTGTTTGGAGTTCGGTAATTTTGCTATTTCCCTTATTGACACTACCGGTGATCCAATGCACCACATACTGCACTGGAACTTTTGTATCTTGTAGGGGCTATATCCCGCCCCTTTTCCGAGACAGTTTTTTCACACAATATTATTTTATGCATCTTTCATGTCAACTTTTTTTTTTAATACAATTTGAAGAAACAAAAATTTCAGAAAAAAACATGGCCTCCCCTAAAATTTAAAGGGTCTTTCCCCCCAATTGATTAAAACACAATCAATCTGGTTATATATATATGTCTTACCAGTTCAGCCTCTCTCTTTGTCAAGAACTCTGTCAAAAGTCCTATGGCATCTCCTATGCATTGTCCATATATCGTAGCTAGTATTCTGTCAACTGTATCTGGTGGTGGTTGGTCCTGTTTATCTGGTGGTGGTTGTTCCTGTTTAAACAGATATAACATGTAATAAATACTTTTTTTGCAAAATCCGATGGAGAACACAATATGTTGGAAATTTCAAACAATTTTAATCAGACAGAACATTACCATTCTTTTATTTTACTAGTTTCATAAAATCTCGACTTTATATATGGTCAAAAATGTAATGTCAAATGTACGTTGACCCCCATTAAAGGAAGTTATATGTCTAATTACAGATTTCAACTGTGGTTCAAAAGAAGAAGAAAAAATAATGCAGATCTAGCTTTGAGCAGAGGTAAAAAAGATGAAGAAGAGAAAATCAATTCCTTCAAACGCCTTACAGTTGCTGATTAATACAAGCTTTCGAACAAAGAAAAGAAATACCTACCTTAAAGGACATTACTGTCCTTAATTAATACCACGGAAAACGGACGGAAGGACAAGTATATGATGACTACATACACCCAATTTGTTGAAATTGAAAGTGAGAGTATAAATGACCAAGCTGATTTAAATATCTCGCCATTAGAAAGTTTTTCCTCTGCGACATACTGGTATACAATAATGTGCAAATATCCAATGTCGTACAAGTATTGCATATATAACTGAATATTTATTTGTAATTCTAAGTAGATGCAGACTTAAAGGGGGCACAAGAACAAAAGTTTACAAACAACAATTCAACATTGTAATTAATACTGGAATTGGCCTATAGTCATGTCCTGAAACTTAGCAGGAGGATATAATTGGAGTGGTCTGAAATGGCTTTGCAACCGGCCAGTAACAATCATTACACGAAAAGCCCCAAACTCCTCAATATACTATAGGTTTACTCAAGGCAACTCGTAGTTCTTTCATGTGCAAACGTGCGTATTTGTTGCACGCCTGTGTGCATTTAGAGGATCGTACAAATCCACAGTTCACTAAAACCCAAGAATGTATATATATAATTAAGTCGTGAAATTGGCTGATATGAAAGTCGAGATTCATGTTGAAACTATGACTAACAAAATCGGGATTTCAGATGACCCAAGACGATTATTGAAGCGTGTATTTGACACCAGTTACAGGACCAGATTGCATTGAAAGTTTATCGAACTTCCCTGCTGAAAAATCTTGACTATGATGTAACGAACATGTGTTGCATCGATAGTTCATATGTTACATGTACATAGCACAGGACATTGTTCACTGATGTATGATAATGTATGTTTACTATCTACGCAATACCACATTATGAATAGTACACATACGTAGATAATCAACAAGGGCAATTCCCTGAGTACATACATGTACATTCTTACAAAACTATTCACTCACTCATTCAGGCGGTTTCTATTTCCGAAAACTCCCGATTTATCACTAATTCTCATCCCCCCACCCCCTCCCAATATCGTTTCATGGTCTTGAATTTTAGTGCTATAAATAGTTTGATAGTTTGATTAGAAAGAACAGTTTTAGTGGTTGCTTACAGAAAGACTTGTCGCCATTTCTTTTCCTATCGTGTGATGATGAGTCAGTGTAGAAGTGTAGAGTTACATTGAGAAGGTCCTTTGTTAATACTCTAGTCTGATATTCGTGACCTCTCAACAACAAAATCCGATAGGTTACGAGTACCAGAATATTTATAATCGGAGGATGTTCTATAAATAGGATATTCAAACTAGCATACTATTGGCTGTTATTATTAGATGAAATGAACAAGGAAACATATACGACTCGTGCTTGAAACAATGCAAAAATGTAAACAATACAATACAATACAAATACTTGAATTCTTTTCATTAAATAGTTATTATTAATTTATGTATCATTTATTTATTAATTTATTATTATTATTATTATTATTTTCTTAGATTATAATACCGCGATTACCGGTATATCTGGGTCATTCTCTGACAACTTTTCAAAATACCGAGTTGTGTCTATATGAAAGGAAAATTTGTAACAAACGTTTCATTTGCTACAGTCCGTTTAATTAATTATTCTTGAGACAGAATTAAGGGTTTGGCAAGCTGGTTTTATCAAAAATATATACCGTCACAATACCTTAAACGCACATTTGCTGACTTTTTCTTCAACATAAACCATAAAACCGATATGAACATAAACGAATAAATTGTTCTGTTGATTATGTAAAATTACTTATTTAATTTTTCTTATATCTACAGAGTATTTAAAAGGTTTGTGTGTCATAATTTTAAAGTTGAGATCCGGGATGTATATATTTTTGCTATATTATTATTCTTTAACTAGTCAAACTTTAACTGGTCAAACATAACAGAACTGGGTTGATGTGCTACTACAGTGTCATTTAAGGTACGTACTAATATAATATACAAAAAACATTTTTGAATTCGTGACGGAAAGGAATATTTGTGACGGTAAAGAAAACGTGCGTGACGGTAAAAACATTTTGGTTTATAATAACAACTCCCAACATAAATCAAAAGCACGAGATTGAATATAACACCTTTAACCGTGCTCAAAAACATTCCTGATGCTAAGTAAAAGTGATTAAAAGTATGTGGTTGTCTTTACCGTCACGAATGTATTATACAATTGTGACGGCAAAGACTGTTACGGTAAAGACAATTCCGCATTTCGGTATTGATTCCGTGTATTACAGAAAATATTTCTAAAGATGAAATATGTGCATTGCTACCGGGAACAACGTTTTATTTCTACATGACGTTTAAAATGTTGTAGCAGGTGAACAGAGGAACTTCTATTATGTTTGGTAAAGACGTTGAATAAAGGTACTAATGCATTTTAATGGA
>JYMV01031774.1_pt1 | contig 11183 bp, 10 predicted proteins | sample 338911 | NCBI WGS metagenome assembly JYMV01 (sample SAMN03354496, study PRJNA234377) | hydrothermal vent metagenome | biome: Deep sea; feature: Hydrothermal plumes at the Eastern Lau Spreading Center, Western Pacific Ocean; material: Seawater | place: Tonga | collected 2009 | depth 2000 m m
GCGATTGGTCCTCGGTCGAGCGAATTTCGAGTTGCAAAACCCTTCGCTGGAGCCATTGATGAAGTGAAACTCTACGATCGAGCTCTCTCCCGCCCGGAGATTCGAGATTTCAGTGGTTTAGCCGTCGATTTTCTATCGAAATTGCCGATTAAGTGGGGAGAGATAAAGCAACAATTAGATTGATCTCAAGTCGGAGAGTGACAACCATCCCGTGTGGCTGAAATTGCCTTGAAATGGTTTCGGATGGATGAGCATACTTGCTTCATAAAAAGTATTTCGGCGAGCTCGGCGAATTAGAGAAGGAACTGAACATCTGCCTTGTAGTAGGATTGGTCGAATCAGATGGTCAGGTTGCTTGCAAGCTATGTTGATTAGAACGAATACCTAGCTAATTCATCGCCTATCACAAGCAAAAGATGTTGTGATAGGCGACGCGAGAAAAATCCTGCACCGAAATTAGTGGGTGCATATTATGTGGAAACACACTTTCCTGTGTCTTCGTTCCCTCCGTTTTTTTGTATGTTCCCTATCATGCCAGAAAAAATATTAAGCATTTCAAAGAGAAAACGGAGTATAAGCCTCAATTACCACGATTATGAATGTCCAGTTCTAAGTCAAAGCTACGAAGACCCGAGAAAACGTAGTGGAATTACAAATCCAATATAGCCAGGAGATGGTATGAACAACAATCAGCCGAAAGTCATTATTGTTATTGGTGATGCAACCGAAACAGTTGATACGCTTTACCCATACCTTCGTGTTCAGGAGGAAGGGTTTCAGCCAGTTGTAGCTGGTCCGGAAAAGCGACGCTTTCAAATGGTGCTTCACGAGATCCCGCAAAGCGGGTGGGAGATCACGCGGGAATACGAGGGATATACGCTCGAAGCAGACGTCGCATTTTCGGATATTGACCCCGCCGACCATGCGGGACTTTTTCTCTCTGGCGGACGTGCTCCCGAATATATTCGTTACAACCAACATCTTGTTGCTATCACGCGCTATTTTTTCGAGCACAACAAACCGATAGCCTCTGTATGCCATGGCGTCGAAATACCTGCGTATGCAGGTGTGGTCGAGGGACGCACGATAGCCTGTGTGCCAAAGTGTCGCTTTGATTTGGAAGTGTGTGGCGGGATTTACAGTGAAGAGATGTGGGCCATCGACGGTAATCTTGTCAGTGGCCGAACTTGGCACGACCATGGTCGGTATATGAAATATTGGATCGATCTCATTCACAAGGAAGTAGAGCGAATGGAAACTGAATCATGACAGAACAAGTAGAGCTGCGAAGCATTGTTTTTAAAGGGATCAATCAGGTTGAACTCGAAACAAAGCCGAAAACGTTTATGCTCGGTCCATGCGATGTCCTGATCCAGACTCTCTACAGCTGCATTAGTGCGGGTACTGAAGTAGCCAAACTCAGCGGACTTCAGAAGGTATCCTATCCCCTTCATCTTGGTAACCGTGCGGTTGGACATGTTGTCGCAACTGGCACTGATGCAGATCACGTTGCCATTGGCGATCTTGTTTTCAGCCATATTCATCATCAAAGCCATTCACTTGGCCAACAACTCGTGTGTCCACTCCCGAATGAACTTGAAAAACCAATTGCTGCTATGCTAGGCATGGCCTTAGTGGCGATGACCGGTGTACAAACGAGTCGTCTGGAGTTGGGAGATACCGTGGTAGTTACTGGTGGGGGACTCGTCGGCCAGTTCGCAGCACAACTGGCGGCACTGTCCGGGGCGTATCCAATCCTAATCGATATTATTGATGAACGCTTACAAACTGCTCGGTTATGTGGTATTAGCACAACAATCAATCCAACTAAGGAGGACGCAAATGCACGTGTTATGGAACTGACGGACAACAAAGGTGCTGACACGATTCTTGAATGTACCGGTGTGCCAGCTGTAGCAACATCCGCCGTCAATTATGCACGACGAAGCGGCAGGTTTGTATTTGTTGGCTCACCACGTGGTGAGTGTCAAACTAACATCACGCCGTTTCTAGAAAAAGTGCATCTGTGGAAGCCAGGGGGCGATTTGACTTTACTAGGTGCACATGAGTGGAAGATTCCAATAAAGGAAAATGATTTCACTAAACATAGTATGGAACAGAATTGCAGGCTTCTATCGCGTCTGATGATCGAAAACAAACTCAAAGCAGATCCCCTCGTTTCACGTGTATACGACCCGGAAAACGCCACAGAGGCATACCAAGACCTCATTAATCATCAAAACGAGGTTCTCGGTGCAATTTTTGATTGGAGGAATTAATGTGTCCACTATGAATGATATCCAGCTAGGGTATGGCACCTATGGAATGAGAGATGTAAATGTCGATAATGCACTCTCAGGTATTAAGGATATTGGCTACGATGCGATCGAAATTACCACGGCAGATGGTTGGCCCACGTCACCGGATAAACTCACGAAATCAGATCGAGGAGTGCTCCGGAACAAAATCAATCATCTTGGATTTCCACCTCCGGCTGTACTTACGCTACTTGGACTTTGCCAGGAGGGAACATTGCGTGGGAACCTCCTCTCCAAATTCCGTGATACCTGCGAACTTGCGCGCGATCTGAACTGGACGGATAGTGCATCCATTGTCACCGCAACGCTTGGAGGTGGTCATCCAGAATGGGAATCGGGCCGGGATCGGATCGTGGAAATGCTTATTGAACTTGCAGAAATCGCACGTGAGTCCCATGTGGTATTGGCCGTCGAACCGCATGTCGGTGGTGCACTCGATACTCCGGAGAAAGCCAATTGGCTGATAAAACAGACGAACCATGATACACTTAGACTTAACTTCGACATAAGTCACTTTCACGTTCAGGGGATGGATATGGCGCATTGTGCCAAGCTCTGTCTTCCATACGCAGCACACATTCACATCAAGGACGGATATTACGATGAGAATGGAACGCTCCGGTTCTTACTGCCCGGTGAAGGGAACCTCAATCTTGTTGAGTACCTCAAAGTTCTAGCAAGTCATAAGGTGATGCTTCCTATCACGGTTGAGGTAAGTGGGATGATTTGGAAACAGCCTGATTATGATCCTTGGGAAGCAGTGCTAAAGTCCTATACCGCACTCGACCGCGCACGAAAATCCACCTTGAATATAACATGATGACGTTGATAAAGCCCTTGAATTCAAACTTCCATAAAGAAACGGAGGGAAATTTTTCAGACGGTTAAATACAAAGTGGTGGTGCCTATTTTTACTATGACGAGATCGTCGACTCAGTAAGTTAACGTCAACTTAAGGCACCATAAAAAGTGGCTGGCAAAGTCAATTGTTCTTAGATTAGGGGCTCAAAAACTCACCGAGAATTAGCTCCTTTTTTCTTAGGTCTCATACTCGACAAATTTGTTGCAGGTAGCTTCTGGAGTTTACTTGGTATAGCGCGAGAAAGACCGATGTATAAATTTTTATGGTAACGTCCACCGACGGTGTTCATTGGAATGGGGTCGGTTCTGTCATTTCCAACGCACCTTTTCTGATCTAGAAAAGGATGGCTTGCACCGTCAGTGATGAGCCGGGGTTACAATATCGAAACCATGTTGCATCGGTTACGGTCATTCTGCAATATTGTAGCCATTAGTGTTGAGAATGTACGGTTTGACATTCAGAAAATGGAGAATCCCGAAATTTCCGGTGTTGAGTATCAGCAAAGTGAGCTGCACGGTTACGAGGTGCGTGAGTACCTCCTGGAGAAGTTCAAGCGGACCTGTATCTACTGTGGGGTTAGGAATGTGCCGATGGAAGTTAAACACATCGTGCCAGTTGGTGGTAGACGAGGTGGATCGAATCGGGTTAGTAATCTAACTTTATCGTGTCGACCATGTAACCTAAAAAAAGGTAATCAAACAGCCGTTGCGGGTATCCAGAAGTTCAGAAAAGAGCTGAAAAATCATTGTCATTGAAAAACGTTGTCCGTGTTAATCAAACGCGAAAAGAAATTAAGCGTCGTCTGGAAGCAACCGGGTTGCCTGTCGAGGAAGATACCAGTGGGCATACCAAATAGCGATCGATTCGCAACTTGCCTAAAACCCACTGGTTGGATGCTGTCTGTGTTGGTAAATCAACGCCTGTGACTTTAAAAATCAGATGAAAAAAACTACTATCTTTTTTTCATCTGCTACATCTATACTGTTCGCCTGTTATCTATTTGATGGTTCTACAGGTGAGAAACTTTGTTTAACTTAACCGATTTATCATTTCGATTCAACCGGGTAATCTTTTGACAATTAGTATCAATGGAAAGAAACGAAAACAGCTTATCGACCAAGGGTTCTGTGTTTTCCGCAATGTGCTGCCAACCGAAATGGTCTCCGAGCTCAATCAAATGAGCCAATGGATGATTGATCAGGAAGAACCTGAACACTTCGAAAATAACCGTTCTCAGGGCTGTATCATACCCTACTTTAAATTTCCCCATCCTACTTTTAGCCAACTGATCACTTATCCAGAGGCTTTAGCGGCCCTAGCCAAACTAGGGTTTGAAGACCCAAAGGTCTGGAGTGGTTATGTTATTAGCAAACCAGCCTACAGTCCACAGCTCTACTGGCATCAAGACGGCGTACTTTGGGACCATCCCATCAGCTATTCTAAACAGCCACAACAGTATTTCCTGATGTACTATCTGGTTGATACTAATAGGCATAACGGTTGTTTGCGAGTGATCCCAGGCTCTCATTTAAAAAGACATGCCCTGCATGATCTAGATCGAAAATCACCCCGACAAGGACGTGTCCCTGACAGTGTCAGATGGGCTACTGATCTGAAGCATCCTGCTTTGCAAGTGGCCGAAGGCGAGATTGATGTCGAAGTCCAAGCAGGAGATCTGGTTATTGGTGACTCTCGTCTGTTACATTCCTCCCATGCCAACCAAAGCGGACAACGCCGCACAGTGTTGACTATCTGGTACTGGCCTGCTTACAACCAACTACCGGAAGAAGTCCACGCACTAATCAGCGATCATATCACCAACCGTCCAGATTGGGTTCGCTGGGTGGAGGAGACCGCCAGCACTACAAATCATTTAATACCAATCTATAGAGGTGATAAACAAGCTGTTTCCTGGGGGAGTCAACCTAGCAATTCCTTAATTTAGTTGTCTCTCATTTTTAAAAATCTCAGATACAATTAGGCACCTTGTTATACTCACGGAGGAAATCCTCCTTTCGTGCTACGTTGCGTTCGCTCTGCAAAATTATATCGAAAAACATGATCTTTTTTCTCGATGCGCTTTGCAGGAAAAAGCCATGCTTAAAAAATGATACCTTTTCAGGTATTACCAACCGTCAGACAGATCCGGGGGAAAGAGTTCTCATCGGTATTGAGTTTGTAGCAGATAAAGAAAAGAAAACGCCTTTCGTTCCCTCTGAAGGTGTAACTTCGCCGATTGTCAGTTCAGCTTTTGAAAAGGGACTCCTATGCCAGGTTGGCAAGGAACAGTTGACGGAGTAAAGAGCGATCATATTGCTATCGGTCCACCGTCTACAGTGACTGAATCGGAGACAATTCAAAATTTCGAGGTGCTTATGGAAACCATCCTAGAGGTCTCCTAACCATCTAAAATAAGTGATAACTCTTTTCTCTAGTGGGAATTATCCGTAATGGCATTATTGCTGCTCAGACATCTGATGGCCAATATCACCATACTTGGGGGAGGTCCAAACAGGTCAACTACACAAATTGGGAAGCACTCCATCTCTCTGGAATGGTTTTTGCCCGCCTTGTGCTGTTTTTTTTCGCTGTCGACCGGATGCATAAGCGATGAATCCTCTCAAGTTGATCAGAAAACCAAGCTTGCTTCCAAGGATGATGTGAAGATGGTCTTAATCCCCGCCGGAGAATTTTTGATGGGAGATGCAGATGAAGGGACGATCCACCCCGTGTACCTTGCCCCCTACCTTATTGACACCTATCCGGTAACTAATGCTCGTTACAGACAGTTCATGCAGGCTACTGGGCATCACTCACCTCTCTATTGGAACAATTCACAGCTCAACCAGCCTAATCATCCAGTGGTAGGTATCAGTTGGAATGACGCAAATTCCTATGCTAAGTGGGCTGGGAAGAGACTTCCGACAGAAGCGGAGTGGGAAAAAGCAGCTCGCGGTAGTTTAGTCGGCAAGAAATACCCTTGGGGGGATGAGCCCCCTGACAGATCACGAGCTAATTTCGGGGGACTTGAAGAAGGCACTACTACGGTGGGGAAATACCCTCCGAATGGATTTAATCTCTATGACATGGGAGGAAGCATATTCGAGTTATGCTCGGATAAGTACGAATGGGATTACTATAAAAAAAGCCCCAGAGAGAACCCCTCAGGACCAAAAACTGGTGACCGTTGTGTCTCTCGAGGCGGTTCGTATCGTAGCACCGAATATTATCTACGTTGCTCCAGCCGCTATGATATTTTTAAGTATGTCCCTTCATTCATTGACGTTGGGTTTCGATGCGCAAAAACACCAACAGTTAGTAATGCTCCGTCTAAATGAGAATCAGATGCAAAAACGATGGTCCATGATCTTTAAGCCAATCGCGCAAATCTATTACGTTTCGAGTAGGTTCGCCTGTTTTCTGTTGGGCGTCTTGATTCTGCAAACAGCTACCCCACATCAAGCCCCCTGGGGCTCCCAGCTGATGGAAAACGTTCATAGTAAACTGCTGGACAAAAAAACGACCATACACATCCAACTGACACTGGTTGATTGGGAAATCTTGCTCTCCTTAACTTCACTGATTTGGGGCATCGGTTTGATATTAATCTGCCTTATCTATTCTTCTTCGAATAGTAGAAAATCCCTCATAGAATTTGTTCAGGGACGACAATTGTTTTTGGTTGTCATGATTGTTTTCTTTCTATTGTTCCTGACACAAATTATGTGGGCATTTTTTATATTAATTGTAGCGTGGATTATCTTCCTTTTGTTTTACTTAAGAACAAAAACATCGTCATTTCTTCAGGACATGCAGCTTTTTCTGATCAGATTATCTGTGGTTTCCGTTTTTCTCTTCACGTTGAAGCCAACCCCTAGGAGCTGGTCAATGGTTCTATACTTGATTTTTGGTTCTTTAGGCATCCTGTTCGTCCTAATTGGAACCTACCCAGTATTACGATTCTTGATGAATAGAGATAACAAAGCATCAGGTGTCTTCATCAAATCGATTGAAAAAATGTGCCGAATATTTTATACCGTCAACCCTGTTTTTTTCCTGATTTTTTTCTTTTTCCTCACTTTCGGCCTTACAAACCTCGGGTCTTATTTCCTGTTTGAGCACATCCCTCACGTCACCGATAGCATAAAGCAAGTATTTCACGGAAAAATATTTTCTACAGGTCGATTAACAGCTCAGGCTCACTTGTTCCGTGAATTTTTCGATTTCAGGGCTATGATGAACAATATGCGTGGAGATGGAAAATGGTACTCTGAATATCCTCCTGGACATGTATTTCTGATGATGTGGGGATGTATATTTGATGCACCATGGTTAATAAATCCATTATTGGGAACGTTAACCGTTTTGTTGCTTTATTTCTTGGGTAAAGAACTGTACGACGAAAAAACCGGGCGACTTGCCACATTATTAGGAGTACTTTCGCCATTTCTGATGATCATGTCTTCAGAGTTCATGAACCATGTAAGCGCTCTGTTTTTCCTGACATTTTTTCTGCTATTTTTTATCAAGACAGTTTGCAGCGAAAAAAAGTGGTACCATCCGATTCTTGCCGGTTTGGGACTTGGTATGGTGTTAAACATCCGCCCATATACAGCAGTTGCTACCGTAATGCCTTTTGGGATTTATTCCTTACTGTTGTTGAAAGGGGGTTTTCGGGCCTATCTGTTTCGAATGACCACTTTTATACTAGTAGTGCTTTGTTTCACCGGAATTTTACTGAGCTACAATTACATTACCAACGGCTCCCCTACCCTTTTCGGCTATGTCATTCAATTTGGCACGGGACATAACATTGGGTTTGGACATAGTGCTTTGGATAAACCCTATCATACTCCCCAAAGGGGCTTAATCCAAAACTTGAATGACCTTAACGCTTTGAACAAACACTTATTTGAATGGCCAATCCCTTCTCTTTTGTTCGTCCTTATTCTTTTCTTGACGGGGCCTAGAAATAAGTGGGATTGTCTCCTAATTATCTCAGTTATCAGTCTTTCTTTTGCCTACTTCTTTTATTGGTATCAGGGTTGGGTGCTAGGACCTAGATTCATGTATGAATCCAGTGCCATGCTAATTCTTTTGACGGCACGAGGTATACGGCATATTCCAGATTTCATTCGTAACGTGTTAAAAATCCGTACGACAGAACGAATGGTGAACTCCATAATAGCTTTGTCCTTTCTCTTAAGTTTATCAATCGGCTTATTTTGTCATATGCCGTCACTAGTGACGTATTACTCTGAGAAATTCTATAAAAATATCACTGCGGACATTTTAAAATCAGTTGAAAGGGCTCAAATTGACAATGCCATCGTTTTTGTTCGTAGTAAATCATTCGGTGGAGTTTTGCCTGCTAACGACCCATTGTTGGAATCAAGCATAATATACGCACGAGACTTGGGGGAACGAAATCGACTGTTGATGGAGTATTATCCAGATCGAGAGTATTACAGGGCAGATGGGATAACCCTTTGGAAACTCCCGTTGGATACCCAATAATCAAATCATTCATCGATATCCTAGCGGTTAGGTTAATAATAATACTCTGCTCTTCTGTCCATATTTTTGAAGTATCAGCGGGCAGTGTTCCCGAATTTACCATCAAAATAGGAAAGCTTCAGCTTGATGGTGTTAAAGATACCGATATTAACAAAAATGTACTGCTTTTCAACTTAATTTCCGCTCGAATAATGCCGGAGGCTATGGCAAGGTGCTTTCATCAGATATAGCTACACCAGATTTCTGAGATCCGGATTATATTCGTTTTTATCTATCCACTGAGGACAATTTTGACAAAGTTTTTCGTCTTCAAAAAAACCACTACGTCTTTGTCTGGACTCCACAGGATACAAATGGCAAGTGGAATCCTCAGATACGTGAAGTGAGTGCAAGTAAACCCTCCTTTGGAGGGTAGGAGGACATACCAAGATAAATGGAGATCTTACCGCAAACTTCGTTACTCCCAAGAGTAGCCCGGCATCTGATGAAGTGGAGCAAGCTAAAGAATAATAGCAAATAATGGTTTTTTGAACCAGATGATGTAAATGATTTCCATATATTACAGGGGTGAGATATTATCTGAGATTTGAAGGGAAACAATGGTGGTGTTTATGAAAAAAGTGAAGGAAAACCAAGTGCAAAAATCTCCATTTAAATTAATTTACAACAATGATGGCACCAACGTTTTGAACTGCATAAGTCCATTTAGTGGTCGTGACGAGGAGTTTAGTTACATTAAACCTTTTCAAGCAGACGGGAAGAATTTTCGGCCACAAATGATTGAAGCGTCGGTAGACGAGATAGCTGATACCGCTGTGGATGCATCTCTCTTTAGTCCGGGCTTGGGTTGGGTGCCATGGTGGCCGAGCAAAGTATGTCCTGATCACTACAAATGGTACGAAACACAAACGGGGGAATTAATTAAAGGAGGCGGAATCGAGTATTTCGTTAGACATGGCGGTGATATGGTTAAGCCTTTTGTTAATCGCTGTCGCCGCCACCAGATAGCTCCGTTCATCACCTTTCGCCTCAACGATGGCCATTTCGTTGGCATTCGGGGGCTAGACGAGTATAAACCTCGGTTTTATGTGGAACATCCCGAGTACCAGCTCTCACCCAATGGTACTCAGAACTGGCGTTTCCATCAAGTACGGGAATACAAACTGGCCCTGATTACCGAGCTTTTAGAAAACTATGACTTGGACGGTATAGAGCTGGACTTTATGCGACACTGGTCTTTTTTCAATACTGGCGAAACAACAAGCAACGAACGAAAAGCTATAATGACTGAGTTTGTCGGTTGTGTGCGTTCTGTTCTAGACCAGACTGCAAAGGATGGTCAACACCGCTGGTTATGTGTACGAGTACCCATTTTTCTATCTAAACACGATGCAATGGGTATTGACTTAGTCACTTGGGTTAATCAGTGTGGTCTTGAGATGGTTAATCTCTCTGCCTCCTACCTAACTCATCAAGAGGGTGATTTGCCGAAGATTAGGAGGATGGTCCCAGATGTGGCTATCTACCAAGAGTGTACACAAGCCACGATAACGGCAACAATGCCACATCCAGAGCCCAACAAACCAGATCAATTCCATTATCGCCGTACTACTGATGAAGAATTTTACACAACTGCCTACCTTGCTTACAAACAAGGAGCAGATGGAATCAGCTTATTCAATTTTGTATACTACCGTGAGCATGGCGCGCCTCTGCGTGGAACATTTTGTGAGCCTCCATTTCATGTGCTTAAATCTTTAACTGACAAGAATTGGCTTTCTCAACAGCAAGCTCACCACTATTTCCTTGGATCAACAACTAATGATGCCTCAGCCGTAGACTTCCAACTTGAACGAAAGATTTCGAAAGGCCAAATCCAAAAGCTAACAATGCAGATGTCCCCACCTGAAGGTATCAATGGATTAAAGTTCTATTTCCGCATTCACACGCGACATTCATCAGAAAACCTATACTGGACAGTATTACTGAACAATGTTGAATTGGTTCCACATCAGCTGGATGGTGAACCGATTGAGCAACCATATGATGGTTTGTTGGGGGAAGCAAATCAGCAGACCGGTTTCATCGGCGATCTGGAAATCATATTGGAAGGAGAAAATGTGTTAGAGATTAAGCTAATATCCGGTGGACCGATTGATGTCATCCGTGTTGATTTAGTTCTCATTTAAGGAAGTGACTGAGAAGTGAATAGAAAAGGTAAACTACATACTTACCATGCTTTTCTTTCGGAGTATAGCTAGCTATGGGGTGGGAGATTTCCAAGTTGGCATCAATTTTCAGCATGTAGGGAGAGTTGTGTCTGCGGGTGAGAGAATTGCTCGCTTCGGCCCTGGAGACTAGCTGTTTTTTTACATTCAAATTTCGTTTTCATGATCGATGGAAAAGTTTTTAAATTGATAGAATCCAATTTTAGAGAAATAGTGATGAAAAGGATATTAAAGTCTATTTTTGGAGGTGCAGTCGTG
>JYMV01009927.1_pt1 | contig 11181 bp, 7 predicted proteins | sample 338911 | NCBI WGS metagenome assembly JYMV01 (sample SAMN03354496, study PRJNA234377) | hydrothermal vent metagenome | biome: Deep sea; feature: Hydrothermal plumes at the Eastern Lau Spreading Center, Western Pacific Ocean; material: Seawater | place: Tonga | collected 2009 | depth 2000 m m
AGGCTGATAAATGAGGCTCCAAAGAGTGTCAATGCCATATTTACCGATCCCAGCCATATCCCTAACACTAATCCTAACTGTAAATCTCCAAAACCCATTCCCTGTCTTTTTGTTAGAAGAAAGGTTAGCAGCATGATCAAACCAAGGCATATAAGGCCTACAAAGGCCCCGCCCAGGGCTTCCCTTAGAGAAATGTCTCCCAGTAAGAATCCCACTATTTCCACTCCCAAAGCAAAGAGTATTAGGTTGAGTGGGATATTCATAGTTGATCCATCAATCCAGGCAATTGTGATTAAAGTAGAAAAGAGCAGGACAGTCAAAACAGCTTCTGTCCCTTCGAGATTAAGAAAACACCAGCTCCAGACAACACCTGTAATTAGTTCCACCAGAGGATATTGAGGGGATATTTGCCCGTTGCACTTCTTGCATTTCCCTCTCTGGAGTATAAAAGATACCAGTGGAATATTTCTATAGAATGGGATTTTTGCTTTGCAATGAGTACAATGGGATCGGGGATGAATCAGGGAAAGTTTTCGTGGTAAACGGTAAATCACCACATTCAGAAAACTTCCTCCAATAGCTCCACCAATAAAAAAGAGTATTAAAGATAATTTCCAATCCATTAAAGACCGGACTGGAGGGCAGCACCCAAATAAAAGACTGGTAGATAAGTGACGACCACCATAATAGCAATAACCACACCTACTGCCAGGATTAAAAGTGGTTCAATTAATGTAGTCATTCGATCTACCAAAACGTTTACTTGTTTGTAATAATAATCAGCCGCACGGTCCAGGAGATCACCCAATTCTCCTGTTTCTTCCCCCGTAGAAGTCAGCTGCAGCATAATGGAAGGAAAAACCTCCGTCCGTCGCAAAGCAGTGCTGATATTGTATCCTTCCCGAATATCCTTGGATGCATCAAGGATGGCTTCCTCATAAACACGATTATCCACTACTTTGCTTAAGAGCAGGGTAGATTCCAAGACAGGAACTCCTGCTCCAATGAGAATGCCAAAAGTTTTACAAAATTTGTTTAGGATTGATTGTTTATTTAGTGATCCGAATACGGGAAGATTTAAAATCAGCGTATCAATGAACAAACCACCTCTTCTTGTCTTGGAGATCGTCCAAATACCCAGGAAAAATAAAAAACTGAATAAAATAATAGCACCAATATTCAGGCTGATCCATTCACTGAGCGCGACCAGAGTTTGGGTTGCTTTTGGAAGTTTGCTTCCCAACTGGGCATATACTTCCGAAAATGTTGGGATTATCCAGATAAACATAGCTGTAATCATGGTTGTCATAAAAACCAGCATAAAGATAGGATAGGTCATAGCAGAACGCACCTTCCGGCGGGTGTCATCTATATTTTCCAGATAGGTAGCCAAATGATCCAGTATTTCATCCAAATTTCCGCTGACTTCACCAGCTTTTATCATGGCAATATAGAGGTTGTTAAACACACCTGGATGACGCTGGAACGCTGCAGATAGATTTAAACCCTGGCGGACATTTTGGACAACTTTGTTCAATACTTTTTTCAGCCGGGGGTGTTTCTCGTCTGCAGCCAACCCTTGTACAGAACGTTCAATGGTTAACCCTGCAGCAAACATTGTAGCCAGCTGCCGGGTAAAAAATACCAGATTTGTTAGTGGGATACGGTTTTTCAGCCGCTCAAAGGAAAGGTTGATTTCATCCAGGAAGGGTCCTAGAAAATCCCAGGATGTATCCTGTTCCTTAATAGTAATAATAACCTGATCCTGGGCGGTAAGTGTCTGGATAGCAGTATCAAGTGTACCCGCTTTAATCTCTCCTTCTTTTCGATTACCAGAGGTATCTTTAAGCACGTATTGGAATACAGCCATTTTATCTTATTTATAGGAAAAATTAATGAATTTTATATCACACTACCCGCTTGATAAAATTTGCTTATTTATATATCTTCCATTGTAATCCGCAACACTTCTTTAATCGTAGTAGTGTCATCCAGAATTTTTCTAAGGCCACTTTCCCTCATGTTTACCATACCTTCTTCAAGTGCACAGGAACGAATCTCATCTTCATTAGCGTTGTCATAGATCAGGGCTCGAACTTTTCTGGTCATTGGAATTAATTCAAAAATACCAGTTCTCCCCAGATAACCTGTGTTCCTGCATTCCCGGCAACCTTTTGCCTGATGCAATTTCTTTCCATTTAACCTTTTCCGGTTTAAACCAACCAGTTTAAGTTCCTCGTCACTGGGGTCATATTCTTCACGACAGTGAGGACATATTTTTCTCACCAGTCGTTGTGCCATGACCAGGTTCACACAAGCTCCCACCAAGAAAGGAGGTACGCCCAGATCTAAGAGCCTGGTAATGGTGGACACTGCATCGTTGGCATGAAGAGTTGAAAAAACCAAATGTCCTGTAAGGGAGAATTTTATGGCAATATCAGCAGTCTCTTGGTCTCTGATTTCACCGACGAGTAATATATCCGGGTCTTGGCGCAGAATAAATTTTAAAGAGGCTCCAAAAGTGAGCCCAATATGTTCAAAAACCTGAACCTGATTGATTCCATCTAAATGGTATTCTACGGGATCTTCAACAGTTGTTATGTTAATCAGGTCATTTTTTATTTCCTTCAATGAGGCATACAGGGTCGTGGACTTTCCACATCCCGTGGGGCCGGAAGCAATAATCATTCCATAAGGCCGGGCAATAACTTTCTTAAAAATTTGATATAATTCTTTTTCAAGCCCAAGAGATTCCAAATTGAAGGCAAACCCGGTTTTATCCAGAAGACGCATTACAATCTTTTCTCCATAGATTGTTGGAAGAATGGACACCCGGACATCAATTTCCTTTTCGGTTGTTTTGATTGTGAGTCGCCCATCCTGGGGTAGTCTTTTTTCAGCAATATTCAGCTTAGAAAGAATTTTTATCCTTGTTACAAGGCCGCTTAAGGAACTGAAGGGAGGAGTCATAATGATTTGTAAAACCCCATCAATTCGGATACGGACTATAACATTTTTTTCCTGTGGTTCGATGTGAATATCAGTGGCCCTTTCCTTTATTGCTTCCTGAAGAATCATGTTCACAAGTTTGACAACCGGAGCATCCTCTTTGGAAGCTTTTTCTGGAGAGAGGTCTACCTCCTCCTTTTTTTCATCATCTCCAGAAATAACCGTAATCCCTTCAAATACTTCTTTTACTTCTCCGCTTTTCTTGATTTCACCGTACACTTCATCAAGTGCCCGTTCCAGCGTATTAGGTCCCACAACAAGAACATCTGGCACTAGTCCTGTTAACCGTTGCAGGGCATCAATGCAGGTTATATCTTCCGGGTCTTCCATGGCTACTCTAATAGAAGAGTTGCTTTTTTCTAACACCAGCACAGCATTCTGTCTGGCAAATTCTTCCGGAATAATTGAGGCAACCTTCGGATCAATATTTAAAAGTAATTCATCATCAGCTTTCCGGTATCCTAACTGCATTGAATACACAGTGACTAAATCATCCTCGGTTATAAAACCGTTTTTCACAAGTACCACTCCCAATTTATTCTTCGTGTTCTTTTGGACCAACAGTGCTTCCTGAAGCTGACTCTCAGAAAGTTTATTGATATGAATCAGAATTTCACCAATTTTACTGGCCTGAGGATTGAATTCTAGGCTCATCAGGGACCTACTATTGTTGGTGAACGAACCAGTTGGATCGTAATGGGATCCGACGTGATCTGTTGGGGAATTAACAAAGCACCCGTGATACTTGCACTAAACTCTTGATAGTGATTATAAAAGGGATCCGTCGAATCGACACTCAGCCAAATACATAATTCTTTTGGAAAAACCGCCGTGATTCTGGCAATGCCATCCTGGTCAGTTTTTACAATTGCCCCATCTGGACATGCTAGATTATGGTAACCATCCCATTCTCCGTTTCCTTCACCTTCGTCATTTGTATTGTCAATTCCATCCAGACCATAATCATTAAATACTTCAGAGACCTCTGACGCATCATTATCAGGATTATATTCCCCATCTCCATCTAGGTCAAAAGCATCATGGTCATCATTGCCTTCACCTTCATCCAGGGTTCCAGGATCATCATCCAGACCATAATCCCGCCAGGTGAAACACTCGTCACCTACCCCGACACCATTCACACCTAAATCAGCATATTCTTCATATCCAATCTCACGCCACTCGGAAACTCCGATTCCGTTAAATGCAATGGGTGCTTCGGACACCGCATTGCCGTAAAAATCTATAAGCATGGCAGTAATCTGAATTTCAACTTCATCTGTTGCTACAGGAAGAGTAAAATCATGGTAGTAAGCTGATCCTGTCAGTGTCAACTGGCCAGGTAGAAAAAATAGCAATGATTCACCTTCGTCCTCATTGATCCTGGCCGTGATTGTATCTCCATTGGCCCCATAAGTCGTAGCTGAAACATACCCGATATCGCCAATGGCATCCGTAGAATAGATGATCGTTGTAAAAGCCATCCCGGAATAAATATCACCATCCAGGTTTTCATTTCCAGTAAAACTCACTCCATCCACAAATGCATTAATCGCAGTATCAGGCGGGGTTGGTTCAATCGTCCAATACACATAAGTGCTGTCTTCCACTGGATTGTACCATTTGTCATAAACAATAGCCGCACATTGGGTCTGGTAAAATCCACCACCGGTTGCAGTGGTAGAATTCGGATCATATTCCGGTTCGATGTAATAGGGTGCCCCGGACGAGATAATAACCTGGTCACTGGCTGCTGAAAGATCAATAACTCCGTCCTGATCACAGTCTACCTCAACTTCAATTCGAACAACACCGGGTTCAGTACCGCTATTTACTGATACGGAGGCTATACCGGCTTGGGTAGTTATGGTAACTTCGGTCTGCCCAACTTCATCCAAATAGCACCCTGGTAACACAGGGTTCAGGCGGAAGATAACGTCGATTTCATCACCTCCCAGATTACTATCACCATCATAAATCTCAGCTTTAATCTGTGTTGATTCAATTCCACCTCCCTGCTGAACTACGATGTGATCGGGATTGGAAGGAGGAATGACAATATCAGCACATGCACCGAAAGAGATATCCTCAATAGTCATAGTTGTACTTGATGTCAGGGTAGTTGCAAACCCAGGATGGCTATACGATGCGGTGACCGTATCAACCCAAACTGTTGCTGAATCATCCCCTGGATCGAAATTCCCAGCAGAATATGTGACTTCCGCTATCCCTGCACTATCTGTCAAATCTGAAGAAGTAATGGATCCAAGAACTGCTGAAAAAGAAATCAATACGTTGGGTACATTAAGGTTATCATTATTTGTAAGGTGGGATTTGATGAGAGCACTTGTTTCAGCCTCATTCAGGTACACTTCGGTTGTTTCAGGGGGGATCAAAGTGAGGGTATATGGCCAGACATGAGTTGAGTCGTAGACATTAAATTCTACTGTAGTGGCCGTATTTTCAGCAAAGGAGGCACCAACGGTGATTCCTTCCCAGATAAAAGAGGTAGAAACATCATCAACATGAGGTTGACCATCATCGTGATAATAGGCAAAAATTTGCCCGTTTCCATTGGTGAGGTCATTTACCTTATCAACTGTACCTACCGTTTCGCCAAGGAAATTCATTGGGTTAAGAGTGACATTAATCCCGGATATAGGATTGGATGATCCACTCGTATCATTTGTGGTCACCTCAACCAGGAGTTTAGTCAGGGCAATATCCGTAACAATATCCTCCCCGACACTCACATCTGTACCTGCTTCTAAAGCAACTGGATAAGCTATAAGGTTGATAGTGTAATTGACATCGATGGAGACAAAGACAGAATCAAGAATTGTTTCGCCTACACCAGGATGAGTGAATTGAGTTATAATGACTGCCTGGCCCACATCACTTTCCTGTCCTTGGTCTGTAAAAGGAAGGGAAATCCTTCCACTATCATTTGTGGTAGCAGTTGGCTCTATAAATCCTTTATTGGATTCAAATGTCATTCACCGTTTCAAGTGACTTATTTCTCACAACAAGAGTAATTGTACTGACTGTTTCACCATTATCCAGCATGATTTCGTCAGGAGTTGCATTCAGAATAAGTTCATAGGGCCAAACATCATCAAGGGACGCATAGACATTAAATTGAACTTGTCCCAGTGATTCACCCCCAACAGTTTTAGCTTCAATAGTTACACCTTCAAAGGTTTGGGTGGGTAAATTATCAACAGCACCGTTCCCACCCCCATCAGAATAAATAGTTAACACTAAACCTTCACTATCCGTTAGGACGGAATCACTGCTGAAGATCCCATAGGGAACGTTATTAATATGGGAAGTAAAATAGATCCATTCATCAGCCATGGGATTCCCTGCGGTATCCGTCAATGCCCCCTCCAGATAAGTGATGACCGATTCGCCAACCACATCTTCACCCACGGCAACATCGTTTGATGAATGATAGGCAGACATGGTGACATTGTAATTTGCATCTATTTGTACTGGCACTGTTATTGTTATTGTGTTACCTGCAGAAGGATGCGTATATGAAGCCTGGATGGTCGCCAAGCCAGCGTCTCCCAAATGTCCCTGATCTTGGAAAACCAAATCTATATTCCCTGCGGTATCTGTAGCAGCAGTCGACTCTATTAGTCCTTTGTCTGATGAAAAATCAACAGTCACACCCGTCACGCCATCATAATTAAAACGATTTCTTAACTGCAGGGAAATTGCAGAAGTAGTTTGTCCATTATCAAGACTGATTGTATTAGGGTTGGCATCCAGACTAAGTAAATAGGGCCAAATATCATCAAGGGACGCGTAGACATTAAATTGAACCTGACCCAGTGATTTATCCCCGACAGTTTTGGCTTCTATAGTCACACCTTCAAAGGTATAAGGGTGTATTTCAGTATCATCAACAGCACCTGGATCACCTCCATCATAATAAATAATAGTTGGTATTGCTCCGTCATTATTAGTCAAGGCGGAATCATTGCTGAAGGTTCCATATGGAACATAATTCTTATGGGAAGTAAAATAGATCCATTCACCAGCGACAGGATTCCCTGCGCCGTCTGTCAATCTTCCTTCTATCTGAGTGAGAACCGCATCGCCAACAAGATCTTCGCCTACAACAACTCCGCTTGACGAATGATAGGTAAACATTGTAAAATTGTAATCAACATCTATTTGTACTGTCACTGTGCTTATTAGCGTGGAATCTCCAGATGGATGAGAATAGGCAGCCTGGATGGTTGCCAACCCAGCATCTTCCTGCTGGCCTTGGTCAGTAAAAACCAAATCTATGTTCCCGGTATGGTTTGTGGTATCATTCGGTTCTATGAATCCTTTGTCGGATGAAAAGTCAACATTTACACTCTTCACTCCATTATTCAAACGATTTCTTAACTGCAGGGAAATTGCAGAAGTAGTTTGTCCATTATCAAGACTGATTTCGCCAGGATCAGCATTCAGAATGAGTGTATAGGGCCAGACATCATTAAGGGACGCATAGACATTAAATTGCGCGGTTGCTTTTATGGCTTCATTGTATCTGGCAGTAACTGTTACCCCATCGAATTCCGCGGTACCCGGGATATCTACAGCACCGGAATCTCCACCGTCCTCATAATAGACTTCCACGATTCCATCTTCATTTGTTCCAATTGAATTTATATCGAAAGAACCATAAGATGAAGACAGCCGTTTTGCTGAAAAGGAAATGAGTTTGCCTGAAACCGGCTTGCTGGTTTCATCTTGAAGTTTAAACTGCAAATGAGTCTTGATATTTGGTTGGTCAACTACGTCCTCACCTACAATCACCGAATTAAAAACGGGGTTAGCAAAAACCAGGCTAAGTGTGTAATTATCATCTGCGGTGTCTTCAGGTTCCCGGTCATCACAACTGAGCTGTGGAAGGAGTGCAACAATAATTATCACATTGATTGATTTCCATAAAATTTTCATAACAGAGTCCTATTCATCATCATCTTTTAGCATAATTGTTTTTTCAAGCTTAATCATAGCTTCATTTTTGGGTATTCCGCTGATATTGTCTTTCAGCACAGAGGGCGTAATCTGGATAATTAAGTCAGTTTTTCGGTCCACCAAATCTGTGCTGGTAAATAACTTTTTACCCAACCAGGGAATTTTATGAAGGAGGGGCAATTTATATACCGTATTTTTACGATCTTTGCTAATTAGTCCACCGATAATAATAGATTCTCCATCTTTTACGCGGATGGTTGTAGTGGAGGAACGGCTTTTTACCCGGGGAATATTTCGGTCAGGTCCTATAAATTCAAAAATGGAAGCAACTTCCGTTTCTACCTTTACGGTAATATCACCGTCCATGTTGACTGAGGGCAGGACTGTCAGTTTAATTCCCACTTCCTCGCGCTGAACCTGCACCTGTCCACCTACTCCACCGGAACTCAAAATATATGGAACGATATCCACCATTTTTATAGTAGCCTCCCGTCCATTAAGGGTAACTAATTTTGAATCTGCCAGAATATCCGCTTTATTGTCTTTGATAAGAAAATCCAGAGTGATGTCGAAAGCTGTCATCTGCCTGCTGAACTTCCCGGGAATCAAGTTATCCTCATTTAAGCGATTAAAGGGGGCTGTAGCTGGCAGTGTACCAAGAGCACCAGGATCGGGTACGACGCTCCCCGATCCTCCGGTCAGTGCTTCCGCATTCTCAGCTAAGATATTTGTGTACTTAGCTAATTTTGACCAATCAATACCCAATTTTTTATCAATATCCAGGGCAACTTCAATGAGACGTGTTTCTAATAAAACTTGAATTGCAGGAACATCTATTCCTTCGATGACTCTTTTAATTTCGGCAATTTTTCTGGGTGAGGTATTTATCAGAAGCTTGTTTCCGGAAACATCAACCTGGATCTGCTTTGAAAGATCACTCAGGAGTTCCTTTACTTCCAGTGCATCGGCATATTTCAATTCGATTATGTGGGGTGTAATGCCTACTTCCTTGTCTAATTTTTTTGGGTCTGCGATTAAGAAGGAATTACCTACAATTTCATACCCAAGACCTACCGCTCTTACGACCAGGTTAATTGCCTCTTCTATAGGTACTTCATCAAGGTGGATGGAAATCTTATCCTGGGTATTTACACTCGGGTCAGTAACAATATTATATCCGCTTTCCTTCGCAAGAACTGTCAGGATACCTGGCAAATACGCATCCTCGGCATGGATGGTAACCAGAAAAGGGAGAGCACCTGCTCTCGTCGAGGTTGTATCTGTTTCTTCTCCTCCAAGAATAGAGAAAAATATTAACGTACTGGTTAATGTAATTCTGGAAATAAAATGTTTCTTCATTCTTTACTTGATGTTGTAATTGATTCGTCTAAAAGTGGTGTTAATATTTGAATGAATTTTTCCTGATTGTTTTTCAACAGGATGACCCCGTCACGCATAATGCTGACAATTTCTCCTCCATCGACAGAATCTCCTTCGACCAAAGTTAAATTTTGGCCCCTATACTGGATACCAGCATAACGGTTTTTTCCATTCGTTATGATATGTTTTACTTCCACCTGGGCTGTTCTTCTATTGCTCATTCTTCTCCCACCTGCATCTGTTAAATAAATGACATTTGTCAACAGCATGGGATCCTTTTCCATTGTGAATTCGTATTGCAACCGTTTTTTCAAGCGGTTTTCAAGAAAATTAATAATGTTTTCTAACTCTTCATCTGTGCCAATCCTAAGGTTTTCTGCTCTTTCGACTGCTTCATGCCACTTATCGGCGACAGGATAGAGCTTAACTCCTACCAGAACTACTGACAAAAATGTGAGCAATAAAATGATCACCCAAATGGTTTTTTGGCGCTTATTCATGATAAGAGTTTTACTTTAGATTTTATTAATGTTAAAGTGGAAATTTTCAATGTAATTTCCTGTTCCAATAAATCCTCTTCTTTAACTGTACTTTTTATGCGTTCAATTCCATTATTTATTGAGAATTCATCTACCGTAATTAATCTGGGTGAGCGCTCCATTTCAGCCAGAAAGTTTCCCAGATTCTCATAAGTGCATTTTATAGTTAATTCATAGGGTGCTACATAGTAATTTTCTTTCTTTTCCCTGACTCTTGGCCTGATTTTGAGTAAAGCAATATTGTGCTGATCCATCAAATTGGTTATTTCTTTGAGAAAAGGAAGAGAGGCATCTTCTGCCAGGGAGTCTTCCAGGGAGAGAGCCAGGTTTCTGGAAAAGAGTGTATACACCTGATCCAGTTTTTCTGCCAGAATTTTAGCGCTTATAAGTTGTTCATTCAATTCAGTCTGTTTCAACTCCAATTTTTTCAATTTGATTGGTTTAGATCCAATAGAAAATTTCATACTCATCCAAAATGAGACTGTCAATAGAGCTGATAAGATTAGGAATAAACTGTTACGATTCATTTTGAAAGCGTTCATTTTTAAAATTATTATTTACAATATTGGATAGACTCTTAACTGGTTTTCTTATTTGTTTGTAAATATGTGGAACAGATTTTAATGAGGCTTCAATTTCAAAGGATACTATTTCCTGACCGCGGACTTTCAGTAATTCATGGTGTTTCAGTTTTAACCGAATGAAATTGCTGGAAAAATCCCGGTCCGAATTCAAGGTGTGAATGAAATTCTCAATCTGCTCGAATTCCTTTTTCCCCTTATACGTAGAAGCAATCCCTTGGATTAACAGTTTCCTTTTTTTGAATTTCAATCCTGTAAGAGACATGTCTATGAAGGTCATATTACCCAGCCGTTGGAGACAATCAGCCCACATGAAACGGTTATTTTCCAGTTCTGCAAGCATCAATATATCCTGCTTGGAGAGATTTTTCCCCTTTTTCAGCAATTGGCTGATTTCATCTCTTATCTGCGTAATTTCACTCTTTTTGCGCTGAAGCAGCTTGTCATAATTAATTCCCATATACCAAACAAAAACATTCCCTCCAAAAAGCAGCAACACGAGGATGGTCAATATAGACCAGCGCAGGTTTTCACGGAAGCGGGCAGATCTAGATTGATCTGACTCCTTCTGATTCAAATTGATGAGTATAAAATTTTGTTTCATGCTTCAAACCCTTTCCGTACCGCCAGGCCTGTTGCCACAGCATATTGAGAAGGGTCTTCAATTGAGGTCTTATCCTTCGTTTCCA
>JYMV01013804.1_pt1 | contig 11180 bp, 6 predicted proteins | sample 338911 | NCBI WGS metagenome assembly JYMV01 (sample SAMN03354496, study PRJNA234377) | hydrothermal vent metagenome | biome: Deep sea; feature: Hydrothermal plumes at the Eastern Lau Spreading Center, Western Pacific Ocean; material: Seawater | place: Tonga | collected 2009 | depth 2000 m m
ATGTACGTGTGAAAACTGTAGCTTGTTGCGAGTGGATACCGGTAATGTCGAATTAGCTGGTTTGTTTGCTCCACGGCCATTGGCCATGACCGGTGCCAACGACTGGACCAAAGAGATTCAAAACAAAGGCTATCCGGAATTACAGAAGCTTTATGGGCTCTATGGAAAACAAGAAGACGTGTTTTGTGTTTCTTTCTTGCACTTCGCTCATAACTATAACTATGTGACACGGCAAGTTATGTATCACTGGTTTAATAAACATATGGAACTGGGACACCAAGAACCTATTGTTGAAGATGATTATGAACTGTTGACTACCGCAGAAATTACCGTTTGGGACGATGAGCATCCGCAGCCTGAGTCGGGAGTGGAGCATGAAGTGAAGTTGTTGCGCAGCATTGCCCAGTCATCGCAGCAACAGATTTCGAAGTTGGTGAACACGTCTGAGGACCCAGTTGCCAAGGTTCGAGAAATTGTTGGCACAGCGATTCAGTCAATAGTGATGCGAGATTTACCCGCAACAGGCGCCGTTGAAGGTGAGAAAGTTGGTGAAACGGAACATGATAGTTATATGGAATTCAGGCAGATATTGCGGCATCAGGCTGCCGGTGAAGAGTTACCGGCAATTTCGTTTTATCCAACCGCTGCTGAATGGAACGGCACGGTGATTCTGTGGATTGATGGTCAGGGTAAGTCGGGCATGATTGGTGAAAATGGCAAACCCAACAAGGCGATCGCCGCTGCGCTAGCGAAGGGAAGTGCTGTCATGGGCATTGATATGTTGTATCAGGGTGAGTTCTTGGCAGAGGGTGAAAAGGTAGAGGAGCAACGCAGTGCGCCGACGACTAATCGCCAGGTTCCGGCCTTCACGTTTGCCTATAACCACACATTGTTTTCTCACCGAGTACATGATGTGTTGTCACTGATTTCATTCGCGGTGAGTGATGAGCATGCCCCAGATAAGTTGATACTCGTGGGTACAGGTGGCGCAGGTCCGATTGCCGCGACCGCCGGGGCAATTGCCGGTGATGCTGTGCAACAGGTGATTATCGATACGCAAGGATTTCGCTTTGCTTCAATCACTTCATACTTGGATCCCAACTTTTTTCCTGGCGCTATCAAGTATGGTGATTTGCCAGCGATATTGGCGTTGAATGTTCCTCGACCGCTCGTTTTGATTGGTGAGGAGACCGTGCCACGTAAAACAGGGTATCTTTATAGTCGAGTGGGCAAACAGGTTCGTTTAGCGGACTCCGTGTTGGCGGCACTACAGTTTAAATAAAATTGGTTTTATTAATACGGGAGAGCAGTACAATGGAAGACTTCAACAGGAGACAACTCCTCGGAGCAGCCGCATCGATTGGAGGCGCAATGGCAATTTCCTCAACGACAAATGGTCAAGAAAGCCAGAATGTGGCCAAGTCAATTCCACGAGTAGCGACAAAGGGCAACATCAAGCATTCGGTTGTGAATTGGTGTTTTAGTAAATACTGGAAAGGCAACGAGCTGATTTCGATTGCCAAGCAACTCGGTTTGGCGAGTGTCGAGTTAATATCGCCGCAACATTTCCCAGAGATCAAAAAACAAGGACTCGAATGTGCAATAGCCTCGGTCAATATTGGCGGCCCGCCGTTTGTAAAAGGATATAACAATCCCAAGTATCATGAGTTGGTGATCGCCGCGACAAAAAAATCTATTGATGCCTGCCACGAGTTTGGATTTAAGAAAGTGATCGCCTTCACCGGCTTCGCCGAGGAGCTGAGCAAAGAAAAAGGTGCGGCGAATTGTGTGAAGGGCTTTAAGGAAGTGATCGGCTATGCGGAAAAACGCGGTGTGACGATTTGCCTCGAACACTTAAACACTCGAGATGATACGCACCCGATGAAAGGCCATCCGGGCTATCAGGGTGATGATGTTGATTATTGCGTGGACATAATTAAGGCGGTTGGCTCTGAACATTTAAAGCTGTTGTTTGATATCTATCATGTATCCATTATGAACGGCGATATTGTGCGGCGTATTCATCAACATGCAGAATATATTGGTCATATCCATACAGCAGGCAACCCTGGCCGCGGGGAGCTCAATGGCGAACAAGAAATCCAATATCCGGCTTGTATGCAAGCACTCGTTGAAATTGGATATAAGGGCTTCGTTGGGCATGAATTCATACCAACTGGTGATCCGCTCAAGGGTTTGATCGAAGCGGTACGTTGGTGCGACGTTTAACTGTGAATCACTCACATTGATTCTAGGCGCTATCAAATCGATGGCATGTTGGTTGTTGTCGAAATGACTCCATTTAAGGCTATATAGCGTTTTACACTGGGTTTCTGGCCCATTTTGTTGCTTCAAGATGTTTTGGCACGCTGTTTGCAAATTAGTTATTACAGTTAAACACCACTTTGGGGTTTATGAGCCATTCACAAACGGAGGTAATGAATTATGAAACGCATCCTATTAGCTTTGACAGTCTTAACAATGACACTTGTATCCTCAGGAGCGGTTCAGGCGGGAGATAGTTTCTTCAGACTATTCTTCACACCTCCGCGTAGTCATACGGCGGATCATGCGGAATTAAATCATCGCGCTTATCATCGCAATGTAGACCATAGCCTAGCACATCAACTTCCAATGACTCGTTACCAGCACAGTGGTTTACATGCGGATTTGGACCATGAAGCCTATCATGATAGTGCAGCACACCACACGGCACATGTTCGAGGATCTTATGTACCAAGAACTAGTTTCTACTATGGTCGCGGTGGTCACCATGCGGGATTCAGCATCCAAACTCGTCGATTCTCTTTCTCCTTCGGGCACTAGTAGCAATCGACATCCTAGGCCTTCCCACTCCGGCCTCTATTTCATCGGCTAAAAACGCGATGACAATAGGGGTCGGTTTTTTATAGTGAGATTGGCTTAGTGGCGTGGGCGCCGTTATAATAAAAACACTATGTTCCCCCGCCTTCCTACCTTCCTTGCTGTAACATTGCTTGCCGCACTCATGGCAAGTTCTATCAATGTTGGTATTGCTGCGCCTGCTAACATAACTTTTGAAAAAGATGTGCAGCCGATACTTAAAGCTCACTGCTTTCATTGCCACGGGGAATTGGTGGAACATCAGGGCGAACTCGATTTACGATTGGCCCGACTTATACTCACTGGCGGCGCATCTGGTCCGGCGATTGTCAAAGGGCAGCCTGATCAAAGCTTGCTGTTGGAATATCTTCGAGACGGCACGATGCCTCCTGAGGATGTCACCCATCGACCGTCGGCTGCCGAAATAACAATTATTCGCAAATGGATTGCTGGCGGTGCAATGACGGCTTATGAAGAACCAGCAAGCTTGGGCGACGGATTTTATATAACGGCAGAGGAGCGAGGGTTCTGGGCCTTTCAAAAAATCCAGCGTCCGGAATTGCCGCAACTATCGCGAGTGTTTGAAACTGAAAATGGCATTGATCACTTTATTGGTGCAAAGCTCGCAGCAAACAATTTGGCATTTTCGCCGCGGGCAGCCAAATCAACCTTACTGCGTAGGGCGACTTTGGACCTAACTGGTTTGCCCCCAACACAAGCGGCGCTGCGAGAATTCAAGAGTTCAACGAACCCAGCCGCGTACGAGGAACTGGTTGATCAACTTCTAGCTGCAGTATCCTATGGCGAGCGGTGGGGTCGTCATTGGTTGGATGCTGCTGGCTATGCTGATTCGGAAGGCTATACAGATGCAGACGCCCAGCGCCCCTGGGCATTCAAATATCGCGATTATGTAATAGCTAGTTTCAACAACGACAAACCGTACAATCAGTTTGTTCTCGAGCAGCTTGCCGGTGATGAGATGATCGGCAAGCCTCTCGAAAATTTGACCCCGCGGCAACAGGAATGGATTGTCGCGACGGGGTTTTTACGGAATGCTCCAGATGGAACGGGTTCGGGTGCAGCCACGGAAGCCGCTCGCAACTCAGTTGTTAGTGAGACGATTAAACTGGTTACTTCGTCATTGGTTGGCCTGACGGTTGGTTGTGCACAATGCCATAACCACCGCTACGATCCGATTTCCCAAGCGGATTATTATCGACTGCGAGCGGTTTTTGAACCAGCACTGAATTGGAAGGCTTGGAAAACACCGGCGCAACGCAAAGTTTCACTTTATACGGAAGCAGATCGGCAGCGGAAAGCGGAAGTCGAAGCGGAAGTGAAAGTGGTTGCTGCCCAGCGGACCAAAAAACAGCAGGCATACATCGCCGCAACTTTTGAAAAAGAGATAGCGAAACTCCCTAGTGAAGTTCAAACGGAGGTCCGCTCGGCCCACGAGACAGCGGCAAAAGATCGCAGCGATGCCCAAAACAAGCTCATCAAAAAATATCCCAGCACGGTTGTTACTGCGGGTAATCTGTATCTGTTTGATAAAAAAGCCGCCGATGACTTAGCGACGTTTGTGGCGAAACAAGCTACTTTACGCAAGGCGATTCCTGTCGAAGAATACGTTAGGTGTTTAACGGAGCCCCATCAACAAGATCCACCGACAACGTTCGTATTCTCCCGAGGCAATTTTAGTTCTCCCTTAACAGAAGTTGAGCCGCGAGAGCTTGCAGTCTTAGATCCCCGAGGCGTCGCGACCTATGCTGATCGGATAGACAGCATCCCCACCACCGGCCGCCGTTATCAATATGCTCAATGGCTGACTTCCACAGAGCATCCTTTGCTCGCTCGCGTTATCGTGAATCGCATTTGGACACATCATTTCGGTCGCGGCATCGTCGATACACCAGGTGATTTTGGTGCACTCGGCGGACGGCCTTCGCATCCGCAACTGTTAGATTGGTTGGCTGCAGAATTGATGCAAAATGATTGGAGCATCAAACATATTCATCGCTTGATCATGACGTCGGCAACCTATCAACAGTCATCTACTCGGCATGAGCTTGGTAACAAGATCGATCGCCAAAAACGTATGTTGTGGTCCATGCCCGTGCGACGACTAGAAACAGAAAACATCCGAGATTCAATTCTGGCGATTTCTGGGATGCTCAATACGCAAGCAGCAGGTGCGGCTGTCCCTGTTATGGCCGACCGCACTGGCCAATGGGTTGTCGGCAAAGAAAATTTAAATGCGGGTAGGCCAGGTCCCGTGATTGATATGCTGGGACAGCAATACCGCCGCAGTGTTTACATTGAAGTTCGTCGCAGCCGACCGCTGGCGGTATTAGAGCCATTTGACTTGCCAACACTAACGCCCAATTGTACTCGTCGCGCATCTTCTACCGCGGCACCGCAATCATTGCAGATGCTCAACAGTGAGTTTATTACTCAACAGTCTCGTCATTTTGCCGATCGTCTTGTGCGTCTTTCAGATTCTACCGAAGATGCAATTCGGGCAGCCTGGCGACTTGTCTATTCCAAAGAGATCACCGACGAGCAATTTGGCGAGGCAACAGAGTTTATAGCTGCGAGCCAAAAAACACTTACCGCCGACTATCAAGACAAGGGTCTAAAGGACGACGCCAATCGCGATGCATTGGCGTTGTTTTGTCAGGCGCTGATTTCGAGCAATCAATTCATTTATATCGAGTAATGCCATGAGTGACCGTGAGACAATCAATAGGCGGCATTTTATATCGACAAATGCAACTGGCCTGAGCGGATTAGCTTTGGCACTATGGGCTCAGCAGCAAGCTGCGCAAGCTAACCCTAAAAAACCTGATTTAGTACAACCAACATTTGATACCGTGCCCAAAGCACCGCATCGTTTTGGCCAAGCCAAGGCGATGATTTCGTTGTGGATGCAGGGTGGACCAAGCCAAGTCGATTTATTTGATCGTAAACCGGAACTAGAACGACTCGACGGAGAGACGTTTCCGGGGGAAGTAAAATACGATAACGCGGCTCAGGCCAGTTCGAAAATACTGGCAAGCCCCTGGAAGTGGCGGCGATATGGCGAAGCGGGGATGGAGCTTTCCGAATTGATTCCACATATGGGTTCGATTGCGGATGATATTACGCTAATTCGCTCAATGCGTACGGGCGTCAATAATCATGGCCAGAGCATTCGCGCTATGAACACTGGAACGACCGTAGAGATGCAGCCGACATTAGGAAGTTGGTTTTCCTATGGCCTCGGATCCGCTACCGACAGCCTGCCATCCTATTTGGCACTCATAGATCCAGGGCAACTGCCAGTTGACGGAATCGCAAATTGGAATAATGGCTATCTACCTTCTGTCTTTCAGGGCACGGTGATACGACCGACAGAACCACGGATTTTGAATCTCACACCACCTAAACGCCTTGTGGGAAAACCACAGCAGCAGCTGCTAAGTTATCTTGAACGACTCAATCAGCAGCACCTCACAAACAAGCCAGGGGAACGAGATTATCAGGCACGCATTAATATGTACCAGCTGGCAGCGAGGATGCAGACGTCGGCTGTGGAGGCAATGGATCTAAGTCAAGAAACCGCGGCAACGAAAAAACACTACGGTATGGACGACCCAATGACCAAAGATTTTGGCGCACGATGTTTGATTGCGCGGCGACTTGTTGAGCGCGGTGTTCGGTTTGTGCAAGTTTTTACACAGAATCAGTTCTGGGATCACCACGGTCGGATTAGGACTAGCTTGCCAGCGGCTTGTAAAAAAGTAGACAAACCATCGGCGGCACTTGTTAGTGATCTCAAGCGACGTGGGATGCTCGATGAAACGATTGTGCATTGGGGCGGTGAAATGGGTAGACTGCCGGTCATCCAAAATGATACGGGTGCAAACAATGTCGGCCGCGATCATAACACCAAGGGCTTTAGCATGTGGGTTGCCGGTGGTGGATTCAAGGCCGGACATGTACATGGAAAGACGGATGAGTTTAGTCATCAAGCGGTGGATCAAATCGTAAACCACTATGACTACCACCATACATTGATGCATCTATTTGGTTTAGATCACCAGCGACTGGCATTTGAACATAATGGACTTAGTAGAAAGCTAATTGAAACAGACAAAAGCCAGCTAGTAACGGAGTTAATTACTTGATTGCAGTAAGAAAAATAAAGGATGAAAATAGCAGGGGATAAGTCAAAATCTATTAAATCCCCCCCAAGTTAGGGTTTTTTACGTTTTGTATTTATATTTGGATGGTACTGGAGCAGGATTCTTCTAGTTGGCAATTTAGTCCTTTGATAAAATGTACGATATAAAAGATGAGTGTTTAAGAAGTAGCCGAGCAGGTACATAATGGTAGTGGGTGATCAATAGAGCGTTTGCACAACGAAAAAAAATGATTAAGGGCAGTTAGCCAATGGCGGCAGAATATCAAACAGACCATTATTGTGACGGTGTAAACCGCCGCAGCTTTTTACAGATTGGTGCCCTTGGCGGTCTCGGCCTGTCACTGTCGAGCTATCTTAAGAGCACTGCCGCGACAACGGACAAATCCCCCACGAATTGCATTTTGATTTGGACTCGAGGCGGAACAAGCCACCACGATACGTTAGACCCAAAACCAGATGCACCGACGAGTATCCGCGGTGAGTACGACGTAATCGACACAGCGATTCCCGGAGTCAAGTTTACAGAGATATGTCCTAACTTAGCCAAGCATGCCGACAAGTTTTCGGTTTTACGAGGTTGGAATCCACGCAACGGAAGTCATGGAACCGCAGACCAATATGTGATGAGTGGTCGCAAATTCAATCAGGCGGTGGCCTATCCAACCTATGGCAGTGTCCTGAGTCACTATCACGGATTCCGTACGGCGATGCCTCCATTTATTCAGCTAGGCACGAATGTTGATCGTCGCTTTGGCGGTGGCAGTGCAGGCATCTTGGGTTTGGAGCACATGCCGTTTGAAATCGATGCGGACCCCAATGCCGCTAAGTTTACCGTACGGGATATCACTCCGCCGAGCGGTGTTTCGTTTGCACGAATTGATCGCCGCCAGAGCGCCTTGGCTCGGCTCGACGCATTGCAGCGCAACACCGACGTACAACAGCCAGCCTTTGCTGCTCTTGACGAACACTATAAAGCGGCATTCAACATGATCACCGCTCCGGAAACCAAACAAGCATTTGACTTAGAAAAAGAAGATGCCAAACTGCGAGAAGCATATGGCAAAAACCGTTTCGGGCAAAGCTGTTTGTTATCGCGACGACTTATCGAAGCGGGTGTTCGTTTCGTCACGGTTACCGATGGTGGCTGGGACACGCATGCCAACAATTTCAAAGGTCTTAAAACTCGTATTCCACCGGTCGACAAAGCTTTACCACAATTGCTGATGGATCTCGCAGACCGAGGAATGCTAGACACGACGTTAGTTTGTTGGTTCACGGATTTCGGCCGCACCCCGAAAATTAACTCAGCGAGCGGTCGCGATCATTGGTCGACGGCGGGATTTGCTGTGATGGCCGGTGCTGGCATTCCTGCCGGTACGATACTTGGAGCGACAGATGCCGAAGGGGGATACGTCTCGAAAGATGAGTACTTTACGGATGATATTGCCGCCACCGTGTATAGCAAGCTAGGTCTACCAACAGACTTAATCGCTCACGCACCAGATGGTCGCCCAGTACGTCTTATTGAAGGTCGCCCAATTAAGGAGTGGATGTAATACCTCGAGTAAATTTCAGAGGTATCCAAAATCATGTTTAGACTCACTGGAAAATCAACAACACATTGCGATGGAGTCACGCGGCGCGAATTTTTGACTGCCGGTTCCGCGGGTGTTGTTGGGTTGAGTTTAGCAGATTTATTGCGAGCAGAGGCAGCCGCAGGCCTAGGGTCGTCTAACAAAGCCATCGTCAATATTCATCTTGATGGCGGTGCACCACAGATGGATACGATTGACATGAAGCCAGAAGGCCCGCGAGAAACGCGGGGCGAGTTTCAGCCAATTTCAACATCGGTAGCAGGGATCCAACTTAGTGAGTTGTTACCGAACATAGCTGCTCAAGCAGAGGACTTTGCCTTCATTCGTAGCCTTGTCGGTTCGGCAGGTAGACACGATGCATTTCAATGCCAATCGGGATTTGATGCTAAGGAACAATCTAGCTTGGGTGGACATCCAGCCATGGGTTGTGTGTTGAGCAAGATACTTGGCCGCGTGTCCGATCCGGCACCAACGTTCGTTGATCTAATGCAAGGACGACCATTGGTTCGTAACAGCGCTCGGCCAGGGTTTTTAGGGCCCGCCTATAAACCGTTTCGGCCAGATTTGTCGAGCATGTTTGATCGTCCCTTAGAAACTGCGATGAAAGGCGAATTAGCGAGACTAGGTTCTAATCACACAACTAGCTTGTCACTCAATGCCGAACTCAATGCGGATCGGCTGCATGACCGTAATTCGTTGCTCCAGAGTTTGGACTCGATTCGCCGTGAGGTAGATGGCAGTGGCATGATGGATGCAATGGATCGTTATTCGCAACAGGCGACGGGCATCTTATTGTCAGGCACATTCGCCGACGCATTAGATTTGTCCAAAGAAGACCCCAAGATGCTGTCGCGCTATATGCCAAATCACGCAGTCTCCGGCTATCGAAATGCCACGGCTGACGAACCAAAAGCCGCGCTGAAACTATTGATCGCTCGGCGATTGATCGAAGCTGGGGTGCGTTGTGTCAGTGTGACGTTTAGTGATTTTGATACACATAGCAAAAACTTTAGTCGCATGCGGTATACATTACCAATCGTTGACCATGCAATCGTGACATTTATTAATGACCTGAAAGATCGCGGCATGTTTGATGACGTATCGATTGTCTTATGGGGCGAATTTGGACGAACGCCAAAAATCAACGAAAATGGCGGTCGTGATCATTGGCCTCGAGTGAGCCCTGCGATCATGGCAGGTGGTAAAATGCGCGGCGGGCAAGTGATTGGCGCGACGGACCGCACGGCTGGGGAAGCCATTAGTCGGCCCGTTAACTATCAAGACGTTATGTACACGCTTTACCACAATCTTGGTATCACCGCAGATCGAGTGACGATTGAAGATCCAACGGGACGCCCGCTGTACCTATTAGACCAAGGCTCGCTAATTGGTGAATTAGTTTAACGGGCACGTGGTATATTTAGGGACAGCGGTGGTTTGCAAATTAGATAAATTTATGAGGGGAAAATGGTCATGCGTTGGTTTTATTTATTATTATTGGGTGTGGCAGTTAACTTTTCGGCAGCCGCGGCTGAGCGATCCGACTTTGGTTTAACATTGCGATCGCAGGCGGCAACATCGGCCGAAAACATTCGCTTTCAAGCGCGCTACGATCAGCAGCAATGGAAAGCCAGCGAAACCGCAGTGATCGTTTGCGACATGTGGAATCTTCACCACTGCCTGAATGCAACTCGCCGCGGTACAGAAATGGCCCCCCGCTTGAATCAGCTGCTCAAACAATCTCGTCGACAGGGCGCTCTTATCATCCATGCACCAAGTTCATGCATGGCGCCCTACAAGGATCATCCAGCCCGAGCCACCGCATTGAATGCTCCGGCGGCAAGCAATTTGCCCGCCGAAATCGACAAATGGTGTTATAGCATTCCGTCCGAAGAACAAGGCACCTATCCACTAGATCAATCTGATGGGGGCGAGGATGACGACTTAGTGGAGCATGCCGCTTGGGCCAAGAAATTAGCTGGTATGGGACTCAACCCCCGCAGTCCGTGGACAAAACAAACAGACTTGATCGACATTCATGATAAAGATGTGATTAGTGATAATGGCGTGGAAATTTGGAATGTGCTGCAACAAACAGGAATCAAAAACGTTGTGCTGGTTGGTGTGCACACAAATATGTGTGTGTTGGGCCGACCCTTTGGGTTGCGTCAAATGGCAAAAAATGGGATGAACGTAGTGCTGTGCCGTGATTTGACCGACACCATGTACAACCCAAAAATGAAGCCGTTTGTGAGCCATTTCACGGGAACGGATTTAATCGTTGAGCATATTGAAAAATGGGTATGCCCGACGATAACGAGTGATCAAATTCTTGGCGGAAAGCCGTTTGTGTTTTCAACAGATACCAGAAAACACGTTGTTATCTTGATTGCTGAACGTGAATATCAAACAAATGAATCATTACCGCGATTTGCTTTAGAGCATCTGGGGCAAGATTACAAAGTGACGATTGTTCATTGTGATGAAGATGGCCAAGGCGAACGCAATGCTTTACCCAATTCGATCCCAGCGATCACACA
>JYMV01050159.1_pt1 | contig 11180 bp, 12 predicted proteins | sample 338911 | NCBI WGS metagenome assembly JYMV01 (sample SAMN03354496, study PRJNA234377) | hydrothermal vent metagenome | biome: Deep sea; feature: Hydrothermal plumes at the Eastern Lau Spreading Center, Western Pacific Ocean; material: Seawater | place: Tonga | collected 2009 | depth 2000 m m
TTCCTGCACTTATGCTGTATTTCATCCAGAGGTGACACACACTAAACAAGGTATACACATCTTAGATCGCTTTGTCAGTGGACTTTGTACTAAATCAGAAATAATATTGTCTGTTGTCCAATTTTTCTCACAACCACAAAGTCCACTCACAAAGCGATCTAAGATGTGTATGCCTTGTTTAGTGTGTGTCACCTCTGGATGAAATTGCAAGCCATAATAGTGTTTTGTGACATTGGCAATGCCCGCAATAGAACAGTTGTCTGTTGAGGCGATTAATTTAAAATCTTGCGGTAGTTTGCTTACTTCAATACCATGGCTCATCCATACATCCAATAGTGTATCACCCATTGTGTTAGTGTCGTCTTTTAGATCTTTAAACAAGTGACACTCATCGTCTTCACATTTAATTTGTGCGAAGCCATATTCATGTTTTTCGGCTGAGATTGCCTCGCCACCGAGTTGTATGGCCATGGTTTGCATGCCGTAGCAGATACCAAGTACTGGCACTCCAAGGTCAAATATGATTTGAGGCGCTCTGGCAGAGTCATCAATCATAACTGTATCAGGACCACCAGAAAGAATAACGCCTTTTGGGTTGAAATCTTTAATAAAAGATATATCTACATCATAAGGAAACAATTCACAATAGACGCCAATCTCTCTAATACGACGCGCAATGAGTTGAGTGTATTGAGAGCCGAAATCAAGAATTAGGATTTTATCGTTGTGAATATTTGTCATAATAGTGCTATTGTTTAATAATTCTGTTTAGAGACTTCTATTTTAATGAAAATTTTAGATCGCTATATTGCTAAAACACTACTTAAATATTCATTATCCGTAATGGTAGTTTTGGTTGGTATATATGCATTCTTTAAATTTCTAGAAGAAGTGGATGATATAGGTCGTGCAGGTTATACACTGCTCGATGCTTTAGTATATATTGGGCTTCTAATGCCGTCAATGGTATATATGTTGTCATCATTAATAATTTTGCTTGGATCGATTTTGGGTTTAGGTTATTTATCTTCTAATAGGGAATTAATTATTATGCGCGGCTCTGGAATTTCTGTGATAGATATTACCAAAACTACGCTTAAGATAAGCATTGTATTTGCTATAGTTATGATTATTGTTGGAGAATTTATATCCCCAATTTTATCCGATTATGCAAAAAAATATCGTGCCCAAGCCTTAGGACAAGGAATGGTAACTTTTAATCAACAAGGCTTCTGGATAAAAGACAGTGGTAACTTTATCCACGTTGGTCAGAATATAGATGGTAAAGTTTTTAACAATGTAACTTTAATAAAATTGAGCAATCCTAGTGAGTTGGATTCGGTAGTTTTTAGTCGTAGGGCAAATTTTGATGGACAAAAGTTTGATTTACAAGAATCAAATTCTTATCAATTCGATTCTAGCCAAATATTTACGAAAATAGATAGGCAAGAGCTACAAAAATACACCACAAAAGTCGCGTTTGATCAAGAATTAATTCAGTCTTTAAAAAAGGAGCCTAAATCTTTATCTACATGGCAATTGTTTAAACGCGTTCGATTTTTATCTGGGAATCAGCTATCTGCAGGTGCCTACGAAGTTGAGCTTTACTCAAGAATAATGAGACCATTAACATTGATTACTATGATTATTCTTGCTATTCCTTTTGTATTTGGCTCATTGAGAAACTCAACACTTGGGCGCAAGATTTTTATGGGTGTGACAATTAGTTTATTGTTTGAATTATCATCAAGAATTGGTGGTATGCTTTCTTTAAGGTTTGATCTGAATCATTTGTTAAGCGCGTCTTTACCGACTACAGTTGTGTTTGTGGTTGCTATGTTGTTGTTGTATCGGGTGTCTATAAGATGACACAGATACTTACACAAACAAGTAAACCAAAGCTTAAGAAACCCCAACGTTTCCAGGTGTTACTTCTAAATGATGATTACACGGCTATGGTGTTTGTTGTGGAAGTGTTAAAGTTATTTTTTTCTAAAAGTGAAGAGGCCGCACAAGAAGTCATGTTAAAGGTACATTTAGAAGGGGAAGGAGTATGTGGTACCTATCCACATGATATTGCCCAAACAAAGGTTACTCAAGTTATTGATTTTTCTCGCAAACACGAACAACCATTAATGTGTGTGATTAGAGAGTTAAGTGATTAAGGTATAATGAGACTATGATAGAAAGCGGATTACAACAAGAAATTAACTTTGTTATGACACAGGCGCGTAACAATCGCTTAGAGTTTGTGACGGTTGAACATTTACTTTTAGCATTGCTTAATATTGATGAAGTAGTTACTTTTTTACGCAATAAACGTGTCAATATTGATGAAATTCGTGATGAACTGGAAGAGTACATTGATTCACACACCCCAATCATTCCACAAGATTCAGAAGTTGACATAGTGCCTACAGTAGGGTTTCAACGTGTATTACAACGTAGCGTATATCAAGCCCAATCAGCACAAAAGACCACGGTTCATGCTATGAATGTTTTGGTGAGTATCTTTGCTGAAAAAGAGTCACATGCAGTTTATTTGTTAAAACTTAACAATATTTCCAGACTAGATGTCATGGAAGGTATTTCAACACAAACACCAGAAACTATTGAAGAAAAGCCTAGAATAGAGTCCGATACCAAAAAATCTAAAAAATCAGCATTAGAAGCCTACACCATTAACTTATGCGAGAAAGCACGAAGCGGAAAGATTGATCCTTTATTAGGCAGGGAAGAGGAAGTTACCCGAACTGTACAAGTTCTATCTCGACGTCGTAAGAATAATCCACTATTTGTTGGTCAAGCAGGTGTTGGTAAAACAGCTATTGCTGAGGGTATCGCTAAAAAAATTGTTGATGGTAAAGTACCTGAAGTGCTGAAAGACGCCAGTATTTATTCGTTAGATATCGGTATATTAATTGCTGGCACTAAGTATCGTGGTGATTTTGAGAAACGCTTAAAAGCTGTGCTTACTGATCTTGAAAAAATTCCACATTCAATCTTATTTATTGATGAAATTCATACCTTGATTGGTGCAGGTAGTGTTTCTGGTGGCTCGTTAGATGCTTCTAATCTACTCAAGCCAGCACTTGCTGATGGCTCATTGAAATGCATGGGCTCTACAACCTATGAAGAATATCGTAAAGTTTTTGAAAAAGACCATGCGCTAACTCGTCGTTTCCAAAAGATTGATATTGACGAGCCTTCAGTTGCAGATACTATTAAGATTTTGCATGGTCTTAAAAAATACTATCAAGACCATCATAAGGTTAAATATTCAGCTGCAGCACTCACCTCAGCAGCAGAATTGTCACACCGTTATATGACTGATCGTCGCTTGCCTGATAAAGCCATTGATGTAATTGATGAAGTGGGCGCACTACAACAAATTCAACCTAAATCTAAACGCAAGATTAATATTAATGTTGCAGATATTGAAAATATCATTGCTAAGTTAGCGCGCATTCCATCACGTCAGGTAACTAATGATGACAAATCATTACTTAAAAATCTAGAACAGGAATTAAAGCTCGGTGTATTTGGTCAGGACGATGCGGTAGAAAGTCTATCAACTTCTATCAAATTAGCACGCTCGGGTCTTGGACAGACTGATAAGCCAATGGGTGCCTTTCTTTTTGCAGGCCCAACAGGCGTTGGTAAAACCGAAATCTGCAAGCAACTAGCCCGCATTATGGGTGTTAAGCTGTTGCGTTTTGATATGAGTGAGTATATGGAACGTCATTCAATTTCTAAATTAATTGGCTCACCTCCAGGTTATGTCGGTTATGACGAAGGTGGTTTATTAACTGAAGCAGTTAATGGTAGTCCTTATGCAGTATTGCTACTGGATGAAATTGAGAAAGCCCACCCTGATATCTTTAACTTACTATTACAAGTGATGGATCACGGTACTTTGACGGATGCTAATGGTCGAGAGATTGACTTTAGAAATGTAATCTTAGTAATGACATCAAATGTTGGTGCACAAAGTGTACAAAGAGCTTCCATTGGTTTTAGTGAGCAAGATCATTCATTGGATTATGAAGGTGAGTTGAAAAAAACATTCACACCAGAATTCAGAAATCGTCTATCAGAAATCATCTATTTCAATAGTCTTAATGAAGAGACCATTGTTTATGTGGTCAACAAGTTCTTGTTCGAATTAGAGGATGCACTAGAAGCTCAAAATGTTTCTCTCATTACTTCCGATGCAGCTCGAAAATGGTTTTCTAAAAATGGTTATGACGCCAAAATGGGTGCAAGACCAATGACACGCTTAATTGAAAAAGAGATTCGTAAGCCGTTGGCTGATGAACTCTTGTTTGGTAAGTTGGTCAATGGCGGTACAGTCAAAGTGGGTGTTAAAAAAAATAAAGTCACACTTAATATTGTTTAGTGAAAATCTTAATTAGTAATGACGACGGCTATCAGGCTGAAGGTATTCAGCAATTGGCCAAATCCTTAGCTAAAGAGTACGAAGTTATTATTGTTGCGCCTAGTGCTAACAAATCAGCAGCGAGTAGCTCGCTCACGCTCGATAAGCCTTTAAAACCTATTAAGGTTGATGACAATATTTTTAGTATAGATGCAACACCCAGTGACTGCGTGCATTTGGCGCTCTGTGGCTTCTTAAAAGAAGATATTGATCTGGTTGTAACAGGTATTAATTTCGGGCCTAATTTAGGTGATGATGTTATTTATTCTGGCACTGTTGCAGGCGCAATAGAGGGGCGTTTTTTAGGCCTACCTTCAGTGGCGATTTCGTTAGCCAGTTGGGAAGGTAAACACTTTGAAACTGCAGCTAGCATCGCCTTAAAGCTGGTTAGTCAAATAGCACACGCTCAACTTTCACACGATACCATCTTAAATGTGAATGTACCAGATGTTCCATTGACAGATATTAAAGGATTTCAAACTACTCGTTTGGGTAAACGCCACATGTCTGAAGAGGGAATGCCTGATAAAGATGACCCATCACTATACTGGATAGGTGACAACGGCAAAGAAGCCGATAATGGTGTTGGTACTGATTTTCATGCTATTGCACATAATTATGTATCAGTTACCCCACTGCAAATTGATCTCACTAAATACAATGAGATTGACACCGTATCACAGTGGCTAAATGATTTAAACTAGTTACTTATTCCAGGTGTCACGTAATCCTACTGTCTTATTAAAGACCAACTCATCGCTGGGTTGATTGTCGCGACAAAAATACCCTTCGCGCTCAAATTGATATGCTACTTCAGGCTTAGCATCTGCCATACTAGGTTCAACCACACCATATGTTACCACCAGTGATTCAAGGTTAATTAGCGCCTCAAAGTGATCATTCTTACCAGGATTTTCTAAAGTGAATAATCGATCATAAATCCTAAATTCAGCCTTGAGAGCCTTGGTTGCCTCTACAAAGTGGATTACACCTTTTACTTTACGACCATCTGCAGGGTTCTTACCTAGTGTGTCAGCGTCATAAGTTGCGTATACCGTAGTAATATTGCCATCAAAATCAGTATCGAAGGTTGTCGCGTTAATGACATAAGCGTTGCGTAAACGTACCTCTTTATCAATGGCTAAGCGCTTAAACTTCTTATTTGGTGCTACCTCCTGAAAATCTTCCCTGTCTATATAAAGCTCACGAGAGAAAAATATTTCACGTTTACCCATGTCTTCATTTTGTGGGTGAATAGGTGCTTGCAATGTTTCTATTTGGTTTTCCGGATAGTTTTCAATTACCACTTTAATTGGATTAATCACGCCCATAGTGCGTGGCGCTTTGACATTAAGATCATCTCGTGCAGCTGCTTCTAAGATTGCCATATCGGTCATACTATCTACTTTTGAGATACCAATTCGCTCAGCAAAATCACGAATAGCTGCAGCTGTATAACCTCGACGACGAAGCCCTGATATGGTTGGCATACGTGGATCGTCCCAACCAGAGACTAACTCATCTTCAACCAATTGTTGTAGTTTGCGCTTAGACATTACAGTGTATTCAAGATTTAGGCGTGAAAATTCATACTGATGTGGGCGATTAGGTTTATTAAAGTCATCTAGGTTATCTAACATCCAATCATACAAACGACGATTATCTTGGAACTCTAATGTACATAAAGAATGAGTAATACCTTCAATCGCATCACTAATGCAATGGGCAAAATCATACATTGGATAAATACGCCAGTCATTACCAGTTTGATGATGTTTATCAAAACGAATGCGATAAAGTGCAGGGTCACGCATACACATAAACGAGCTAGCCATATCAATCTTAGCGCGTAGTACACATTCTCCTTCAGAGAATCGACCATCTTTCATTTTTGCAAGTAAGGCTAAATTTTCCTCGATAGAAGTGTTACGGTATGGACTATCTTTTCCTGCTTGTTTTAAGGTACCACGATATTCACGCGTTTCTTCAGAACTTAAGAAGCAAACATATGCCAAGCCTTTGTTAATCAGCTCAATTGCATATTCATAAAATTTTGGAAAGTAGTTGGAACTATATTGAATCTCACCATCCCATTCAAAACCCAGCCAATTAACATCAGCTTTAATTGAATCAACGAATTCAACATCTTCTTTAGCAGGATTGGTATCATCAAAGCGTAAATTACACTTGCCGTTATAGTCCTTTGCTAGCCCAAAATTTAGACAAATTGATTTGGCATGGCCAATGTGTAAATAACCATTAGGCTCGGGTGGAAATCGAGTTTGGATTGAGTTATGTAGGCCAGAATCTAGGTCATCATTAATTTGATGACGAATAAAATTAATAGGCTTTTCGATTGGCGTATCTTTACTCATAAAAATCAGGTAAAAAAATATTGTGTAAATTATATCATCAAACACTCATACTAAAATATTGCACTAGGGTCGTAGTAAAATGAGTCTCATGAGAATTGCCATCGTCAAACTTTCTGCCCTGGGCGATATTATTCACGCCATGGTCGTGTTACAGTTTATTAAAAAATATTAGCAGTTATTGACTGGATAGTTGAAGAAGGTTTTAAAGACGTATTGACTAACAACCCACACATCAATCAAATACACACCGTCAACCTCAAGAAAGTTAAGCAAAAAAAATCACTACGCTTACTGTTTAAGGAACTAAGAAAACTTAGGAAATTACAAAAGTATGATTTAGTTATTGATACTCAAGGTTTAATTAAATCTGCCATTGTATCTCGCGCCATCCCGTCAGATAAGATCTTCGGTTTTGACAAAGAGTCTTTGCGTGAATCTTTTGCCACGACGTTTTATTCAGAAACTTGCAAGATAGATTACGCTGAAAATATCATTGAACGCAATGTTGCCATTGTGGCAAGCACCCTAGATATTACTATTTCACATAAAGATATTCTAAACAAACAACCTTTTTTATATTCCAGCAATCAATCCCCACTTAATTTTATCTCTAACATAAAACCTAATATAGCACTGATACCAGGCGCATCATTTGAGTCTAAAATTTATCCAGTGAAACGATATGCGCAGCTTATACAACAATTAGACGCTAATATTGTTATTTTGTGGGGTAGTGAGATAGAAAAGAAAATGGCAGAAGATATCCAGGAAATTTCTCCCGAGGTCAATATCTCTGATAGATTAACACTCAATGAGTTAAAGACATTTATCTCACGAATGAACCTTGTTATTGGTGGTGATACCGGGCCAACACATATGGCATGGGCACTTAATGTTCCGTCCATCACGCTATTTGGATCAACACCAGGATATCGCAATACTTTTACAACAGATATTAACCGAATTCTTGAGTCTGAATCAGAGGTTGATCCTTATAAAATCAATAAAAATGATTTTTCAATTAAGAATATAAAAGTGAGCGACATTGTTAAAATGTCAAAAGAATTATTAGAGGACAGTAAATGAAAATAGCAATAGCAGGAACCGGTTATGTTGGTCTGTCCAATGCCATGCTTTTATCTCAAAATCATGAGGTGGTGGCCCTTGACATCATTCCTGAGAAGATCGAGCAACTTAACAACAAAATCTCCCCAATAGTAGATGCTGAGATTGAAGACTTTCTAGCTAACAAAGATCTTAACTTTACCGCCACTCTAGATAAAGAGTTTGCCTATAAGGATGCTGACTTTATCATTATTGCCACACCAACTGATTACGATACCGTTAATAACTATTTTAATACCACTTCAGTAGAAGTGGTTATTAAAGACGCTATGACTATTAACCCTAATGCGGTAATGATTATTAAATCAACGGTACCAGTTGGCTACACTGATGAGATTAAGGCAAAGTTTAATTGCAATAATATCATTTTCTCTCCGGAGTTCTTGCGAGAAGGTTTAGCACTGCATGATAATCTGTACCCATCTCGTATCATTGTAGGTGAGCAATCAGACAGAGCAAAACAATTTGCTGATTTATTAGTAGAGGGCGCTACTAAACAAGATATTGATGTACTTTTTACTAACTCAACTGAAGCAGAAGCCGTTAAGCTCTTCTCAAATACTTATTTAGCTATGAGAGTATCTTACTTTAATGAGCTTGATTCCTATGCTGAGGCTCATGGGCTAAACAGTAAACAAATTATTGAAGGCGTTGGGCTGGATCCAAGGATTGGTAATTATTACAATAATCCATCTTTTGGTTATGGTGGTTATTGTCTACCCAAAGATACCAAACAACTTCGCGCAAACTATAAAGATATACCTAATAGCTTAATCAGTGCCATTGTTGATGCCAATTCTACCCGTAAAGACTTTATTTCAGATTCAATCATAGCTAAAAATCCTAAGGTCGTAGGCATTCATCGTCTTATTATGAAAAGTGGCTCTGATAACTTTAGAGCTTCATCAATTCAAGGTATTATGAAACGCATAAAAGCCAAAGGCATTGAGGTTGTTATTTATGAGCCCGTCCTTGAAGAGGCAGAGTTCTTTCATTCAAGGGTGATAAAAGACCTAGATGTATTCAAGCAAATGAGCGATGTGATTGTTGCCAATCGCATGACTGATGATTTGAGTGATGTAAAGGATAAGGTTTATACACGCGATTTATTTAACTCAGATTAAAAGGTAAGCATGAAAGTATTAGTAACAGGTGCAGCTGGTTTTATTGGCTCGGCACTCTCAATCAGATTACTCGATAGAGGTGACACCGTCATCGGTATTGATAATCATAATGATTACTACAATCCAGCACTAAAAGAAGCTCGTCTTGCCCGCCATGAAAATCATCCAAACTACACACACATCCGCATGAATCTTGAAGATCGCGAAGGTATAGCTGAGTTATTTAAAACACATCAATTTGAAGGTGTGGTGAATCTTGCAGCTCAAGCCGGAGTACGTTATTCCATCGAGAATCCATTGGCTTATGTTGATACTAACTTAGTTGGCTTTGCTCATATTTTAGAGGGATGTCGCCATAATAAAGTAAGGCATTTAGTCTATGCTTCTAGTAGTTCAGTTTATGGCTCTAATACCAAGCAACCATTTTCAACTAGCGATAATGTTAATCATCCAGTAAGTCTATATGCTGCTACTAAAAAAGCCAATGAGTTAATGGCTCATACCTATAGTCATTTATATGATTTACCCACAACAGGCTTGAGATTTTTTACGGTTTATGGCCCATGGGATAGGCCTGATATGGCGCTACAGAAATTTGCAAAAGCAATGATAGCAGGTGAGAAAATACAAGTATTTAACTATGGCAGACATCGACGTGACTTTACTTATATTGATGATATTGTTGAAGGCGTGATTCGTATACTTGACCGTCCAGCACCACCAAACCCAGATTGGGATGGCGATAATCCAGATACTAGATCTAGTAAGGCACCGTGGCGTGTCTATAATATTGGAAATAATAATCCAGTAGAATTAATGGATTATATTGAGGCCTTAGAAAACTCGCTCGGTGTTAAGGCAGATAAAGAGTTACTACCACTACAACCTGGTGATGTACCAGATACTTATGCTGATGTAGATGACTTGGTGAAAGAGTTTGGTTATAAACCATCAATGAGTGTAAAGCAAGGTGTTGAGAATTTTGCTAAGTGGTATAAAGAATACCATCAATAAACCTATAGGATAGGGCTATGGATTTTTCTATTGTTATTCCAGTTTGTAACGAAGAAGAAAGTATTGGAACACTAATCAACGAAATTACCAGCGTGCTTAATGGGAAATACCAACATGAAATTATTGTTGTGGATGACGGTAGTACGGATAATACACTTGGGGTGCTATTAAAGATAAAGCAAGACCAAGCTACACTTAGAATTATTAAGCATATGCAAAATAGTGGCCAATCAACAGCATGTGCAATATGCTAAATCACCCTGGATTGCTACGTTAGATGGCGATGGTCAAAACGATCCGGCCGATATCCCCAAGCTTTATGATGAACTTATTAATAATCAAAATTCTGATCCTTGGCTAGTAGTAGCAGGATATAGAAAAAAACGCAAAGATACTTGGTTGAAGCGCACCTCATCAAAATACGCTAACAAAATACGTGATAAATTATTGGGAGATGGCACTCCTGATACTGGTTGTGGTCTTAAAGTGTTTGCACGAGATAGTTTTCTAGATCTACCTTATTTTGATCATATGCATCGCTACATCCCGGCATTATTCCAACGCCAAGGTGGTAGAGTAGTATCAATAGAGGTTAATCATCGGCATCGCATACAGGGTGTTTCTAAGTATGGTTTTTATAATCGCCTATGGGTAGGTATTGTTGATATATTGGGAGTTAGGTGGCTACAAAATCGTACTCATATAACTAAAACACAGGAGCTTTAATTATGCAGGACATTCCAACTTCATGGTTAATACTAGGGCTTGTGGGGCAAGCATTATTCTCTATGCGATTTTTGATTCAATGGATCTATAGTGAGAAACATAAAAAGAGCGTAATTCCTACTGCTTTTTGGTATTTTAGCCTGGCCGGTGGTCTGACACTTTTAAGCTATGCCATCCTTAGGCAAGACCCAGTATTTATTATTGGTCAAGGCATGGGCTTATTTGTCTATATTCGTAATCTTATGTTAATTCGAAAAGAACAAACTAGCGATATCTAATCGCACTCTTGTTTTGGCGTGAGCGCATAAAATAAAGTATATTTTGTATCTGCGACTATAGTTACGAGTTCTCCAAACTCGATTATATTGTTAACGCTTG
>JYMV01039037.1_pt1 | contig 11177 bp, 9 predicted proteins | sample 338911 | NCBI WGS metagenome assembly JYMV01 (sample SAMN03354496, study PRJNA234377) | hydrothermal vent metagenome | biome: Deep sea; feature: Hydrothermal plumes at the Eastern Lau Spreading Center, Western Pacific Ocean; material: Seawater | place: Tonga | collected 2009 | depth 2000 m m
TAATCGGGAATATTTTGGAGACTATGCAGGTTGCTTGAAAAAAAGTTGTGGTTTAACCCAAGGGTGTGTCCAACCTCATGTAGTGTTAATTTTACAAGGCTTTCATAGATGAGGCGGTGTTGTTCAAGTTGAGAAAAATTATCTAGACTACTTAAAGCAGTCATTCCAAACAAGTTCCCCTGGTGAAGATATGATCCAGCCATACATGTACTTTTAGGGTCAAATTCTAATTCCGGCCCCAGAGTTTTATGAAGCTGTTCATACTTTACCCGATTGGTGAAATAAACGTATTCCAGCATTATGTCTGCGCCCAGGATCTGACCCGTTCTTGGATTAACAAAACTGGGTCCGTAGCCACCAAAAGGTGGATTTGGGGACGATGTCCAGCGCAGCACATTATAGCGGATATCCCCCGCATCCCAGTCTGCATCATCGGGTTGAACTTTTACTTGGATCGCGTTTCTGAACCCCGCTTCTTCAAATGCTTTATTCCACGCCAACACACCTTCTTGAATGGCACCCCGGAATTCATGAGGGGTTGTATTTTCAATCCACCAGACTATGGGTTCAATGGGGGCGGATATTTCGTTTTCAGGGTTTGCCTTGTCCAGGTGCCAGCGATGAACCAAGTCCCGATAGGGCGTAACATCATCTGGTGTTGTCATATCTGTAACCTGCGTTGTGAAATAACCAACACGCACATCTTCAAAGCGTGGTTGATAATTATTCTTGGGCATTTGAATAAAACTATGCTGGAGGGTCACGTTCACAGATCGTGGATCCGTTAAACCCTGATCAGATCCCCGGTTGGTTGGCATTGGATTTGTATAAACGTATTGCACAGCCAAATCTGTGTTTTCCGGGTAGTTCTTGATCGCGGCATACTTGGTCCGATCTTTCGCCAGTTTTCCGATTTTAAACGGGTTTTTGTTAGGGCTTCCGGGGATAAATCCACGTGAGATCTGATGAAGCGCCTCGGATAGAAATACGTTATCAATCTCGATCAATGCATTTCCATCTTTCTCTGCAATGATAAAAGATGATGCCAAAATTGATGTGCTAATATTTGCATCTGCAGATTTGCTCAACGGTGTTTCCGGATCAAACCAAAAAGCATTATTCTGCACTTCAAATTCGATGCGATTGAAATACCGGTTTAGTTTTATCACACGGGCACCGCGATAACTGCCCCTGAAAACGCCCGCATTCAATTGTCCGTTTAAGCCATGGACAAAATGGATAAATTCATTCCCAATCTGGTCTTTTTTGATCAGCATGGACAGTTTCCCGTTTGTTGTGTCTTGATATAAAGTGAACAACCCAGGAATCTCTATTCTATCTTTCAAGGCTTCTTCCATGGTTTTCTTTTTGGGAGGTTCTGCCGGTTTTAGGGTACCAGCTGTAACGGTTGGGGTTTGCCCGGTAGCTGGATCCTGTGCGAATAAAAAAGAGATTAGAATTATTAAAATTGGAAAAAACGTTTTCATAGGTTTACCTATTTTTGTTTGGAATATATAAATCTGTAATGGTGCCCTGAAAAACTTCAGCCGCCATGCCAAATGTTTCACCAAGCGTTGGATGTGGATGTATGGTTAAGCCAATGTCTTCCGCATCGGCACCCATTTCGATGGCCAGCATTCCTTCGGAGATCATATCGCCTGCGCCGGATCCAACAATGCCTACACCAAGTACCTGTTTGGTCTCCGGGTCAAATAATATTTTTGTTTTACCCTGTTTGGCACCCATAATAATGGCCTTCCCGCTGGCTGTCCAGGGAAATTCTCCTTTTTCATAAGCTACATCATTTTCTTTAGCTTCTGTTTCTGTAAGTCCAGCCCAGGCTATTTCAGGATCCGTAAAAACAACAGATGGAATCGCCCGGACATCAAAAGCTGCCGGATGACCTGAGGCCACTTCTGCCGCGACTTTTCCTTCATGGGTGGCCTTGTGAGCCAGCATCGGGTTGCCCGCAATATCACCAATAGCAAATATGTTTTTCACTGATGTTCGCCGGTACACATCCACATGAATAAAACCTTGTTGATCAACTTCAACATCTGTTGCATTTATATTGAGTAAATTAGTATTGGGTTTTCTACCTACAGATACCAGCACTTTATCATAGACCTGCATCAAAGTCTCCTTATCATTATCAATTGTTACATTCAAGGTGCCGTCATCGTTGGGTTCAACAGATGTTACCTTGGATGAAAGTAAAATGGACTGGAACTGTTTTTTTAATTTCCGGTGGAGTGGTTTTACAAGGTCCGAATCTGTGCCGGGAAGCAAATTAGGTAAAAATTCAACCACGGAGACTTGGGAGCCAAGCGCCGCATAAACCTGTCCCAATTCCAATCCAATGATGCCTCCGCCAATGACCAAAAGTCTTTCCGGAATATCTACCAGATCCAATGCGGTCCTGGATGTGAGCACAGATGGATGATCTGCAGGCACACCGGGAATCATGGCTGAAGTTGAGCCGGTAGCAATGATACATTTATCAAAAGAGACAGAAATATCGCTGTTTTCTGTTTTTACTTTTAATTCTGAATTGGATTTGAATGTGGCTGTGCCCCGGATAGATTCAACTTTACGGGCTTTGGCTATTTGAGCGATACCTTCATTCAATTGGGCAACAATTTTATCTTTATGGGCCCGGATAGCATCCAGGTCAATGTCCGGTTTGCCATAGGTTACCCCCATACTGGATAAATGGGAAGCTTCATCCATAACCTTTGAAATATGAAGCAATGCCTTGGAGGGGATACATCCACGGTTTAAACAAACACCGCCCAGGGTTGGGTCTTTATCAATCAGGAGAACTTTCTTCCCGAGATCTGCAGCACGAAAGGCGGCAGCATATCCTCCGGGACCTGCACCCATAACAACAATTTCAGAATGTATTGATTTTGTCATTGATCAATCTTTAAAATGTGATATATCCGTTAAAACTGTCGCAAACCGGGATGTGAATGCGGCAGCAGCAGCACCATCAATCACCCGGTGATCATAAGATAAAGAAAAGGGCATAGCAAATCTGGTGACAAATTCGCCCGATGTTTTATCAAACACCTGTTTCCAAATACTTCGTGAAATACCCATTATGGCAACTTCTGGTGGATTGACGATGGGAGAAAATCCGGTCCCGCCAATACCACCCAGGCTGGAAAGGGTGAATGTGCCGCCCTTCATTTCATCAGGCTTCAGTTTTTTGTTCCGGGCACGGGAACTCAAATCCATGAGTTCTTCCGATAGATCAAAAATTGATTTTTGATCCACATCTCTCACCACTGGAACCGTAAGTCCGTTGGGCGTATCTACTGCAATGCCGAGATGATAATAATTTTTTAAAACCAAGTTTTGTCCCGTGTGATCCAAAGAACTATTGAATTCCGGCATTTCTTTCAAAACAATGGCGACTGCTTTCATTAAAAATGGGAGAAACGTGATTTTTACACCTTGCTTCGCAACTTCTGTTTTCAATTCTTTCCGATAGGCATCCAGTTCGGTAATGTCCGCTTCATCAAATTGAGTGACGTGGGGGATAGATTGCCACGCTTGCTGAAGCCGCTGGCCGGTGATTCGTTTGATTCGAGTGAGTTTTTGTATTTCAATCTGACCCCATTGGGAAAAATCGATCTCCAGTGGTGGCGCAGGAATAGTCCCGGATGACAGGGCCATTTGGAGTTTGATATAACCGTTTAAATCGTCTTTTGTGATGCGGCCTTTTTGTCCGGAACCTTTGATGATCTGGAGATTGATACCCAATTCACGCGCTAACCGCCGAACGCCGGGAGATGCAAAAACAGTGTCTGCAGAACTTGTATCTTGTAAAACCAGTTCTAGTTGGGGTGGCTCTGGTTTCTTTAGCTCCACTTCTAATACAGGTGCAGATTCTTCCTTTGTTGGGGATTCCTCCTCTGGTGCTTTACCAAAGATTTCAATCTTCATGAGCAGGTGCCCTGTTTTCACTTCATCTCCTGCGGCCACCAATATTTCGGCAATAGTTCCATTGACTTCTGCCGGAATTTCCATGGATGCTTTATCCGATTCTAAAACGAGAATTGTGTCATCCGGTGTGACGGCAGCACCAATAGATACAGACACTTCACTCACTTCGGCACCATCAATGCCTTCGCCAAGATCCGGTAATATTATTTCTTTAATCATTGCCTTTCCTAAACCGTTATGGGGCTTGGTTTTTCTGGATCTAAATTGTATTTCTTCATGGCCTCATCTACTTTGGACATATCCATTTTCCCATCCAGCGCCAGGGCGCGGATGGCTGTCAGGACAATATAATAGCGGTCCACTTCAAAGAAATGACGCAGGTTTTCCCGGGTGTCACTTCGCCCAAAACCGTCCGTTCCCAAGGCATAATAGGGGCCGGGAACATAGGGCCCAATTTGTTCTGAAACCATTTTCACATAATCTGAAACTGCAACGGTTGGTACGTGATGTTTGCTTAAACATTGCTCTAAATGAGAATGCTTCGGATCATTCTCGGGGTGGATCAAGTTCCATCTTTCTATTTCTTCTGCATCTCTTCTGAGTTCACTAAAACTGGTGACATTCCAGATGCCGGGCTCTATATGCCAATCCTTTTTTAAGAGTTCTGCTGCGGCCAACACTTCGCCCATGAGGGGTCCGCTGCCCAAAAGTCGCAACGTTGGATTTTCCGTAGCATGAATTTTATACAGACCTTTGATGATATCATCAGCAACGCCTTCCGGCATGGGTTGATGGGTATAATTTTCGTTCTCGAGGGTGAGGTAATAGATCACATCTTTATCATCCTGGCACATTTCTTTCATGCCGTGATGGACAATGGTTGCAATCTCGTATGCATAGGCTAGGTCGTATGCTTTTATGTTGGGTGTTGCAGCAGCAGCAAGATGACTGTGCCCATCCTGATGCTGGAGCCCTTCACCGTTTAATGTAGTCCTTCCAGCCGTCCCACCCAGCAGAAAGCCGCGAACTCGCATATCACCGGCAGCCCAGATAAGATCCCAGACGCGTTGAAAGCCGAACATGGAATAATAAATGTAAAAAGGAATCATTTTAATGCCATGAGTACTGTAACTCATCCCGGCAGCAATAAAGGATGAAATTGAGCCAGCTTCGTTAATCCCTTCTTCAAGGATCTGCCCATCTTTCACTTCCTTATAATACAGGAATTGGTCCGAGTCCACCGGATCGTAGAGCTGACCTTTATGAGAATAAATCCCAAGCTGTCGAAAAAGCGGATCCATACCAAAGGTTCGTGCTTCATCAGGAATGATCGGGACGATATGTTTTCCGATTGTTTTGTCTTTTGTCAGGATGGTTAATAAACGTACATAGGCCATAGTGGTGGATATTTCACGGTCACCTGTACCATCCAATAATTCCTGGAAAATGGAAATATTCGGGAGATCCAAGGGTGTGGATCTGTCTGTGCGAATGGGAAGAGAGCCGCCTAATGCTTTCCTGCGGTCTATTAAATATTTGTATTCAAAAGGGCGCTTTCATGGCTTCTTCATCGGAGAGAGGGACATTGAATCGATCCCTGAAATAAAGAAGTTCTTCTTCATTTAATTTTTTCTGATTATGGGTAATGTTCCGGCCTTCGCCAGCCTCACCCAGCCCGTAGCCCTTGATGGTTCTGGCAAGAATAACAGTGGGTTTGCCCTTGAAATTCACTGCTTCATTATAGGCTGCATAGACTTTCAGAGGATCGTGACCACCCAATCTCAATTTAGCCAATTCCTCATCTGAAATATGTTCAACCATTTTCAAAAGTTCAGGATATTTACCATAAAAATGTTCACGGAGGTAGGCGCCGCCCTCCACTACATATTTCAATAGGTCACCATCTACAACTTCTTCCAGGCGCTGGAGCAATAAACCACTGGCATCATTTTCTAAAAGTTCATCCCAATCTGAACCCCAGATCACTTTGATCACATTCCACCCGGCGCCGCGAAATGCTCGTTCCAACTCTTGGATCACCTTGGAGTTCCCACGGACGGGGCCATCTAATCTCTGTAGATTACAATTCACAACAAAAATAAGATTATCCAGGTTTTCCCGGGAGGCCAATGTGAGCGCACCCAATGATTCGGGCTCATCCATCTCACCATCGCCAAGATAGGCAAAAACTTTCCGGTCCGTGTCTTCCATGAAGCCACGGTCAATCATGTAGCGCATGAACCGGGCCTGATATATGGCCATTATGGGGCCGAGTCCCATAGATACAGTGGCAAATTGCCAGAAATCTGGCATGAGATAAGGATGGGGATAAGAGGATAATCCTCCTTTTTCAGATAATTCCCGGCGAAAATTGTGTAACTGCTGCCCATTTAATCGTCCTTCAAGATAAGCTCGCGCATATATCCCGGGAGACGCGTGCCCCTGGAAGAAGATCAGGTCTTGTCCGTTGGGGTGATCGGCGCCTTTGAAAAAATGATTGAAAGCAACTTCATAAAGTGTGGCTGCCGATGCAAATGTTGAAATATGTCCACCGATTCCAGGCGTTTCTGTATTGGCCTTGGTTACCATTGCCATGGCGTTCCATCGTACAACCGATTTTATTTTTCGCTCAATGTCCCGATCACCGGGATAAGGAGGTTGTTGGCCGGGCAAAATTGTATTGACGAAAGGCGTGCTTGTATTAAAAGGAAGCCGGGCGCCATTTGACTGGGCGAAATCGATCAAGGTTTCCAGAAGATGTCGTGTGCGCTCGTACCCATGTTCTTCCAATGCGTCTTTAATAGACTCGATCCATTCCTGTGTTTCCTGTGGATCTGGGTCTTTATAGGGGTTTGTCATAAATAATATAATTAAAGTCAGTTATTTCGAGCCTAAAATTTACGATAAATTCCCTGTTTATCCATGGAAGAGCGGAGTAAAATAATGATTTATACCTCAATCTCTTTCCAATCCCCTTTTCTTATTTTCCAGACCATAATTCCGGCAAATAATCCCATATACAAAGGGAAGAGCATCCATGGCGCCTTAAACCCCAATTCCAACACAACCCCAAAAACATAGCTACCCAAAACGATCACACCCCAGGTTAAGCACGATTCCACCACTGCGGGAAAAAGCGTATTTCCAGCACCGGATAGGGCAAACCAAAGTGTAAAACCAATCGCATCCAAAAATTGCACAGCACCAATCATCCTTAAACCAAAAATCCCCATTCTAATGATTTCAGGATCGTCTGTAAACAGGAAAAGGTAATATTCCGGAATCAGGATAAAGCTCAATCCCATGGTGCCCATAATGTAAACAGACAAGCGGATGGATTCTTTAATACTTGCTTCGGATTTTTCAATTTTCTTTTCACCCATATATTTACTGACCAGCGTGGCGCAGGCTTGCCCCACACCCAGGGCCGGCATAAAGGAGGCGTGCATGATGGTAAACAACAATTCGGTGGTGGCTAGTTCAATGAGACCGATCATGCCCATGATCTTATAAAACATAGACCAACCCACAGCGATCACTGCTTCCTGCACGCCCTGAGGAAGCGCCAGTTTCAACTGGCGTTTCATCATGGTTTTATCGGTGGAAGGGCTGAAAACAGCAAAGCGATCTTTGATCTGGCCGGAAAAAAGAAATGAAGAATAGTGCACCGCCATCCAAGTGGATGCAATGAGGGTAGCGATGGCGGCGCCCTTTACACCCATGGCTGGAAAAGTTGTCCATTGCCAGAGTGCGGATAAAAATGACAGGGATGGCACTGTTTCCGTAAAAAACCTGGCAACACCTTCAGACCCATAAATGAGTCCTGCATTGAGATAAACATTCAGAGCGTTACTGGTAACGGTGACGGTCATGTGGATCCTGGTTTTTTCCACACCGGTGAAAAATCCCTGGAAGACAAAGCTGTAAGCTGAAAAAAGAAGACTGATAAAAACAATGGATGTATAGTCCACAGCCAGAGGCGTAGCAATGGCATCCTGAATAAAAAATGGAAGAATGTCCTTGGCCCACAGCCACCCTGCCAAGGAAACGGGCAGGGAATAAATTGTTGCCATTATCAATCCATTATGAAAAGCAGTTCCTGCTTCGTGATCAATTTTTTGACCCAATCGTCTGGATGCCACGGTTTGGACGGCAGTCCGAATTCCAAGAACCAGACTCAATGCGCCCCAGAATAACATGGCACCCATTCCCGTAGCGGCTAACGCTTCTGCACCGAGCCTGCCCACCATAGCCACATCCACCATACTCATAAGCACCCGGCTCAAATTGCTCAGGATAACCGGAAACGCTAAAGTGAATACTTCTTTTGATATCTCTTTATCTTGTGGAAAGATGAAACGAAACATATTTAGAGTTCTTTTATTTCGATTTTCCTTTCGGAAAGAAATTGTCGTGTTTTACTACACACGGGCGCAGAAGTTAAAACTGAAACGGCGCTGTTCTTTTCCGCCGATTGAATTGAATTCACAATTTCTACAATTCTATAACCATCCTTCATGATGATCCTGCTTTTCCTGTCAATCACAATAAAAAGATCATTTATTGAGTTTTGCTGAAGCCGGATTCGGGGAGAAAGGTTGTATTTTCGCGGGTCAATATTTTTCATAACTGAATAAAAACAGCGGGGAAATTAAACCAGAGTTCTCTCTCTTCTCTCATGAAAATAAACTACTCAGAAGAAGTTCAACTTGCCAAAAGAACGGGAAAACCCATTCTGGCGCTGGAGTCCACCATTATTGCCCATGGGATGCCGTTCCCGCAAAATTTAGATTTTGCGAATCGGGCAGAAACGCTTTGCAGAGATTCAGGCGTCACGCCTGCCACCATCGCCATTTTGAATGGAAATATTCATGTAGGATTAGAAAACGAAGATTTAGAATTCATCGCCAAAAATGATGATGTGAAGAAGGTGTCCCGTCGGGAGTTGGGCATGGCGATTGCAGAAAATTGGCATGGCGCCACCACCGTTTCTTCCACCATGCATATTGCTCATCAGGCTGGGATTCCAGTTTTTTCAACAGGCGGGATCGGTGGTGTTCATCGCGGAGCAGAATACTCCTTTGATGTTTCCCAGGATCTCACCGCATTGGCTACTATTCCCATGATTGTTATTTCCGCCGGCGCCAAAGCCATATTGGATCTACCTAAAACATTAGAAATGATGGAGACACTTGGGATCACTGTTTTGGGATATGGCGTGGACGAATTTCCGGCATTTTATTCAAGGGAGTCCGGGTGTTTTAGGATTCATCCTGTTTCGTCTCCCGGTGGCGTTGCTGCCATTTATAAAGAAAATGTTTCTGCCGGGCTTTCATCCGCTGTGCTGGTTGCTAACCCCGTTCCCCAAGAAAATGAGATTCCCACCCAAGAAATAGAATCCATCATTGAATCCGCCTGCAAAACAGCGGCAGACCAAAACATCATTGGCAAAGAATTAACGCCGTTTTTACTAAAAGAGATTATGGAGAAAACCGGTGGGCGCAGTCTTGATACAAATAAGGCCTTGGCTTTGAATAACATCCATCTCGGCATACAGATTGTAAAAGAATTGGCATAATCCTGCCGGATTGTCATTCACAAAATTTTAGCACGATATTTGCATTTTTGGTAAAAAGAGAGATAAATAAATATGAACACAATTCAATCATTTATGCTGCGCCACCCCTTATTGAGTGTTGTATTAATTCTGCCATTTACCATGGTATTCACATTGGCAGTTTTTTCACTGATTATTAATATCGTATTGCCCGGGCTTTTAGCGCTGTGGCTGGCCGGGTGGGTTTACACATCCATTGTGGGGCAACACTGGCGCCGGAATATTAATGAACCGTTTTGGTTTGTTCGGGTGGGTTAGACCTTTTTCTTATAATCATTATAGGGTATTCAGGGTCTTCTCTACCCTTCGATAAACTCAGGGTGACAGGAGGGCCGGTTTTGATATTTTTCATATCAAAATAAAATTGGGAATTTGGATCCTTATTGGTTTTTCAAGTCGCTGCATTTTGATAATGTTTCATTCACAAAGCTCATCATATTCTCATCATCGATGATTTGAGCGCCCATGGGCACATTTTCAAAATAGAGTGTATTTACAGCAGCTTCCAGGATTTCACGGTTGTGTGTTATGCTGTTTCGACTCTGGGCGATTTTTTCCAGGACTGCCTCCTGCCCCGCATAAATTTCTTCCAGTGTTTTTTCCCTAGCTGAATCCTGGAGCCGGTCCAGTCTTCTCTGGGTATATTTCATATTTTCCTTCAAAAAAGTCACGTTTGTCACGGGCAGGGATTTATTTGCTATATTTAATTCTGTTACATTCAAATAGCGCCCTTCCCGTCCGCTGGAATACAAGTAGGGACCGTTGACCAATTGGCGCATCATAGGGCGTGTAAGGGTGGTACTGCCGCTGGTATAGATCAAGTCCGCTTCAGAAAAATGGGTGGGCAAATCCTTGTACGTGGATCGATCACTGTTTACCAGCAGAACTACCTTATCCACTTTTTTCTTTATTTTTGAAATGAATTCCTGCCCGGCAACGATGTAATCATCCATGATCAATTCAGGGATGGAATCGGGAGCCAGGTCTGTTAAGCCAATGATACCAATTTTTAATTCTGGCCTTTGAATGATGATATAAGGATCAAACAAGAGTTGATTGGACTTAGCATCCTTCAGATTTGCTGAAATGAATGGAATGGATGTGGATTTGGAAATATCCATAAGGAATGGCAATCCAGCAGCCAATTCATACTGTCCTACATTGATGGCATCACAGCCAATTTGTTCGTAACCCTTGATGATGGCAGAGGCGCGATATTCCTCTGAACTGCGGATGGAATCATGGAGTGTGTGAGTGGAAAAAAAGAGATCCCCTGCATCCAGGATGATGGGGTTCTTCCCGTCCTCATTCATATTCTTTATTGTCACATATTTCCTGGATAGACCGCCCAGTGGTTTTTTGGGTCACCCGCAGGGGTCTAACTGTCCGTGAACGCTTCCAGTGACAACCAGTGTCGCTGTGCCTTGTCCCATGAGGATAGACCCCAGCAACATTAACAAAAGAACCGCACTTCGACTCCGCTTAGTACACGCGCTTTGCAGAGAAAAGATCATTTTAAGAGTAACATCTTTTGCACAATGGTTTTGTGGCCGTCACTTAAGACAGTGAAATACATTCCTGAAGAGACAGGGCGGCCATGATGGTCCTG
>JYMV01030508.1_pt1 | contig 11176 bp, 9 predicted proteins | sample 338911 | NCBI WGS metagenome assembly JYMV01 (sample SAMN03354496, study PRJNA234377) | hydrothermal vent metagenome | biome: Deep sea; feature: Hydrothermal plumes at the Eastern Lau Spreading Center, Western Pacific Ocean; material: Seawater | place: Tonga | collected 2009 | depth 2000 m m
GCAAGGTCGTCGGTCCGCATCACGGACAGTACAGGACCGAAGATTTCTTCCTGTATGATCTGCATGCCCGAATGGGTTTTATTTTTATACCCGACAAAAGGTGACGATGAGTCGCTGGGCGTAGTATACCAATTAGCGGTTGTCTCAGAGAGGGTACCAATTCATGTCAAAACCGGAAGTCTACATACTGAAGAGAAATATAACGGGGATCTTAGAAGATCGAGATTTTGAAGAGTCAGCTCGCGAAATCATGCAGGTTATTCATGTCCAGTCTGATGGTCGGGATGTGATGATGAAACCCAACGTGACAGCCGGGTCGCCCCGAAACAGCGGTATCGTGACACACCCCTCATTCGTTGGTGGCTTGGTGGATTATTTTGTCAAAGATTGCGGTCTTTCTCCCTCAGATGTCTACGTTGGGGAAGCAACCAGCCGAAACACGTCTCCTGCACAACGGGATCTTAACTGGGCACGAAGTGGTTACACGGAAATGGCCAGGGAAAAGAGGGTTCCCCTGATCGAACTGGCTGATTATGGTAATGCTCGGATCACACCCGGCAATACCGTTCAATTACATAATATCGGTATATCCAGGTGGGCGGCTGATGATCACATTTTTTATATTAATGTACCCAAATTAAAAACACATAATTTAGGCGTCGTCACGCTCTGTGGTAAAAATCAACAGGGGATTATGATCCCTGTGATGGAACGGCACCTCTGTTCAGACGCCTGGAATGTAACCTTCGGAAGAGATTCAAAAAGGCAAGGTCGGGAATGGATGGGGGTAGAAGATCACGAAGCCTGGCAGCGGACCATCGCCCATATGCATTGGGATGTCTATCTGGCATGCCAACCTGATTTTAATATTGTTGAGGGGATCATGGGGCGTGATGGGAATGCCTTTTACCTCGGTCGTAATTTCACCACTGGCCTTGTGATCGCCGGCTACCATATGCCGAGTGTGGACGTGGTGGCTTCTTACCTGATGGGCTTTACTATTGACAATCTGGTCTACTTACAGGTGGGTGTAGAACGCGGGATATGTCCGGAGCATATTGAAGATATAGATATATTTTCCATGATGGATGGGGATAAAAAGAAAATCGATTCCCTCTCACCATACCGTGCTGACCCTACATTTGAAGTGTATCGAGACATCCCTGCCGATTATCCCCAAAAAGCCCTCTATGATGAATACGATCCCAACGCCGAAACCTTTCAGATTTCTGCGTGAGGAGGTTTGTCTGCTGCCTACATACGAAATGGAAACCCCACTTTATTTATCCTTATTAAACGCCCAATCTCGAGTATTTCCCCGTGGATTTTTACCGCCTGGAGATCCGCTGATCCGATTGCCTCATCCATTTGAAACCTGGGAGCAGACCGCTGATGTGCTTTCCAAATTGGCGTTGTCCAGGTATATCCGGTCGGCCCTTGAAGACCTGCCTCCATTTCAAGTTCAAGCGCTCCAGACGTTAGAAGAATTTGAACGGGCTATGAGCATGCTGTCGTTCATGGCCAATTTGTATGTGTTTGCCCCGGACCATCCTGTGGCGTCAGCCATCCCTGCCAATTTAGCCAGAGCATGGTATCAGGTCGCTCATAGGCTCGACCGTCTGCCTATGTTGACCTATGCCTCTCAGGTTATGTACAATTGGAAAAGGATACATACCGATGATCCGATCGAATTGGGTAATCTGACCATGATTTCGAATTTCCTGGGTGGGATGGATGAGGAGTGGTTTGTTACCGTTCACATACACATTGAAGCGGTTGCCGGTCGGGCGCTACGTGTTATCATGCCTGCACAAAAGGCGATTGTAGAAGGCAATATCGATCAGATTGTTCATTCCCTTAAAGATCTATCACAGACCCTTCGAGAGATGCACGGTATCCTTCTTCGAATGCCGGAAAGATGTAACCCTGAAACCTACTATCATCGCATCCGTCCATACATGTTCGGCTGGAAGAATAATCCTGAACTCCCTGAGGGAATGATCTATGAGGGCGTCGAGGCCTATGACGGAAACCCCCAGCAGTTTCGCGGGGAAACCGGTGCGCAAAGCAGTGTAATTTATGCTTTTGATGGCTTTCTCGGTATTGTGCATGATTATGATGAAATGCGGGCTTATTTGTATGAAATGCGAGATTATATGCCTGTACAGGATCGACGATTTATTGAGGCCGTAGAACAAGGTCCTTCATTACGAACATTTATAAGGGATCATCAGCAGGAAGGGGCCTTACTTAAAAAGGCATATAATGACAGTATCGAGGCCCTGTATGAGTTTAGAAAACTTCATATCGAATATGCGACGTTGTACATTGTAAAACCAGCCCATCATGAGCAAAAAGGGTCCGTAGGAACAGGTGGCACGCCATTTACTGTATATCTAAAAAAGCATATTGATGAAACATTAAGCCACAGGTTCAAATAACCCGGTGACTATCATAACGCTATTATAACGAAGAGATATTACATGAGTCGAATCATTAAATTATATGGCCCGAGGGATATTCGATATGAGTCATATAACCCGCCCGCCCTGGGACCCCACGATGTCCTTGTACGGAGCCTGATCGGAGCGATCAGCAGCGGTACGGAGTCTGCCTGGTATTTTGGAACAGATCCACAGATGGACCCTGGTTTCCAGCCGGTCCGTTTCGAACATGCTGGATTTCCTCGTATGTTGGGGTACGAGAAAGTGGCAAAAATCATCGCCATGGGGGCGTCTGTCCAGGGCCTTCATGTCGGTCAGCGAGTCATCGCAAGGTTCGGACATGGAGAAGAATATGTCGTCCCGGCATCAAAAGCAACCCCCGTACCGGACGATATAACGAATGAACAGGCCATTCTATCTGTTTTAATGTGTGTCACCACACATGGGATTCGCCGATCCAGGCTTTCTCTGGGGGAAGATGTGATGATTACCGGCGCGGGACCACTCGGTTTGTTAACCGTGATCGCCGCCAGGCAGGCGGGCGCCAGCCGGATTATCGTGAGTGATTTATATGAGAAAAAATTGAATATGGCTCGTCGATTTGGTGCGGATGAAACCTATAATCCAGATGACGGTTCCGTTGCAGAAAGAATAATGGACGCCCATGGTCCTGGATGTATTGATGTGGCTTTCGAGTGTACCTCGTCCTACAAGGCCCTTACCGATGCCACCATGGTGCTCCGCCGTAATGGGCGGGTCTGCGTTATTTCACAGTTGAAAGGGGCCTATCCCGAATATCCGGTGTTCGGTATGGATTTTCATCTGGGGGAACTGGAAATGATATCCTCTGATGGCGGATGGGATGCCACCAAACATGCCAGATGGTATTTCAACGTCATAAGAAGAGGTGTGATTAAACAGATCGAATCAATGATTACCCACCGGATTCATTTTGATGAGGTCGAAAAAGGATTCGACCTGCTTGAGCATCATCCGGATGATGTGGTAAAGATTATCGTGGATTACTGATGCAATACGTATTTCCGAGGTGCCACACCTTAAACCACCCGTTATTGAAGGCTCACCGAAGCAAGCTAAGGGGCCGCCGTTTGCGTGAAATACCGCAAACCATGCGCATTAATATGCGGTTCATTGATCCAGGTATTGTAATTGATGTAATCTACGATAGATGCCGTCCTGCAACATCAGATCATCATGTGTTCCTTTTTCCCTGAGTTTCCCCTTGTGCAACACGATGATAATATCTGCGTTACGAATCGTGGAAAGCCGATGAGCGATAACAATGGACGTTCTTGAGGTCATTAATCTTTCTACGGCATCCTGAATCCACAATTCAGTCTCCGTATCCACATTGGCTGTCGCTTCATCAAGAACGAGTATGTCCGGTTCGGCCGCCAGGGCTCTTGCAAAGGCGAGAAGTTGTCTCTGGCCTGAAGAAAGGGTGCTGCCCCTCTCGGTGAGTTGATGGGTATATCCTTCCTCCAGACGGTCAATAAAACGATCTGCATTGACATCATGCGCCGCCTGCCTGATACGGTCTTCCGACAGGGCATTATCGCCAAATCGGATATTTTCTTCAATGGTACCTGAAAAGAGAAAGACATCTTGTTGAACCACCCCTATCCTCTTCCTGAGGGATTCTATATTCCATTCATGTATATCCACATTGTCTATCAGGATTTGCCCTTTTTGAATCAGGTAAAATCCCGCAAGCAGACTGATAATGGTCGTTTTTCCTGATCCTGTCGCACCAACAATCGCCACACTCTGGCCGGGCTCAATAGTAAATGAGACATCTTTGAGTACCCAATCTTCCTCATTATATGCAAACCATACCTGCCGGAATTCGATACGTCCCTCGATTTTATCTTTCAATAAATCGCCGCCGACCGGCTCCGGCTCGGTATCGAGTAATTCAAAAATGCGCTCTGCTGAGGCCATTGAGGATTGGAGAATGCCATATCGTTCGGCGATATCCATAATCGGCCAGAAGAACCGGGGGATATATTGCAACATGGCAATCAGGATGCCCCAGTCCATTTGAGACCGGATGACATCGCTGCTGCCATACCAGATGACCAGTGCGGTGATGGCTGAACCGATGAATTCGGTGATGGGAAAAAAAAGGGAGTAATAAAAAGTCGCTTCTAAATTGGCATGGAGATAGTCCGTATTCACCTCATCAAATTTCTTTCTATTCCGATGTTCTTTGTTGAAAAGCTGGACAACAGCCATACCGGATATGTTTTCTTGAAGAAATGTATTCAGTCTGGCCAGATGTCTGCGTGCCAGGCGAAAAGCGCGTAGCAATCTACTCTGAAACCAGAAGGTAATGTAAAATATTACCGGAAGAGTTAAACAGGTAATAGCGGCTAATTCCGTATTCATGTAAAACATATAGCCGATGATCGCGATCACGGTAAATAAATCACTGAAGGTAGCCACAAAACCCTCGGTAAACAACTCATTCAGTGCATCGACATCATTTGTATTTCGGGTCATCATGCGCCCAATAGGCATCCGGTCGAAAAACTTAATAGGCAATCTCTGGGTATGGGCGAATATAGCCGCTCGAATGTCATACATCGACCATTGGCCGGCCATTTTGGTGATAAAGCGTTCAAAATAATTGGTAATAAATTGCAGGATGAGAAACAGAAAGAAGAGAAAGATGATATCGTTCAATCCATCCAGGTTGCCCAAGAGGATATAATCGTCAATTGCGATCTTGGTAAGATAGGGAGTGGCCTGTCGAAAGAAAGCAGTTCCGAGAATAAGAATAAATGCAAGTGAGACCCACCAGAGATATGGCTTCAGATACCCGATGAGACGCCAGAGTAATTTAGCGTTTAACGGTTTTTCGGTTATTTCTTCATCCTGGTAGGATACTTGGGACATAGGCGTTACATCTCCCCCAATTCATCTCTCATCTGTTGCTGTTGATACATTTCCGTATAGATACCGTTGAGATGAATCAATGTATCATGCGTGCCCTGCTCAACAATACGACCGTCGTCGAGTACGATAATATGATCGGCATCTTTTACCGTGGATATTCTATGGGCAATGATGATGGTTGTCCGGTCAGCCATCACCTTTCGCAGTCCGTCCAATATTTCATCTTCGGTGTGGGTATCCACACTCGCCATCGCATCATCTAAAATGAGTATCTTCGGGTTACGAATAACAGCTCTGGCCAGCGCCGCACGCTGTTTTTGCCCGCCGGAAAGGGTAACCCCACGTTCGCCCATCATGGTATCAAAGCCATCTGGAAAATCCGACAGGTCTTTGGATAATTGTGATATCTCCGACGCAGTAGACACCTCAGTCGCCGTTGCATTTTCAATCCCCATAGCGACATTTTCGAATATCGTATCAGAAAATAAAAAGGTGTCCTGCTGGACAAAGCCGATGGCGGCCCTGAGGGTAGGCAGATCAATGGTTCGTATTGGTATCCCATCGATCAGCAGATCTCCCTTTGCGGGTTCGATCATACGGGGGATGAGGTTGGCAAGTGTGGTCTTCCCCGCCCCGACCCGACCGACCACGGCCAGGGTGCTCCCTGCCGGTATGACCAGATTGATATCATTTAAAATAGGCGTTTTATCATAATCGAAATGTAAATGACGAAATTCGATATGTCCTTTTATATCGACGTCCTTTTTAGCTTCCGGTATGTTTGTGATCTCCGGTTTGGTTTCAAGTACGGCATTGATCCGTTTCATCGATGCCACGCCTCGCTGGTACCGGTCTATCATCCATCCGAGAGTGATCATTGGAAAAACCAATCGGGTGAGATAGGCGTTAAATGCTACGAATTCTCCCAGCGTCATTTCATCTCTTATAATTTCGCCACCGCCGATCCACAGTACGATTAATAAGGAAGCGCCACTGATGAGAAACATAAAGGGATAAAACAGACTCTGCACATTAATCAGGACTTTATTTTTCTGGAGATAATCTTCATTTAAATGTTTGAAGAGTTCAATTTCCTGTTTTCTACGCACAAAGGCTTTCACGACCCTGATTCCGGCCAGATTCTCCTGTATCCGGGCGCTGATGGTCGAAAACTGTTCCTGTATGTCACGAAACCCGATATTTATTTTCGCAGCGACACGGTTCATCACAAGGGCAAGAAGCGGCATGGGCAGGATAGCATAGATGGCTAACTTCCAGTCGATCGTCGCCATCACAACCAGGCTTAATGGAAAGGCCAGCGCAGCCGTGACAATCATACGAACGCCAAATGCCAGAAACATGCGGATGGCTTGAATGTCATTGGTCGCACGGGCCATTAAATCACCCGTAGGCATGTGATTATAAAAAGAAGGTGGTAAACGCAGCAAATGGTCGAAATAAGCAGCCCGCATGTCATATTCAACATAACGCGCCATGCTGTTCAACGCCCATCGCATCCCCATTTGCAGAAGCATCGACAGGATCGCAAGGAGAACAATATAAACGGCATAATAAATAACCTCATTGAGGGCATTCTCCACCGCGATCGTATTCCCCGCCTGAGTCGCTTCATATCCCGTTTGAGCCATATCAACCGCCCATTGCAAGAAGATTGGAATGGCGGTTGAGACCAATTGAGATCCGACGAGCAAGGTCAGGCCGAGGGCGATTTTTTTTCGGTAAGGCTTAAGATAGGAGGAAAAGGGTTTAAATGGATTCAGGGTCACGCAAAGCCTCGGGAGGGGGTAATATTAAAATGGATGAACAAGATTAATGAGAGGGGTGTTAATTAACAAGGAAATTATCAAGATAAAATCATAACAAATGTTTTTTATCATTCACGATTTCATTTCATTTCCACTGCAAACTGCGTAGGTTTCGCTTCCGTCTTCACCAGAGTCAATTGGACACGTCCTAAAACGAGATTATCCTCTGTGAGCACATTAATTCGCCAGTAACCGATCTGTAATTGGCGCTTCATGGAATATCCCCGCCATCCTCCATCACGTCCCCCGACCATGGGATAAGCAATACGATCTGTCGTTTGCCATTGTTTATCCGCATTCTGGAATTCCCAATGATGAATGATATTTTGACGCATATCCGTTGGAGCGAAGATCGCGGTATAACAAAACACCGTATCTCCTTCGGTATATTCAAACACCCGATCATCCTTCTTTCCAAATTCAATCAAACCGGGCTGTTTATAGCGGACGAGATATTGACCGTCATCTGTCCTTTGTACGCCACGATAAATACCGATATCTATTAAGGAGAGGGGAACAGGCGGAATCCAATTCATGCTATATAAAAACAGCAGGATTATAAAAAGAGAGAATGGCGGGACCAGGGCTTCTTTTCCCTGGTCATCAAATAGAAAAAGATCTTTTCGTAAGATCACATACCAGATGCCGGTTGTGCAGACCAAACTGATCAGACCCCCCAGTAAAAACATCCATACATTCATCCGGTGGGTAAGAATAGGCAGGAAAAATGTGATAAAAGTAAAACTACAGAAGAAATGTAATAGGCTGAGGATTTTTAGCTGAGAGATCTGTTTCGGTTTAAATTCATTCATTAACCAGATAAGGATCATTAAGCCTACAAACACGTAGGATTGACTGATGGAGGCACTTTTAAAATAATAGATCGTATAAGCGGATAATAAACCCCCAAGACAGAAATGGAGAATAACAAATAGTATTTCTTTTCGGGATACCATATATTCTTTTTTCAACCGATCCTGTTCAATCATCCCAATTACCATGAGGGCGCTTGCCGAAAGCAGCAAATAGCCCAGCATCTGTAGATTATCCAGCCAGAGATCAATGCGTTGCAGCGTATACGTGTCGTATGCAAAGCCGCCTATAAATGAACCAATCGGCACCACCTTTTTATGTCTGGTATGAAAAGATAAAAGACGACTGATTTGTTTTCTATACATGGGGAAGAGGATGATACCGTATCGGATCTGTGAATGGACGGTAGAATGTATGTGTGAATTTACTATGCAATGATCATAGAGTCAAAATAATGTTGATACAATCATCTGTATATATCCTTTCCGGGGTGTACCCATGACACCAATTGAACTTTTCGATTACGACATCAATGGTTATGTATATATCGAACACGCCGTTGAATCAGATTATCTGGAACAGATTAACAACCGAATGGATGAGATTGAAGATCAGGTCGTAGGTGAACGGGGTGATATGGGAATCAAAGAAGATCCTGTCGCACGATTTGATGACATCATTAACCGGGAATCTAAACTTTTGCCGTTGATTGATAATCCGGTGGTCATACCCTATCTGAGAGAAATGATCGAAAAACCGAGATTAAAGTCCACATGGATTACGTTTAAATGGCGGGGCGGTGGTACGGGTTTTCATTCCAATCATACCCCGACGACCACGCATAACTATTATCACTTCAACGGACAGATTCGGCATAATCTTTTTAATGTGTTATATGCATTCAAGGATATCGATCCAGATGGCGGCGCCTTACAGATTATTCCGGGAAGCCACAAGGCGAACTATGCTATACCGAAAGGGGAAAACATCGATCATCTGAAGATAAAAATGCCGATGAAAGCAGGGTCCGTTCTCCTGTTCACCCATGATTTGCATCATGGTTCTTTAAACGAAGGAAACCAGGTTAGGAGAACGGCCATATTTACCTATTGTCCCGGTGTTATCGCTAATAGTTTTGGCGGAGATGCCTTATATGACCGACTTTTTGAAGAAGCGCCCGAGGGCAGTTGGCAGAAATATCTACTGAGAAGGCCGAATGGGTATAAAGAAACGTATCCGCAACCTGAAATGAGTGCAGGATAAACCGCCATGGAAAAGGAATCCTTACTGGTCCTACAGGGATAGAATGTCGTCTTGAATTGTTTTGGAATGCTCTCCTGTTTTAATGTGGAATGCTATTGATTTAAGGGTGAGATAGAGATATATTGACAAAGTGAATGGCGGGTTGAATTTTTCGCCAACTATATTTTGAAATAATATATCTCAAGGAAATGCTATGGCCAGGCACTTTGACATCCCGGTGTTCTATAAAAGCAAGATCATTTCAGGGATAAAAAAAGCAAGACAGGAACAGGATCCCAAAAAAAAAGACCTTTCTCCTTCAATCTTGGATTTTGGTTCCGTCCGCTTCATATTAGCCCGGCATTTTGGTTTCTGTTTCGGTGTGGAAAATGCCATTGAAATCGCCTACAAAACTCTTGAATCTCATCCGGACAATCGGGTTTTCTTTCTAAGTGAGATGATACATAATCCAAATGTCAACAACGACCTGCAATCTCGGGGGGTACGGTTTATTTTCACGACGGATGGTACCCAGATTATACCTTGGAATGCCCTGAGATCAGACGACATCGTGGTGGTCCCGGCTTTTGGCACGACTGTGGAGATACAGGAAGAACTATCCGCCCGTGATATTGATCCATATAACTACAATACAACCTGCCCTTTTGTCGAGAAAGTGTGGAAAAGAAGCAAACAATTAGGGGACGAGGGTTTTACAATCGTTTTACATGGAAAAGCGAAACATGAAGAAACCCGGGCGACCTTCTCACATAGCATTCAGCAGGCGCCGACTGTGGTGGTGTTTGATAAGCATGAAGCGATGAAACTCGCCGACATAATTCGGGAAAAATATGACCATCGAGCCTTCTTTGAAGTTTTTGGCCGTACATGTTCGGAAGGATTTGATCCGGATAGTCATCTCCAGCGTCTGGGGGTCGTCAATCAGACGACGATGCTCGCTTCGGAAACACGTGAGATAACGCGTATAATTAAACAGGCCTTGATTGATAAATATGGGTCGGACCAGATAAATCATCATTTTGCAGATACCTCTGATACCCTTTGCTATGCCACCAATGAAAATCAGAATGCCACGTACGCGTTGATCGAACAGGGGGCAGATATATCCATTGTGGTAGGCGGATATAACTCATCAAACACCTCGCACCTTGTAGAACTATGTCAACGGTCCATGCCCACCTATTTTATAAAAAATGCACAAGAAATAGATTCCAAGGAGAAAATCAAACATTACGATCTTCGAGAGCGGAATATGATGGTATCAGATGCGTGGCTTCCTGATAAACGGCCCCTTGATATCATCCTGACCTGCGGCGCCTCTTGCCCGGATGCCGTGGTTGATGAAGTCTTGCTTAGAATACTCCGTTTTTTTCCTGATGCCTCAGGGGTAGAAGAAGTTGTGGGGACTGAAGCCATTTCCGCTTCTAATTGAGAGGAGCAATTTATGCTGGATCTTCAGGAATTGATTATACATAATTTTGTAATAGCCTTGAAAGTTGGATACACCAGAGCATACCATGAATCGAAGAATGATGGGCTTGGCGACTTGATTGCCTAGACCGGAAGACTCGCCCTTGAAAATATTGCCAACTGTGATATGCTTTATCATAATGTAGAACATACGATTATGGTTACCATAGCCGGGCAACAGATCTTACGAGGACGTCATATTTCCGAAGGAAATTTAACAGGACAACATTGGTTGCATTTTCTTGTTGCCCTTGTGTCTCACGATATTGGATATGTACGAAATGCCTGTCGGGCGGACACAGATACTCATTTTGGCACCGGAAAACGGGTCATCTCAATATATGAGGCAACAACACCCGGATCTATTCGCTCATGACCATCAAATCTTTCATGGATAAACAGTTTACTCCGATCGGCATGATAGGGCGTCAAACTCGCACA
>JYMV01002136.1_pt1 | contig 11174 bp, 11 predicted proteins | sample 338911 | NCBI WGS metagenome assembly JYMV01 (sample SAMN03354496, study PRJNA234377) | hydrothermal vent metagenome | biome: Deep sea; feature: Hydrothermal plumes at the Eastern Lau Spreading Center, Western Pacific Ocean; material: Seawater | place: Tonga | collected 2009 | depth 2000 m m
AAATTTTTCATTACCTACAAAATCTTTACAAAGCCTGATTGCATGCGCAATCCCTCTGGGATAGTCCTGTTCAATATATGTAAGATTTACAGAAAAATTTTCTCCATTTTTATAGTACTCTTTAACCTTGTTTGAACCTAGACCACCTATTATTATTGCAATTTCAGAAATATTACAATCTTTAATTGCCTCTACACAGTATTCTGACATTGGTTTATTGGCAATTGGAAGTAATTGCTTTGGTCCGGTATGAGTTAATGGTCTAAGTCTAGTACCATGTCCCCCATGAAGAATAATTCCTTTCATATCTGTTTAAATTTTTGAATTAAGAGAAGTTTTTTTACAAATTAATAAAAATGTTGTTGGATTATCTAATTCAGAAAACGGTACCACTGAATTATCTATATCCAGTATTTTCTGTTTAAGATTATGTTTTGTATTTCTCAATTGTATGACTGATTTTTGTAAATACAATTTGTAGAAATTCTGTTTCTTATCTACAGTATTAAGGATTTTTTTGGTTCCAATTTTGAATTTTGAAAACACATCATCAAAGATCTTAATATCTTTTTGTACTTGTTCTTTTCTAGAAACATTTCTTTGAGAAAAAACTTGTATGTCAGGAAAAACAGATTTTATTAACTGTAGTAACTCATTTTTAGAGAATCCAAGTTTTTCTAAATCAGTTTCTATTGGTCCAACAATTTGTTTGCTATTAGGCGTAGAAATAATTAACATTCCATCATTTTTCAGTAACTTAGAATATCTTTCAATTATTTGTTTAGGATTTTTCTGATATTGCAATTCTTCGAATGATACTATGCAATCAAAACTTTTCTCAGGAATCTGAGAAAATTTTGGTCCTTGTTCAAAATCAATACTGTTGTTCTTAGTTAATCTTCTAATGGTTACATTCTCATTTAAACTTAAATCATAATGCCAAACTTCTTGAGAAATTGAAGTTATGAGAGATTTGGAGACACTATACTGCGTATTTATTCCATGTGAACAAAATAATATTTTTCCTTGTGTATAGTTTTTTGAGAATTTTATTCTTTCAATTTGTGCTATATGAAAATCTGATGGCCGAAAAATTTTTTTGTGCTCGCTCTCTATTTTTCCGTCATGTCGCCCCCATTCATCATTAAGTCTTACCACATCATCTAGTTCGATCGTTGAAGATTCAATCATTGTTAAATCAGTAATTGCTTCTACTCTATGAATTATTCCGGGTTTAATATGAAAAACCATACCAGGATATAGTTTCTGTTTCTTTAAGTTAGTCAGAATGTCATTAAATTCATCGTCAGAATATTCATTATTTTGATATTTTTCAAAATTGATTGGATTTGGATAATAATGGAGAATGCCTTCTCCTTTCTGAATGTAGTTTGTTTCTTCTTTAAACTCATGAAACTGAATGCTCGATTTAAATTTAGATTTTAAAAGAATTTCTTTTAATGCATATTTGAAATTTGGGCTTCCATCAGCAATCCATTTTTCATATCCCCAAGGCTTATCTACTTTTTTTATATCTTGAATTTTTTTTATATCTATTGACATGAATATCACTTATAGAATTCATTTATTGCGTTTTGCATTTTTTTAATTGGTGGATTTTTCCCGGTATATAATATAAACTGACCAAGTGCTTGATGAAATGCCAAATTTAATCCAGTAATTGTAATTTTTTTATTCTTTTTTGCTAATTTAATTAATTTACTTTCTGGTGGATTTGTAATTACATCCACTATAATTTTTGAATTTTTAATGCTACTACTTGAAATCGGAGTTTGAGATACATTTGGATGCATGCCTATTGGTGTTGCATTTATTATAATATCTGTTTTAATATTTTCTTTTTGTGACCAAGGAATAAATTCAAAATCAAATTCTTCTAAAAGTTTTTTTCCTCTCTTTGAGGTTCTATTTGTTAATTGAATATTTTTAAATTTTAGATTATCTAAAGCTACTAAAGTTGCTCTAGCCATACCGCCAGCTCCTAGGACAAGTATTCTCTGTTCCTTATTGTTTTTAAATTTCTTTAAGCACTCTTCAACACCAAGAATATCAGTATTATATCCAGTCAAATGCCCATCTGTATTTACTATAGTATTAACAGCTCTGGCTCTTTTTGCTAAAGGATGTAATGAATCTAAATATCGAATGGCTTTTTCTTTATATGGCATCGATACGCTGCAGCCCCTGATTCCTAATGCTCTTACCCCATTAATTGCACCTTCAAGATCACTTATTGCAAATGCTTTATACACAAAATTCAATTTTAATGCTTTAAATCCTGCATTATGAATTACTGTGCCAAACATTCCTCTCTTTTGCGCAATAGAAATACATAATGTATAGTTTTCAAAACTATTTTTTTTCATTTATAGCATACCTTACAACCGTTTTGCTTTATTGTTTTGTAAATATTACTTTAGATTTGTCACCTATTATTATAAACAACTGATAATAGGTGTATTTATGAGTACAACTTCGGATATCAAACCTAAGATATTTTTAATTGATGTTGATGGTGTGGTGACAACTGGTCAATTTGCCTATACAGTGGATGGCAAAACTACGAAAATTTTTGGGCCGGATGATAATGATGCATTATCTCTGTTAAAGAATTTAATAGAGATTAGATTTGTTACAGGAGATAAAATTGGGTTAGATATCACAAAAAGAAGAATTGTTGATGATATGAAGTTTCCACTTGATTTGGTAAGTAATGTTAAAAGAATTGAATGGATTTCTGAACATTATAAACCGGAAGAAGTAATTTACATGGGAGATGGTATTTTTGATCATTATGTTTTTAAAAAAGTTGGATATTCAATAGCACCTGCAAATGCAGATTCGTTAGCAAAAAAATATGCAGATTATGTTACTACAAGACACGGAGGAGATAGAGCAGTGGCTGAAGCATGTCTTCATATTTTAGAGAAATTTTTTGAACCATATAATCCAGATATCCTACCAAAAGAATGAACAGCTTAAGATTAATTAATAATTAGAATTTTCAAAATTAGATTTTTGTATCCTTATTTATCTTCATTCAAGTATTGCAAAATAGATTTTGTTATCCTTTTAGATGATAGGCCATATTTTTCCCATAAATCAGATGGTGAAGCAGATTCTGGAAAAACATCATCAAGTCCAATACGTTTTAGCAAGGTTGGATATTCTTCTGATAGAACTTCTGAAACAGCAGAACCAAGTCCACCAATCGTAGAATGATCCTCAATTGTCATTATCTTGCCACATTGTTTTGCATATTTCAATAAAATTTCCTTATCAATTGGTTTGACAGTATGAATGTTTATAACTGCACAGTTTTTTTTGGAATGTTCAACAGCTTTTAAAACTTCATCCAGCAAGCAACCTGTTACAAAAATAGCAAGTTCAGTTCCTTCCCTGCAGACAACTCCTTTGTTTGGAATAAAATTATAATTTTCATCAAATATTTCGGGAACAGGTTGTCTTCCAAGTCTCAAATAAACTGGTCCGTCTAGATCTGTATTTAACAAATATTCCAACATTTTCTCTGTTTCAATTGGTGTTGCAGGCTGCATTACTGTCATATTAGGTAGAGAACGCATCAAGCTTAGATCTTCAAGTCCCATCTGTGTAACGCCATCCTTACCAATGGCAAGACCAGCATGAGTTCCAACTAATATTACAGGTGCTTGAGAGTATGCAAGTGAAATTCTGATTACATCATACTTTCCAGAAAGGAATGTTGCAAATGAGGATATAATTACCTTATAGCCATATTCTGATAATCCAGATCCAATGCCAATCATATTGTTTTCCGCAATCCCTATTTCAAAAAACCTATCTGGATGCTCCTTGCCAAATTTTCCTGTTCTTGTTGGATTTGAAAGATCTGCACTAAGAACAATAATTCTATCATTGGTAGCTGCAGACCTAACCAATTGATTACCAAATCCATCACGAGTAGATATCATTTTAATTCCTGTAATGCTTTTTTGTATTCTTCCTCATTTGGTGCTTTTGCGTGCCAATCTGGAGATTCAAAGATAGAAACGCCCTTTCCTTTAACAGTTTTTAATAAGATGCATGATGGTTTTTCTTCAACGTTGTTCAATGCATCTTTTACAGCTTTTTCAATTTCATCTACATCATGTCCAGAAATTTTCACTACATTCCAATTAAATGCTAAAATTTTGTCTTTAAGTGGCTCAATGTTCAATGTATCCTTTACGAATCCATCATTTTGAGAACCATTGCAATCTACAAATACAACTAAATTATTTAATTTGAATTTTGGTGCAACCATTAATCCTTCCCATATTTGTCCTTCTTGTATTTCTCCATCTCCAACTATACAAAAACATGGATTTGATGATTTTATCAATTTTAAACCAATGGCATGTCCAATGGCTATACTTAATCCTTGACCGAGAGAACCAGTTGTTGCATGCAAATATTTTAGTCTAATTTTATCTGGATGTCCTTGTAATGGTGAATTAATCTCTCTAAATTTAGATATGTCGTCATCAGATAAATAACCTAATTCGTATAATACTGCATATATTATTGGTACTGAATGTCCTTTTGATAAAATAAGTTTTGGTGCATTTTTTTCATTAGAAGTTAGATTGAAATTTGAATACAGATAAGCAATTAATTCTGCTATAGAAAAACTCCCGCCAATGTGGCCTGATTGTTTTTCGTATACCATTCTTAGTACATGCTTTCTTAAATTATTTGGATTAATCATCTTCTGATACCTTATGTTTTAAAATCCCAGTTACAATATGAGTTATTTTAGATATACAATCTTCAAAATGAAAATTATTATTATTATTTCCAGTTTGGCCTGGAAATTCGGAAATTCCCTTGACCTCTATCAAAACATCTGCAAACTTTTCTGCTTTACAAGGGATATTTCTTGTGATTATTACACATTTCATTCCTATGCTTTTTGCATATTCCATTGCTTCAATAATGTTAGAAGAATTTCCCGAACCAGAAATGCAGAACAAGATATCATCTTTGTCTGCTTGATACTTTAGTTGCTCTTTAAACACTGAATCAAAACCTAAATCGTTTGTTATTCCAGTTATCGTTGCAGAAGCCTCACATAGATTAATTGCATGAAATTTATTTCTTTTCCCACCATGTGATGATTTATCTTCAGATACAAATGGATGCATGTTTATGTCTACAACAAAATTTGCAACATATGCTGCATTACCGCCATTACCACATGCAAAAATCTTTTTTTCAGAAATGTACGCTTCAATTACTAAATCAACAAATTTCAAAATACCATTAGAATCTATATTTAATATTACATCAGATGATTCTTTTTTATACAATTTAATCAAATCTAAATAATTCATTTATCTGCACCATCTAATCCCAAAATTTCTGTCATTAGTAGCTTTCCAAGTAAAAAGATAAACTTTGAGTATTCAGGTTCAGTATCTTGATAAAATATCGCTATGTTAACATATTGTAACACTCCGAGCAGTTTAACTTTTTCATAGTCTAATTTGTGATTTTTGCAAAAAGATTCTAAAATTCTATTAAAATCTAATAGGTTATTTTTTGACTGATAAGAAATATCTGCTATATTTTGTTTAATGTTTAATGAATACTTTTTTTCTTTAGCAATAGTTCCGTTTATAATTAAACCATGGTATAGTTTGGCAAGATCATAATAAAAGTCTCCAATTTCTAAATCATTTCCAAATGATTCTCTCCAGTCAATTAAAAACATCTTATCCTCTTTTGCAATAAGAATATTCTCTGGTTGAAAATCGCCATGAAAATTTGCTGGTATGGCAGTTGTTACAATATGTTCCCAATCTATCTTATCAAATATTTTGACAGCTGGTTGTACGAAAGTCCCGTTTATGTAATTAATTTTATCTATATCTGTATCTTGTAATTTTTTTACTCTATCATAAGTTTTTGATTTATACATTTTAACACAGTTATCATGAAATTTTTCAAGATCAATAGAAGCTTTATCTATTAATGAAAATTTGTAATATTTTTCTAGTAAATTTGAAAAAACTTGTGTATCTGAAATGTCAGATAATAGTGTTGCATTAATAAAATCATATCCATACATATTAGAATTTAATTCTTGTACATTTGGTGAGAATTTTTTCAAAAAGTGAGTTCTTTTAATTCTATTTTTACATTTGTTTTCATCTGAGAAATATTTAACAACTCGTTTATTATCTATAAAAATCGCTTCGTCATTTTTTGCAAACACAACTTCCTTTCCAAATTGTTTTCTAATTTTCAGATATTCCTCTTCAGTTCCAGTATCATGTAGGTTTTTAAAATATTTCAACTCAATATTTTGTAATCCCTTAAATGCTGTTGTTACTTGATGTTCATTATTAATTAAATTTGGTTTTTCTAATTCAGTCCAAAAGTCAGTATAATCATATATACCTGCAAATCCATTATATGCAAGATTTCCAGTCCCATAGTATATAGATTCAAATTTTTCTTTTCCTTTAACTAAACAAAATTTTTTTGAATCTTTCTCTGAAATCTTTGAAACTCCAATCCAGTTATTTTTAACATCAAATATTATATCTTCTTCAAAAAATGTATCAATTGTTCCAAATACAAATGGACATTGTAATTCCTCTTTACACTGTAACAAGCTATATCCTGGTCCAGAACCTTTTCCAGTATATCTGTCAATTTCAATAAACTTTATTTTTCTATTAGGATGTACAAATTTCAGATATGATTTAATCTGTTCAGATTTATGACCTACAGTTATTATTATTTCCTTTTCATTATCAAATTTATTTATGGTGTGGGATATCGTTGGAATGTTCTGAATGGGTAATAGACCTTTATGTAATCCTAAAATTGCCTTATTTCTTGATCCTATGCCTGCTGCAAGTATACAATACTTCATGTCTTTTTCTTCTTCTTCCTATCACACTATTTTTTGCTAGAGAAATATTATATTTTTCATAAAAAACATGGAAAAATACGTTGCTATAACCTTTAGGAGACAAAGATTCGGATGCCTAATAAAATAATTTGAGAAGAAATTTATTCAGATGTATAACGTATTTAGGAATAGATTGAAATGGTGTCTAATGAATTTGGAATATTGATACAGGGCAAAGTAAGTTCTTGGACGAACGATATTGTTAATGAATATAAGAAAAATTTTCCAGATGCTGAAATTGTATTTTCTGCTTGGAAAGATGAGGATGTTGGTGGAATAAATTGTAAAGTAGTCCAAAGTGAAAAACCTTCGCCAACGTATCCTCATTCGTCCAACATAAATCTACAAATTATAGGAAGTCGTGCGGGTTTGAAAGCAATGAATTCTGAAGTTATACTCAAATGCAGATCAGATATTTTCATTCACAACAAAAATATTTTTAAAATTTTCAAAGAGAATTGTCCTTCTGAAAAGATTATGGCGCCAGATATAGGAAGTTATCCTTTTGAATATAGAATTACTGATTTTTGTTGGCTAGGAACAAAAAAAGTTTTATCTGATTTTTGGAATAATTTGGAATTCTATGATGGTTCATATCCAATTGCTCCAGAAACATATCTAACCAAAAACTACATTGTTAATGTTAAGAAAGATAAACTACCATGGAAAGAGATTATGCACAAATATTTCTATATTATAGATTTTCATTTAGACTTTCAAATAGAATGGGAAAAACTATCCACAGATGATGATTTTGTAAATCAGATGCGAAAACTGAACTATGGAAGAAGTATAGATAGGAATGAAGTAATGAAGAAGTTAGAGACATCTTTGAAAAAATAGGATTGGTTTGAAAAAACGATTTAACTTCAGAAAATCATTCTTACTTCCATGGAGTTGATTTAGAAATTTCATTTTGCATATCTGTATATAAGTTAGAATTATTTAGATACCAATCAACTGTTTTTTTGATACCATCATCAAATGAAATTTTTTGATTCCAATTTAATTCATTTCTAATTTTTGATGAGTCAAGACTATATCTAAGATCATGGCCAGGTCTATCATCAACATAATTAATTAAATCTTCAGATTTATCCATGATATTAAGAATTTTTTTAACAACTGAAACATTATCGATTTCATTTTCTGCAGATATGTTATATGACTGACCAGATTTTCCGCTAAGTAATACATCAAATATTGCATCACAATGATCATCAACAAATAGCCAGTCTCTTATATTCTTCCCAGTTCCGTAAATTGGAATTTTTTTATTTTGGTTTGCTAAAAGTATAATCTTTGGAATTAATTTTTCAGGAAATTGTCTTGGTCCGTAATTATTTGTAGATCTGGTAATTATACAATCACAATCATAAGTAACGTTATAAGAATTAACAAGTAATTCAGCAGCAGCTTTTGTTGCAGCATATGGACTGGATGGATTAAATCTTGATTCTTCTTTTGCGCTACCAGTTTCTAAACTTCCATACACTTCATCTGTAGATATCTGAACTAATCTTTTTTTCTGTTGTTTAATTATTTCAAGTATAGTAAATGTTCCACGAATATTTGAAACAAGAAATGGATTTGCGTTGTTGATACTACGATCTACAAATGATTCTGCTGCAAAATTAACAACCAGATCTGACTCAGTAATTAACTCCCTCATTAAATTTGGGTTTGTAATATTGCCTTTGACAAATCTATAATTTTGCAAATTTTCAATCTTTGATAAATTCTTATGATTTGAGCCAAGAAACTCTGCATCTACATTAATTATACTAATATCTTCATTTTTTTCTAATACTCTTAAAATAAAATTACTGCCTATGAAACCTAAACCTCCAGTTACTAGTATTTTCAATAAATAGATTAAATTTCCAATATTAATAAAATCTTTTTAGAAATCATTCTACATCACTATCAATCTATCACAAGTATTATTTATTCCAAAATTTTTATTATATGAAACTTGACATAAATCATGAGCGAAAAATTTACTATTAAAATAGAAACGCATAAAACCAAAGATGTCAAAAACGGGCACACAAATGGTTCATTATCTGTGATTTGGAGAGATTGGGATAAAAAAATAGATTATGAACCAAGGATGGTTTATGTTAGTACAGTAAATATTAATGAAATTAAGGGACCGCATATTCATACAAAACGTAATAGCTATTTTACATGTATTCATGGAAAGGTTGTTTTTATTATCAAAGACACAGACGGAAAATTTTATGAGATAGAATCTGGTGAAGAAAATCCAATAATGGTGTTTGTTCCTAAGAACATTCCATCAGCACATATCAACATATCAGATAAATCTTCTAGGGTTCTTGCATTAGCAGATGTTGCATGGAAGCCTGATGATGATGAAATGGTTAATATCACCTTTGATGATTATAACTGGAAAAAGTGGATTAGAACTTAATTAATCTGATATCCTGTAACATCATATTAAAGTAAAATATTTACTTTTGATTTAATGAAATAATTGTTTACTAGTATGTTTCACGATAATATTGCAGCGTAGCTTACAGGAATCTTTTCTTTTTCTGGATCTGTTTCATCTTTTTCAAATACTGCCTGCACTAATTCTTTTTCAATCTTAAAACCTGCTTTCCGTATATGTTCTCTAACTTGATCTGAACTTTCATACAGGAAAATATGGTCTATATGCGCAGCCCATACAGCTACTGTGATAAACAATTTTCCGCCATTTGTTAAAAGTGACTTTAATTTTTTCAGAGCGCTGAAAGGATCCTCTAAATGTTCTAAAAATTCACCGCAAAGTATTCGGTCGTATTTTTCATTTGATTCTAATTGATGAAAATTCATTTTCATGATTTTGTACGAGTTTTTTGGAATGTTATTAGTATGAAATAATATTTGACTGAATTTGATTGCCGAATCAGCTAAATCTACTCCTATTCCTAACCAATTTGAATTTTTTCTTAGAAATTCACATAGAAAGAAACCTGTACCGCATGGAACTTCTAATACTTTTCCAGTTGGAGGAACGTTAGACATAAAATCATTTAAAGAAAAATTTGAAAAATTATGATGGATCTTCCAGAATATTTCTGAAAAATACAAGCCCCACAAATAATCAGGACCGTCTAAATCTTTATTATTTGTATTATACTCATTTTTCTCAACTTCCTCAAATGTTGAATGCAAGTATCTTCCAGTTTTTTCCAAGTTCTTCTGCAGTTTCAAAAATTCTATCGACATATCAACAAGGTTATTTAGATTTGAACAGTAAGTATCCCAGTTATTATTTGACATTTTCAGACCGTTTTCACATATTCGTTCAGATAATTCAAAATTAAAATTATGCTTCATCTGCTTCCCAATTGTATTTTTAAATATTGATGATGTAGTTTTAAGATAGTTTACAGTTTTGAAAAGAAGCGGATATTTCTCCGCTAAATCTAATATTTCTGGCGGCATTAATAATCATTTTACTATGATACTATTAATTTAATTCCACTAGAATTAATGCATCGAGTAACCGCCAGTGACAAGAATATTTTCACCGGTGATATAATTAGCGCCTTTTGTACATAAGAAAAGAACTACTTCTGCAACTTCTGAAGGTTCTGCTAATCTATTTTCAAGCGGAATTTGTGACTTTGTAATTTCTTTAAGTTTTCTAGGTAAAGGATCAGTTAATGGAGTATTTACCATAGATGGAGATACAGAGTTGACTCTAATCCCAAATGAACCTAATTCTGTTGCCATGCACTTTGTCAGTCCCAATAAAGAATATTTTCCAACTATATAGTCCACTAAACCATTCGGAGGTTTTCCAACTACATAAGAAGTCAAAATAGATATTATTTTGCCGAATTTTTTAGATTTCATATGAGGAATAAGAGATTTTGAAATTTGAAAAAATGACTTGGTTTGCAAATCAAATTGTTTTTGAAAATCATTCCAAGTTGTTTTCATAACACGCTTGTCTTCAGCAGGATATGCTGGAGAATGAATGAAAATATCTATTGGATGTTTTTCCAAAATAGAAGTGATAATCTTATCCAATTCCGTTGTATTTGCAAGATCTGCCTTTTCAATTTCAATATCATGTGATTCACTTGACTCATTCTTCAGTTTTTCAATATTCTGATTATTTTCGTGATAAAGTAAAGTTAATTTAGCTTTTTGTTTTGCTAACAATTTTGTAATTGCAAAACCAATTCCG